>ULSH01072928.1_pt1 | contig 22684 bp, 23 predicted proteins | sample 1956151 | NCBI WGS metagenome assembly ULSH01 (sample SAMEA4835702, study PRJEB28245) | human gut metagenome | biome: gut microbiome; material: fecal sample | place: Denmark | collected 2008 | reverse complement strand
GGCTTATTTTTTATGGTTGAATATGATATACTAAAATCAAAAATAGATAAAAACACGCCGATAGAGTTACAACAATACCATGTTTATGCTGCACCTAAAGTTTTGCGTGAAGTTGGATTGAAAGCTGGCACTGATGGAAATGCTGTTGCCGGGGTCAGTTACGGCATTAAGCGCCGCATCAGCACCGAAGGGAAATATATTGGTGTGCGCGCAGATTATAACTGGAAAGACAAAAAGGTAGCAGTATGGCTGACTTATACATATTAAATGATTACCCATGTCAGTTTGTGCTGACATGGGTTTTTATTTTTATATTGATAAAAATTGTTCACGAAAATACCAAAAAGTAATATAATTAATTTAAGAGAATCAATTAATGACTTAATTTGTAGTTACAACTTTTATGTTTTGAAGAAAGGATTGATGATTAATGGAAAACAATAAAGGTGGGGCAAGACCTGGCGCAGGAAGGCCGAAAGGCAGTAAAAATTTGATTTTAAAAGAAGCCAGAAAAAACCATCAGTTAAGGGCATATCCTGACGAGTGGGAATTAATTCGTACGTTTGCAAATCTTTTAAAACGTGGAGATTCCAAAGAAAAATGTATAAACGCTTTAAAAAATTTAGAAGCAAAAGTATTTATGGGGAAATTTAAGAAAACATTTAATGATGCATTTGTGGAAAGTGTTTTAGATAAACTTTGGGAAGATTCTAATGGATTTGAAACTATCAGCGAATGGGGCAGTGTAAAGATTGGAAATGATAATTTTACATTACAAGTTCCAAATGGTTATGGTGATGGCAAAACAGCTGTGGCCATAGTTGACAAATATCCTGAATTAGACAAAGATACTTTCTGGTCGCAAATCTCTGGGAAATTTAACATTTATAAATCAGATGACGGCAATGAAATAGCCTGCGAATTGGATGGAACGTATAATATTTATTATTACGAAGGATTAGTATTTTTTGAGAAAAAGGAAGCAAAACAGTCAAGAGTATGCTGACTGGCTGGCAGTAGGTCTTTGCTGAGAAATTGCCGGCGGCGTTATTTACAGAAAAGGTTAAACGCTGTATAATATAAGTGTCAGGAATACCTGGTGGATTAAAATAATTTAAGATGTTCAGTCAGGGGCGATGTCCCTTGCGGATTACGAAATAAAAAAGACTGGTTCTACCAGTCTTTTTTTATTTATAGTTTATAATTTTATTTGCTTTATTGCGTGTTTACGTGTATGCCCATAGAGTTTACCTTGCCGCAAAAGTAAAGTTTGAACTTTATTAAAGGTATCAATAGACACTAAAGGCTCATGGTTGCCCTTAAAAATATATTTTCCAAAACGATTAAAACCACAATAAATAGGATTGCATAATATGACTTGTATGTGATAAGCGCTTGGTATTGCACCACGTTTGCCACAATATCCTTTCCGGCGAGCTTCGCGCGCTACAATTGATAATGAACGGTATTTTAAATAACTTTCAAAGCAAAATTTAACGTAAATTGCCTCGGTTGGATTAATTTTCCAGGTATCTTTACCGACCTTATCATATCCAAGTACTTCATTTGCTGTTCGTTTACCTTGCTGGGCACGTTCAGCCATGGATAAAGCTACACGCTCGCCGATTAATTCGCTTTCTAATTGGGCAAAAACACCTAAAACACCTAATGTTGCCCGTCCAGCTGGTGTAGTAGTATCTATTGATTCGGTATAGGAAGCAATACCTATATTCCAGTTTCTTAATTTTTCTACGGTAATATAAAGGTCTGCAACGCTACGAGTAAATCTGCTTAATGCCCAAAAGACAATAATATCAAATTTTTGATTTTGGGCGTCTTTTAACAAACGAGTAAATTCCGGGCGATTATCAGCATGGCGGCCAGAGATGCCGCGGTCTGCATATAAATCGTATATCGCATAATTTTTATCAGCACACCATTTGCGTAATGCTTTTTCTTGTGCGTCCAACGAATAACCGTCACGCGCTTGGTCTAATGTACTTACGCGTATATAAATAGCTGCTTTCTTTGTTTCCATAATTATTTACCTGTATTTTCAGCTAAAAACTTTTTAGCTTCTTCATATTCTTCAAGTGTAACCAGCCTCGGGAGCCAACCTTCGCCGCCTTCGTTTAATACTTCGTTTAAATTTCGGAGATATTCTCGGGTTTCTTTGGCAGTTCTGATTTTATCCTGGTTTTCGGCTTTTTCAATGGTTCTTTTTGCCATTTTAATTTTGCGCTGTAATTCCTTTTCGGCTTCAGCGGCTTTAAATGCTTTTACATCTTCGTCCGTGCCAGCTTCGATAAGGTCTGCAACCCATTTTTCATAGTTCGCTGCGTCTTCCGGTTGGCTAAAACCGATTTGCAGGCCCCAGATTTTTTTGCCGTGCATCGGTTTGTCAATGTCGATTAAACGCCAAAAATTTTCGTCACAGCAGGTATCGTATTTTGTGCCATTGACAAAAGCAACCATTTCGCTTTTGACTTTAATTTCCGGGCCAATATCAACTTTAATGCCGTCGGCATCGGCGATTTTGCGGCCCATGTAAGCATGATATTCTGCTTCCAGTTTTATAGTTTTGCCGGTTATTTTAGATGTTAATTCAAAAACTGATTTTGCCATTTTTATCTCTCCTTGATTTTTGGGTTGATTTCTGTTATTCTTAAAGCACAGGCGGCGCTTGAACCGCCGCCTGCCCGCGTTAGCGGTTTAGATTATTTGGAAAAGTTAAGTTTGCGGCTTAACACTTCCGGAGCTGGTTGTGCTTTTTGCGCTTCCAGCTTTTCCCATTTAATTGGGCTTTTAATTTGCTTCTTCATGTTATCACCTCCTTTCTATGATTTCATTACACACTTTAAAGTGTAATTTGTCAACAAATAATTACACTTAAACATTGATTTTTTAAAAAATATTTTGACTAATAAAACTATAAAGTGTATAATGAAATAAGGGGTGCGTATAATGCTAACAACATCAGAAAAAATAAAAATAATTTTAAATAGACAAGGTATAACTCTTGGTGATTTGGCCGATAGAACCAACCAAAGCCGACAAAATTTATCAAATAAAATTAAGCGCGATAATTTTTCGGAAAAAGAATTGCGTGCAATAGCTGCGGCGTTGGGTTGCGAATGCAAAATAACATTTATTTTACCGGATGGGGAATCACTGTAAACTTAATAAGTATATAATCAATAACAAAAAGGACTGGCCGCAAAAGCCAGTCCTTTTTTGCATAGTTAATACTATTATTATAATTTTCATAGTTGCATTTGCACTTTGTTCGTTTTATAATATAAAACACAAACACAAGTTTGTAAATAAGAGGGGCGATATTATGCGTACCATATTACACGTTGACTTGAATAATTTTTACGCTTCCGTTGAATGTTTATATAATCCGGCTCTGCGTGGTAAACCCGTGGCCGTCGCAGGCGACCCGGCAAATCGACACGGCATAATTCTTGCCAAAAACATGCCGGCGAAAAAGTTAGGCGTAAAAACCGGCGAAGCCATCTGGCAGGCTAAAAATAAAGTGCCTGACCTTATTTGCGTGCCGCCTCAATACGATAAATATCTGCGTTTTAGCCGCGCTGCGCGTAAAATTTATTACCGTTTCACCAACCAGGTTGAAAGTTTTGGCATTGATGAAGCGTGGCTTGACGTTTCCGGTTCGGTAAATCTTTTCGGCAGCGGGCCGGAAATTGCCGAAAAAATCCGTAAAACGGTAAAAAATGAATTGGGCCTTACCGTCAGCATCGGCGTGAGTTGGAATAAAATTTTTGCCAAATTCGGCAGTGACTATAAAAAGCCGGATGCCGTAACATGTATTACGCAGGATAATTACCGGGATATAATCTGGCCGAAACCGGCATCGGATTTGCTGTACGTTGGTCACGCCACGGAACGCAAATTAAAAGGTATTGCTATTTTAACGATAGGCGACCTCGCCAAACGCGACCCGGCACTGTTAAAATTATCGCTGGGCAAATGGGGATTAATCCTGTCTGATTTCGCGCGCGGCATGGACAGCTCGCCAGTTCGCGTAATTGACGAGCGCAGCGCGGTTAAAAGTATTGGCAACGGCGTAACAACACCACGCGATATAACAAGTGCTGATGATGCTAAACTGGTATTCATTTGCCTTGCTGAATCAGTAGCGGCCAGGTTGCGTGAAAATGCCTTAAAATGCACAGGAGTTGAAATAACGCTGCGCGATAGCAGTCTTTATACCGTAACTAGGCAAACAAAACTTTCCTATCCTACATATTTTTCGGAAGATATTCTTAACGCAGCCATGCAGCTTTTAAACAGAAATTACGATTTTTACAGGAACAAACATCTGCGCAGTATAGGGGTCCGGGCCATTAACCTAGTAACGGCCGAAAAGGGCTATCAGCTGGATATGTTCACGCCGGATAATACTGACAAAAAAGATAAGCTGGCCAAGACGGTTGACCAGCTACGTAATCGCTTTGGGCACGCTGCCGTACTGCGCGCAGCATGCCTTCTGGATAAACAATTAAACATAAACCCAAAAGATGACCACGTTATACATCCATTTTCGTTTTTTAGGTAAGGGGGGCGGCCATATGAGTTTTTTGGAAGTAACTGCAAAGTTTGAGGCGGGAACCGGTAAAATTATCCCGGTATCATTTATGTGGGACGGTCGGTCAATAAAAATTGATAGCGTTTCCGATGCCCGGCCAGCTGCATCGCTAAAACATGGTGGGCAAGGGATGCGGTATACCTGCCGCGTAAAAAATTACAGCTTTTATTTATTTTGCGATGAGAATAAATGGTTCATAGAAAAACTAACATATTCTTAAACGATAACGTTATAATTGGATTTTTATATTTGTTACTTTTTTGTTACTAATATGTTACTAATGTGTTACTAATAAGCATAAAAAATGCAGTTTTTGGGTAATGCCGTATTTTGAACAGCCTTGAATTTAAGCGGGTTTTGCTATTTCACAAAATACAGAAAATATGTTATAATTTATACAAATAACGTACAATAATTGGAGGGTTTATTTTATGCAGACGATTGACCAGGTTGCAGTAAACACCTTAAGATTTTTATCTATTGATGAAGTTGAAAAGGCCAAATCCGGGCATCCGGGCTTTCCTTTGGGCACGGCGCCGCTGATGTACACGGTTTGGGACCGTTTTATGAACTATAACCCCAAAGACCCCAACTGGTTCAACAGGGACAGATTTATTTTATCTCCGGGCCATGGCAGTGCATTGTATTATGCAATGCTGCACCTGGCAGGATATGACGTTTCTATTGAACAGCTTAAAAATTTCCGCCAGTGGGGCAGCATTACTCCGGGCCATCCGGAGTACGGAGTTACTCCCGGGGTAGATGCTTCTACCGGGCCGCTGGGCCACGGCTTTGCCATGGGCGTTGGTTTTGCCATTGCCGAAACCATGCTGGCTGCCAAATACAACAAACCGGGCTTTGAAGTGGTTAACCATTATACCTACGGCTTAACCAGCGACGGCGACCAGATGGAAGGCGTTGCAAGCGAAGCTGCATCTCTGGCCGGTACTTTGGGTTTGGGCAAACTTATTTATCTTTATGATGACAACCATATTACCATTGAAGGCGATACCGAAATTGCTTTCCGCGAAGATGTAGGCAAACGCTTTGAAGCATACGGCTGGCAGGTACTGCGCGTTGCCGATTCCGAAGATATCGACGCTTTGGAAAATGCCATTAAAGAAGCCAAGGCTGATACCGAACATCCAAGCCTTATTATTGTACGTACCCATATCGGTTACGGCAGCCCGAAGCAGGATAACGCTTCCTGCCACGGCGAACCGCTTGGTGCCGAAGGCGTTGCCAAAACCAAAGAAGCAGCTGACTGGCCGGTTGGGCAGAGCTTTTATGTGCCGGTAACCGTACGCAAACATTTTGACGATAAACTTGCTGCTTGTGCAGAAAAACAGGCTGGATGGGAAGCACTGCTTGCAGATTATAAAGTAGTTTACCCGGAACTCGGCAAGGAACTTGAAGAACGCATTAAAGGCGATGTGCTTGTAAGCCGCAGCGACCTTGAAGCAGTATTTAATGATATTGAAGGCATTTCTACCCGTGAAGCAGGCGGCGAAGTGCTGCAGAAACTTTCCATGCAGCTGCCTCAGCTTGTTGGCGGCAGTGCCGACCTTGGACCTTCCAATAAAACCGTAATGAAAACCTGCGGTTATTATTCCAAAGATGACAGAACCGGCAGAAATATTCATTTTGGCGTGCGTGAACACGCTATGGGCAAAGCACTGAACGGTATTGCGCTGCATGGCGGCTTCATTCCGTTTGGCGGCACCTTCCTTGTATTTGCCGATTTTATGCGCCCGGCAGTACGCATGGCTGCACTGATGGGCCTGCGCTCCATCTTTGTATTTACGCACGACAGCATTGCCGTTGGCGAAGACGGGCCTACACATCAGCCGGTAGAACATGCTATGAGCCTGCGCGTTATTCCCAATTTGTGCGTTATCCGCCCGGCAGATGCTTTGGAAACCGCTATGGCATGGCAGACAGCTTGCCTGAACCAGCATAAGCCTACGGCATTGCTTTTAAGCCGCCAGAAATTGCCTGTACTGCATAAGTATGCCGCTGTTATCCACGATAACGCCGGTAAAGGCGCGTATGTGCTTGACGCAGGCCAGGGTGAAGCCAAAGCGGTTATTATTGCCACCGGCAGCGAAGTGCATCTGGCACTCGAAGCACAGGCCAAACTTGCCGAAGAAGGCATTTGCGTAAGCGTAGTATCCATGCCGAGCTGGGATATGTTTGAAATGCAGAGCGAAGAATATAAAAAATCCGTATTGCCTGAAGGCTTGCCGAAGGTTGCCGTTGAAGCCGGCGTAACTTTGGGCTGGAGCCGCTATACCGGCAGCGAAGATAATGTTATCGGCATCAATAAATTTGGTGCATCCGCACCGGGCGGCACGGTAATGAAGGAATACGGCTTTACTGCCGAAAACGTTGCAGCTAAAGTAAAAAGCTTATTGTAATATTGTAAACGGGCCGGCTTATGCTGAGCCCGTTTTTTATGTAAAGGAGCAGAAATGAAAAATTTACTTACTATTGCCGGCAGTGATTGCAGCGGCGGTGCCGGTATTCAGGCAGATTTAAAAACTTTTGCCGCGCACGGAACTTTCGGCATGAGCGTAATTGTATCGGTAGTTGCGGAAAATACTGCGCGCGTTATTGATATTCAGGATGTTACGCCCGATATGATAAAAAAACAAATGGACGCAGTTTTTGAAGACATTTTTCCGGATGCTGTTAAAATAGGCATGCTTTCCACGCCGGAATGTATGCAGGCTGTTGCTGAAAAATTAACAGAATATAAGCCTCAGAATGTTGTTGTAGACCCGGTTATGTATGCTAAAAACGGCTGTGCATTAATGCAGCCTTATGCGATTGATACGCTTATAAAAACCATAATTCCGCTGGCTGATGTGCTGACGCCTAATATTCCGGAAGCGGAAAAAATTGCCGGAATGGAAATTAAAACCGTTGCTGATATGGAAGCAGCAGCGAAGAAAATCTGCGCCATGGGCTGCAAGGGCATTGTGGTTAAAGGCGGGCACCATATCGGCAATGCGGTGGATGTGCTTTTTGACGGTAAGAATTTTTATCACTTTGAAACCGAGCGCATCAATACCAAAAACACGCACGGCACAGGCTGCACTTTTTCATCGGCAATAGCCGCAAACCTTGCTAACGGCCTTAGCGTTGCCGAAGCGGTAAAAAATGCTAAAAACTATGTAACAAAAGCCATTGAACACAGCCTTGCCATAGGAAAAGGCTGCGGCCCGACACATCATTTTGTAGATTTATACAGAAAGGCAGGCATGCTTGAATAATATGGAAATGCAGAATCATTTTGGTAAAATTATAGAAGAATTGCAGAAACAAAAACCGGTTATTCACCACATTACCAATTATGTAACGGCAGAAGCATGTGCCGATGCCGCTATATGCGCCGGTGCTTCCCCGGTTATGGCAGATGAACCGGAAGAAGTGGAAGTTATAACCGCAGGCAGTGATGCGTTGGTATTGAACCTTGGCACTATTAATTATAATAAAATGATTGCTATGGAGCGCTCTGCCATGGCGGCTAAAAAGAAGGGAATACCTGTTGTACTTGACCCTGTTGGAGTGATGAGCAGCGCTTTGCGCCTTAATTTTGCGCTGAAGCTGTTAAAAGGCGGATATGTTAATATTGTGCGCGGAAATTATGACGAGTGCCGCGCGCTGGCTGATGAAAAAGCAGCCGGGCACGGAGTGGACGGCGTTTTGCAGGCGGATGAAGGCGAAAAATTGCAGGCTGCCAAGACTGTTGCTGCCAAATTTAGCTGCATTGCCGCTGTAACGGGGCAAGTTGATTATGTAAGCAACGGCAAACAGGTGCTGGTTTTAAACGGCGGCAACGAAATGCTGAAAAAAATTACCGGCGCAGGCTGCATTACCACAACATTGTGCGCCTGCTGCGCTGCCGTTACCAAAGATTATATGACCGCCGCTGCTTTAGGTGTGGTAATTATGGGGCAGGCTGCTGAACTTGCCGCAGGCTTTATGGAAAAGAAAGACGGCCCGGGCATGTTTAAAACACGCCTGTTTGACGGTATTTACCATGTTACCGGCAAGTGGAATTTAATTAATTTAAAGCCGGAAGAAAGAATGAACTGACATGAAACCTGTAATTGATTACAGTATCTATCTTGTTACGGATACGGTGTATTTTAAGGACGATAGTATTTACAACAAGCTGGAAGCCGCACTTAGCGCCGGTGTAACGCTTTTGCAGTACCGCGACAAAAGTGCGGAAACACGTATTTTGTACGAGCGCGCCTTAAAAGTAAAAGCCCTGTGCGATAAATACAGAGTGCCGCTGATAATTAACGACCGTGCGGACATTGCTTTTGCCGTAAAAGCGGCGGGCGTACATTTTGGGCAGAGCGATTTGCCGCCGCTTATTGCGCGCCGTATGCTGGGCAGCGATGCCGTTATCGGCGTATCGGCGCATAACGCAGACGAAGCGCTGAAGGCAGAGGCAGATACTGCCGATTACCTTGGCTGCGGCGCTGTTTATGCAACTGCAACCAAAAAAGATACTTCCGTTATCGGCACAGAAGGTTTAACTGAAATCAGCGCGGCAACAAAACTGCCGTTTGTGGGTATCGGCGGTATAACGCTTGAAAATTATAAAGCTGTATTGCAGGCTGGCGCTGACGGTGCGGCAATAGTAAGCGCAATTTTAGGTGCGGATGATATTTGCCAAACGGTGCGGCAGCTTAAAAACATGGCTTTAGAAGCCAAAAGTGTAAAAATTTAACAAAGCAACATTCTCAAAAGACAAAAATTTAAAATTTAAAGAATTTTTGTTACACTTTATTTGACAACATTTATAATGGGTTATATAATTATGCTATAAATTGTTTGATAGAGGAGCGGAACACATCAGTATAACGCAGAGCGGGAGCGATGAAGCGTTTGAAAGGGCAACCGCCGAAGTTTAAAAAGCAGCCATGTTTTTTATGCTGGGCCGTCAGTGAATAACTGCCGGACTGTCGCCACAAAGGCGGAGGGCTATCTCAATGATTTAGCAGATTTATTGCCGTTGGGAAAGTCTTTCTCAACGGTTTTTGTTTATAAAAGAAAGGGGCTGGCAAAGTGATCAGGGTTTTGGTTAACGGTGCGCTTGGAAGAATGGGCACCGAAGTTTGCAAAACAGTTATGGAACAAAAAGATATGGATTTAAGCGGGGTTGTAGATATTAACGGCGCAGGTAAAACTATTCCTTATTATGACGGCGGTGTTTTCGGCGTGGATACGGATTTGGAAAACGCCATTACCTGCACCCGTCCGGATGTTGTTGTTGATTTTACCCGTCCCGATGTTGTAATGGACAACCTGCGCAAAATTATTTCTATGGGTGTAAACGCCGTTGTAGGCACAACCGGTTTTACCAAAGAAAATCTTGAAGAAATCGACAAGCTGGCTTCAGAAAAAGGAGTAGGCGTTTTAATTGCCCCTAATTTTGCACTGGGCGCAGTAGTAATGATTAAGCTTGCATGCGAAGCTGCAAAATACTTTCCTAATGTGGAAATTATCGAAAAGCATCACGATAAAAAACTGGACGCACCTTCCGGCACGGCCGTGCTTACGGCGCAGAAAATTGCCGAAGTGCGTGCCGCTATGAAACAGGGCCACCCTGATGAAAAAGAAACCATGCCCGGCGCACGCGGAGCAGATTTTGAAGGCATGAAAATTCACAGCCTGCGCCTGCCCGGTTATGTTGCCTCACAGGAAGTTGTGTTTGGCAGCCAGGGTGAAACCCTTAAAATTATCAGCGACCCGGTTAACCGTGAATGCTACATGCCTGGCGTAATGCTTGGATGCCGCAAAATATTAAATATTAAAGGCCTTGTTTACGGCCTTGATAAATTATTATAATTTTATTTATGGGGGATGTTTATGAAAAAGTATAACGTAGCAATTTTGGGCGCGACCGGTGCTGTCGGCGCAGAATTTTTAAAACTGATAGAAGAAAGAAATTTTCCTTTTAATGAACTGCGCCTTTTGGCTTCCAAACGCAGCGCAGGCAAAATTATAAACTTCATGGGCAAGGATTACACCGTGCAGGAAGCAACGCACGATTCTTTTGCCGGTATTGATATTGCTCTTTTTGCTGGCGGCAGTATTTCCAAAGAGTTTGCCCCGAGCGCCGTTAAAGCAGGCGCAGTGGTAATTGATAATTCCAGTGCTTTCCGTATGGACCCGGAAGTTCCTTTAATTGTTCCGGAAGTTAACCCGGAAGCAATTTTAAAACACAAGGGCATTATTGCTAATCCTAACTGCTCTACAATTATTATGCTTATGGCATTAAAGCCTATTTATGACCTGGCAAGGATTAAACGCATTATTGTTTCCACTTATCAGGCCGTTTCCGGCGCCGGCAAAGAAGGCATTGACGAACTGACAAATCAGGTGGGCGAATACCTTGAGGGCAAAGAAATGACAGCAAATATTCTGCCCTCCGCCAGTGCGGAAAAGCATTACCCGATTGCTTTTAATTTAATTCCGCAGATTGATGTTTTCTGTGATAACCTGTACACCAAAGAAGAAATGAAAATGGTGAACGAAACAAGAAAGATTTTAGATGATTACGATATGCGCATTACGGCAACCACCATCCGTGTGCCGGTATACCGCAGCCATTCTGAATCTGTTAATATCGAGCTGGAAAAAGATGTATCCCTTGAAGAAATTAAAAAGGCTCTGTCAGCTTTCCCCGGCGTTATTGTGCAGGATGACCCGGCAGCGCAGCTTTACCCGATGCCGCTTTATACTTCCGATACCGACGAAGTTTATGTAGGCCGCCTTCGCCGCGATGAATCCGCTCCCAATTCCTTTAATTTATGGGTAGTGGGCGACCAGATCCGCAAAGGCGCTGCGCTTAATACACTGCAAATTGCCGAAACAATGATTAAAAACGGCTGGATTTAACGGAGATAATAACTGATGAAAATACTTGTGCAAAAATTCGGCGGCACTTCCGTCGTTGATGAAAAAGCGCGCACTGCCGTTAAGGATAAGGTGCAGCAGGCTATCCACAGCGGTTATGCTCCCGTAGTGGTGGTATCGGCCATTGGCCGCAAGGGCGCGCCTTATGCTACCGATACTTTAATTGACTTTTTGAAAAACGTAAACCTTTCCGTTAATGTGCGTGAGCAGGATATGCTGATGTGCTGCGGCGAAATTATTTCCGCATGCGTAATGGCTGCAACCCTGCAAAAGTTTGGCTTTAACGCCATGGCGCTTACCGGCGGGCAGGCAGGCATTATTACCGATTCGCAGTTTGGTGCGGCACGCATTAAAAACATTAAAACCGATGATTTAAGGCATTTGCTGGAATCCGGCGTGATACCTGTCATTTGCGGTTTCCAGGGCATGACGGAAAACCACGGCAAATTTACCACGCTTGGACGCGGCGGCAGCGATGTTACGGCGGCTGCACTTGGTGTGGCGCTGAATGCCGAAAAAATTGAAATTTATACCGATGTGGAAGGCGTTATGACCGCCGACCCCCGCATTGTTAAAGATGCAACCATTCTGCACAAAATTTCTTATGCGGAAGTGGCGCAGATGGCGCAGCAGGGGGCGAAGGTTATTCATCCGCGCGCGGTGGAAATTGCCATGCGCAGGAACATTCCGCTGGTTGTTAAATCTACCTTCAGCGATGCGCCGGGCACGCTTATTACCAGCGATATTTCCGGCTTGGAAGTTGAAAATTCCGTTACGGAACGCAGAATCAGCGGCGTAACGTATTTGAAGGATTTGGTACAGTTCCGCGTGCAGTTGGATACCAAAGACGCCAGCAGCGGCCGTATTTTGTTTGAAGATTTGGCAGCGGCAGGCATCAGCGTAAGCTGCCTTAATTTGTCGGAGAGCAGTTCCATGTTTGCGGTTTTCAGCGCCGATGCGGAAAAAACCGTTGCAGTGCTTGACGAAGCCGGCTTTGCTTATACCGTAAATAAAAACTGTGCCAAAGTTTCCGTGGTGTTTGCCGCTGTGCGCGGCTTCCCGGGGCTGATGGCAAAATTTGTCAGCGCGCTTGCCGATAATAAAATCCATATTTTGCAGACGGTGGATTCGGATACCACTATTTCTGCCATTGTTAAAGAAGAACATATTAACGAAGCTGTTACCGCGCTTCATAAAGCGTTTAAATTATAAGAGGGGTGTTTTGAATGAAAAATCCGTATTTTGGCAGGTTGCTTACCGCAATGGTAACGCCTTTTAATGCAGACGGTACAGTTAATTACGATAATGCCGCAGATTTAGCAGAATGGCTGATTGCCCACGGCAGCAACGGTTTGGTTGTGGCAGGTTCTACCGGCGAAGCGGCGACCATGACTGTTGATGAAAAACTGGAACTCTTTCGTGTGGTTGTAAACCGCGTTAATAAACGTGTGCCGGTTATTGCAGGTACCGGCTGCAACTGCACCGCCGAAACTGTAAAAATGACCAAGATGGCCGAAGTTATGGGTATTGACGGCGTACTGATTGTAGGCCCTTACTATAACAAACCGACACAGGAAGGCTTTTACCGCCATTTTGCAGCGGTAGCGCAGTCCACTAAGCTGCCGGTAATTGTTTACAATGTTCCGGGGCGTACAGGCTCTAATATTGCCCCTGCAACCGTTGCGCGCCTGGCAAGGGATTTCAGCAACATTGTTGCCATTAAAGAAGCGGCAGGCAATGTAGGGCAGGTTAATGAACTGTTTACCCTGCTGCCGGAAGATTTTACAATTTACAGCGGCGACGATATCGAACTTTTGCCGTTTATGTCCGTAGGTGCAACGGGCCTTATTTCCGTACTCAGTAACTGCGGCGGCGAAATGCTGCAAGACATTATGCAGGCTTATGAAGACGGCCGCGTAAAAGAAGCCGCACGTTTAAATACTAAAATGGTTCCGCTTGCCAAATCCATGTTTATGGAAACCAACCCGATTCCCGTTAAAGCAGCAACTACAATGGTAACAGGCATTGACTGTGGTGAACCGCGCTTGCCGCTGACTCCGCTGGAAGCGCAGCATAAAGAGCAGCTTGCGGCAATGCTTAAAGAATACGGGCTGATGAAATAATGGCAAAAACAGCATTAATTATTCAGTGCGATATAGTTGCCAAAAAATGTGTCGGCTATGCCTGTATGAAAAGTTTTGAAACACGTACAGGCAAATTTGATGGCCTGGAGGAAGGCGTAAACTATCTTTCAACAACCTGCGGAGGCTGCTGCGGAATGGGCGTTGCGGCAAAGCTGGAAGATTTAAACCGTAAGCTGAAACGCTGGGGCGACAGCAAGGATGACGTTACGGTATATCTGGCAAGCTGCATTGTGTCTGATAATTACCATAATCCGCCGTGCCCGCATAAAGAATATATTAAAGAAATAATAGAACGTAAGGGCTATAAATTTATTTCCGGCACTTATATTTCCAAAACTGCACAGAAAAAACGTGAAGCCGGTATTTATAAACCGCTTGAATAATTTTAAAGACCGTTTTAAACGGTCTTTTTCTTTTTTGCAGGCAGGATTTTAACAGAAAAAATAGAAAATAATATGGGTAAAGGAGTGAGTAAAATGCGTTTGAAGGATTTTATTGGCTGTTTTATTTTTTGTGCGTGTTTGATTTTGCCGTGCTTTGCAGTAAATGCTGCGGGTGTTACCAATTGCAGCAGCTTTATAAGTGCGGATTACTGGGTGAAAAATAACCCGGCAGGAGAGCAGGTTATACTTGATGCCGCAGGAGTTGCCGCTTACAATAAAAGAATTGCAGATAAATCGCCTTCGGTTTATGATTTAAAGGCTTATCCGCAAACGCTTGCCGGAAATACCGTAAAGGGTTATGTTTCCGGGTATGATGTTCTTAATGACCCGTTATTCCGCCTTGGCAAAGAAGTAAGCCAGAACTATAAAAATATTTTAATTAAAGAAACCAATACAGATAAAATACCGGCACAGGTTAATGTGCGTTATGGTGTTACGGTAAGGCGCAGCAATTTGCGTGTGCTGCCAACCAACGAAGGGCTTTTTTATTATCCTACCGATAATAATTTTGATGCTTTGCAGGAAACTGCTGTTGCTGTTTCCGAGCCGCTTATTATTCTGCATCAGAGTGCCAACGGCTTTTTTTACTATGTGCAGAGCTATAACTACCGCGGTTGGATTTCGCGTTTTGACGTAGCCGTTTGCGGGCGCGATGCTTGGTTTAAATATGTGGAGCCGCAAAACTTTCTGGTTGTAACCGGGCAGAGCTTTAATGTTAAAGTACCCGGTGAAAGCGTTTATTGTGACGAAGGAACGCGTTTGCAGCTTGTAACGGAAGGCAGCAGTATTTATACCGTAAAAATGCCGATCCGTGCGCAAAACGGAACTTTGCAGGAGGTTAACAGCAATGTTGTAAAAAATGCCGCCCTGCATAAAGGTTATTTGCCTTACACTGCCAATAATGTTTTAAGGGGTGCTTTTAAATATTACAATGCGCCTTACAGCTGGGGCGGCGCGCATAAGGGCATAGACGACGCCAGCTTTATTGCAAACGTTTACCGCACTATGGGCATATTTTTGCCGCGCAATGCCGATGAGCAGGAAAATACTTCCGGTTCTGCCGTTAAATTTGCCGGAATGACATCTGACCAGCGCATGGAAGCGATAAAAAAATTAACGCCCGGTTCGTGTCTGTATATGGATGGTTATGCCGTAATGTATGTTGGTACTTCCAGGAATGTGCCGTATGCAATACATGCCTTGGCAACGCATTATACCGGCGGCGTGCGCCATACGGAAATGCGCGTGGTTGTAAGCGATTTGGAACTGCAGCGTGCCAACGGCGGCAGATTTTTGGATGAGTTTAATACAGCAATGACTTTTAAATAAACGAGAGGTAAAAAGATGAAAGATTATAAAAAACTTTTTGCAGTAAGGGAAAACAACCTTACTGCTGAAGAAATTGCCGGTGCGGAAACCTTGGTGCTGTTTTTGTGCAAGGGCTGTATTCCGGCTTTGCCGAAAATGAATGCGCCTGAATATTTGGTAAAAGCAGTTGATGAACTGCTTAAAAAGAATGAAAAACTGGCTGATACCGGTGAAATTACGCATTTTGCCATGCTTGGCAAAAACGGTTTGCAGCAGGTGGTTATTTGCGGCTTCGGCGGCGAAAATGCCTGCAAGCCCAATGATTTGCGCAAAGCAGCCGGTGAAGCGTCGCGCGTTTTAAAGCAGCTTAAAACGGAAAATGCGCTTGTTATTGCGCCGATACTTTTAAACGCAGCACGCCCGCATTATCTTTCTGCTTTGGCAGAAGGGCTTATTTTGGGCGGTTATACTTTTAGTGAATGTAAAGGCAAAAAGGAACAGGAAAAAGATATTTGCTATACCATTGTTACCAATGTTGCCGGTGCGGCAGAAGTTGTTTCCGCAAGCTGCATTGTAAGCAGCAGCGTATGCTTTGCGCGCGATTTGGCCAATAAACCGGGCAACATGCTTACGCCTCTGGATATGGCAAAAGCGGCTCAGCTTACGGCAGAAAAATGCGGGATGGAATGTGAAATTCTTGACGCCGCGCAAATGCAGGCTAAAAATATGAATGCAGTTCTTGCGGTGGGTCAGGGGTCTGTAAATCCGCCGTATATGGCTGTGCTTAAATATAACGGCGGCGGAGATGCTCCGTACACCGCTTTTGTAGGCAAGGGAATTACTTTCGACAGCGGCGGCATTTCCATCAAGCCTGAAGCCAATATGGGCGAAATGAAGGACGATATGACGGGCGCTGCCGTAGTGCTTGGCGCCATGCAGGCCATTGCGCAGTTAAAACTGCCGTGTAATGTTATTGGCATTATGGCATGTGCCGAAAATATGCCTTCTGGAAGCGCCCAGCGCCCCGGTGACGTTGTAAAAGCTGCTTCTGGCAAAACTATTGAAGTTGTTTCGACCGATGCGGAAGGGCGCATGGTTCTGGCAGACGCCGTATGGTATGCCTGCCGTTTGGGGGCTGCCAAAGTTATAGATATTGCCACGCTGACAGGCGGCGTTATTGTGGCGTTTGGCAACGAAACGGCCGGTATTGTTGGCAATAATGAAGAACTGATTGAGAAGATTATGTCCTGCGGCAAAAAAGCCGGAGAGATGTACTGGCACCTGCCTTCGCTGCCGGAATGCAAAGAAGCAATTAAAAGCGATATTGCCGATTTGACAAACAGCGCCGGGCGTGCGGCAAGCACTATTACCGGCGGGCTGTTTATAGGCGAATTTATTGACGAAGGCACGCCGTGGGCGCATCTTGATATCGGCGGCACTTCAACAGCTGACAAAACCGCAGGCTTTAAGCCTAAAGGATGTACGGCCTTTGGCGTAAGGACGTTTGTTAACATTGCAAAGGAATTGTAAAATGCTTGTAGATTTACATACTCACAGTACGTTTTCGGATGGGCGGTATACGCCGTCACAGCTTGTAAAAATGGCGGCAGAAGCCGGTATAGGCATGTTGGGCATTACAGACCATGATTCCGTTAACGGCATAGAAGAATCGCTTAATGCTGCCGCTGCGGTGCCGGGCGCGCCTGTAATTGCCAAAGGCGTGGAACTTGGCACGCAGGTTGGCGAAAGCAGCGTACATATTTTGGGTTATAATATAGATATTCACAATAAAAATTTGCTTGATAAAATTGAAGAAATGCGCCATGCCCGCGAAAAACGCCTGCACAGAATGCTTGATAAAATAGGGGCGCTCGGTTACCATATAACGGTAGAGCAGTGCGACCCGAAAAACCGCGCCGTCGGCAGGCCGCATGTGGCCAAGGCACTGGTAAAAAAAGGTTATTTTTCTTCGGTGGAAGAAGCCTTTGACGTGCTTTTAAAACGCGGAAAACCGGGATACGAGCCGCAGCCGAAACTTTCGCCGGAAGAATCGGTGGAACTTCTGCACGGGGCAGGCGGGCTTGCCGTTTTGGCACATCCTGCCGAAATAGAAAATCTGCCTTTGGTGAATACCTTGTTAAGTACAATTCCGTTTGACGGTATTGAAGTATACCATCCGAGTGCCGATGAAAAAATGCAGCAATGCTTTTTGCAGATGGCAGAAAAATACAAGCTGCTTGTTTCCGGCGGCAGCGATTTCCACGGCGTGGAAGGGCGCTTTCCGGAGCAGCTGGGAATTTTTAAAGTTTACGCTGAAAAGGTAAATATTATTCAGAAAATGCTAAAATAAAAATAATGCCGGAGGAATGTTTATGGAGGTTGTTGCATTTGTAGGGCCGAGCGGAACCGGTAAAAGCCACCGTGCAATAGGCGTGGCGCATAATAATAACTGCGATGCAATTATTGATGACGGGCTTTTAATTAAAGGCACCAAAATTTTAGCCGGAACTTCCGCCAAAAATGAAACTAACAGAATACAGGCTGTTAAAAGGGCAATTTTTACGGAAGACAGCCACGCCGACGAAGTGCGCAATGCTCTGGCTTCCGGCGGCATCCACCGTTTATTGATACTGGCAACTTCTGACAATATGATTCAGAAAATTGTTTTGCGCCTCGGTTTGCCGAAGCCCGAAAAAACCGTTTATATTCAGCAGATTGCCACCAAGCAGGAAATGAAAAAGGCCAAGCAGATGCGCCTGAAGGACGGCAAACATATTGTTCCTGTACCGACGGTAGAGTTAAAACCGCATTTTACCGGTTATTTTGCCGATTTGCCGTACAATTTGTTCTCCAAAGAGCGCAAGCATGCCGAACCGGACCGTTCCATTGTGCGACCGGCTTTTAGCTATTACGGCAAAATTTTTATTTCTGATTATGCAATACAGGATATAATAAACATTGTTGCCCAGAAGATGCTTGGCATTGACAAGGTAAACAGCATCAGGGTAAGAAGGCGCAGCAGCAATACCAAAGGCATTGCCATTGCCGTGGAAGTAGTGCTGTTTTACGGTGTACGTGTTTTTGAGGTTACAAAGGTTTTTCAAAATAAAATAAAAGAAAAAGTTGAGTACATGACAGCAATGCAGGTTAAATCTGTTGATGTTTCGGTACGCAGCCTGTCTGTACGCAAATAAGGAGGAAATTGCAGATGCTTGATGCTACGCAGCGCAGCAGTGTTATTTTTTCTGCCTATGCCAAATTGCCGGCGGGAATTACGGCATACGAAGTACATAAAGTAATTGGCGTAGTGGTGGAAATTGACATGCATACCGGCCGTATTTTGCAGGCAGAATGTACGCTTGCAACCAAACTTGCCAGCGATTTTATCGCTAAAATGCTTGTAGGCTACAATATGAACGATGGCCTCGATGAATTGAACGCCATGATTGAAAAGCATTATCAGGCAAGTGCCAAAAAAGCCGTATTAACGGCTGTGCGTATGCTGAACGACAAATTCATCAGCCACAAAAACGGAGAAGGCATTGATTATTACGATTGATTTATCAGGGCGGCCCTTTCTGCTTACCGGCAGGAAGGGTTGTTTTTTATTTTGTTTTAACGCATACCGGTATTTTGCATACAAGTATACTTTTGTAAAAGTCTTGCAAAGTTATAAGTTGTTCTGTAAAATAAAGAATGTGTTTACATAATGGCGATAAAATTGCTCTTAGTTTTTACAAGATGTTAATTTTTGAGCTACTTATGATTTTGCTATGAAAGGGAGATACTATGCTGGAATTTTTAAATGAGGTTGATGCGTTTGTGTGGGGACCACCGCTTTTGTGCTTGCTGGTGGGTACCGGTATTTGGCTGACAATCAGGTTAAACATGATTCAGGTTTTACGTTTGCCGCTTGCTTTAAAGTTGATTTTTAAGGCTAAAAACGAGGGCCATGGCGATGTTGACAGTTTTAAAGCATTATGTACGGCACTTGCCGCAACTGTCGGTACGGGCAATATTGTTGGTGTGGCAACGGCAATTAAAGCCGGCGGTCCCGGTGCGCTGTTCTGGATGTGGATGGCTGCGTTTTTTGGTATGGCAACCAAGTATGCCGAAGGTGTTTTGGCCGTTAAATACCGTACTATTGACGCTAACGGACATATCGGCGGCGGTCCGATGTATTATATTGAAAAAGGCCTTGGCAGGCAATACCGCCCGCTGGCAATTTTCTTTGCGGTAGCCGGTACAATTTGCGCCTGCTTTGGCAGCGGCACATTTACCCAGGTAAATGCAATTGTTGAAATTACCAACGCCGGTGCACAGATTCCTGTACTTTACACATCTATCGCGCTTACCGTATTGGTTGCGGTTATTACCCTTGGCGGGTTAAAAAGCATAGCAGTGGTTGCTGATAAAATCGTTCCTTTTATGGCTGCGCTGTATGTTATTACAACTATGGCCATTTTGTTTATGTTCCGTGATGCACTTCCGGGAGCTATTGCAATGGTTCTGCACGATGCTTTTACAGGTACGGCAGCAACCGGCGGCTTTTTGGGCGCAACGATGATGTTTGCAATGCGCAACGGTATTGCCCGCGGCTTGTTCTCCAATGAATCCGGCCTTGGCAGTGCGCCGATTGTAGCTGCGGCAGCGAAAACAAAATGGCCTGCCGAACAGGGGCTTATTTCCATGACCGGTACTTTTATTGATACCATCATTATTTGTACTATGACCGGCCTTACTATTATTGTTTCCGGCGTATGGAGCGGCGATTTAAACGGCGCTGCAATGACGCAGAGTGCATTTACGATGGTTTTCCCGGTATTAGGCAATATGCTTTTAATGATTGGCCTCGTGCTGTTTGCGTTTACAACCATTCTTGGCTGGAACTATTACGGAGAACGCTGCATTGCATATCTTTTAGGCGTAAAAGCTATCATTCCTTACCGTCTTTTCTTTATTGCCATGGTTGCCTGCGGCGCATTTTTAAAACTGGAAATGATTTGGATTATTGCCGATATTGCCAACGGGCTGATGGCACTGCCTAACCTTATTGCGCTGCTGCTTTTAACCGGTGTAATAGTAAAAGAAACAAAGTTATATTTTAAACATCTTGATGAAAACAAAGATTATTTAAAATAAAAAAATCTAAAAAACTGTAAACAAACTACTTGCAATTATTAGAGTTTGTGTTAAAATAATTAGAAATGAATATCGCAGTGGATGAAGCATATGGGAGAAGAAATTTTTCTACCGAAGGAGTAAACTCTCAGGTGCCGGGTTGCCGGTGAGAACCGTATGTGGACACATCTCTGGAGAATCCCATTAAAAGGGTGCCGAAGGTGCACGGGGAAGCAACGCCCCTTATCTCTCAGGCCAAAGGACAGAGCTTTAAGCGTAAATAATATATTTATATTATTATTTGCCTGCTTATTATTGCCGCCGGATTTGGGATTTGTCCGGCGGTTTTTATTTTACTAAACAGGGAAGAGGGAGTAAAAATTGTTTAACAACGAAGAAGTTATTGCACTATTGAACACGATTGATACTTTTGTATGGGGACCGCCGCTTTTGGTGCTGCTGGTTGGCACCGGCATCTGGCTTACCATCCGTTTAAAGCTGCTTCAGGTTTTTAAACTTGGCGATGCTTTAAAACTTATCTTCTTTGCAAAAAATGACGGCCACGGCGATGTAAACAGTTTTAAAGCCCTTTGTACGGCACTTGCCGCAACTGTCGGCACAGGCAATATTGTAGGTGTGGCAACAGCTATTAAAGCAGGCGGTCCCGGCGCTTTGTTCTGGATGTGGATGGCAGCGTTTTTTGGTATGGCTACCAAGTATGCCGAATGCCTGCTTGCCGTTAAATACCGCACGGTAGACGCCAACGGCAATATTTCCGGCGGGCCTATGTATTATATTGAAAAAGGCATGGGCAAAAAATACAGGCCGCTTGCAATTTTGTTTGCTGCGTTTGGCGTTTTATGTGCTTACTTTGGCATTGGTACCTTTGCACAGGTAAACTCCATTGTAGAAATTACGCAGATTACCGCAGGCATACCTGTAACTTACACAGGCATTGCCATTACCGTTCTGGTAGCAGTAATTACTATCGGCGGTTTGCAGAGCATTGCAAACGTAGCCTCTAAAATTGTGCCTTTTATGGCAATGCTGTATTTAATTACTACCGTTGCTATTTTAATTATCTTTGCCGACCAGCTTCCTTCCGCTTTTGCAAGCGTAATTGACGGTGCTTTTACCGGCACGGCAGCAACCGGCGGCTTCCTTGGTGCAACTGTTATGATGGCAATGCGCAACGGCGTAGCACGCGGCGTTTTCTCCAATGAATCCGGCCTTGGCAGTGCGCCGATTGTAGCAGCGGCAGCAAAAACAAAATGGCCTGCGGAACAGGGCCTCGTTTCTATGACCGGTACTTTTATTGATACCATTATTATTTGTACTCTTACCGGCCTTACTTTGGTAGTAACCGGCGTCTGGAAAGGTGACCTTAACGGCGCTGCAATGACGGAACAGGCTTTCTCGATGGGCCTTCCTGCTTTCGGCAGCATGCTGCTTTTAGTAGGCCTTGTACTGTTTGCGTTTACAACCATTCTTGGCTGGAACTATTACGGCGAACGCTGCGTTGAATATTTAATTGGCGTTAAAGCAATTTTGCCTTACCGTATTATCTTTATTATTCTTGTTGCCTGCGGCCCGTTTTTAAAACTGGAAGCAATTTGGATTTTGGCAGATATTGTAAACGGCTTAATGGCAATACCTAACCTTATTGCTCTGCTGGCTTTAAGCGGCGTTGTTGTTGCCGAAACAAAACTTTACCAGCAGCATTTGAAAGAAACAAAAGCAAAGGAAAATGCTTGACTTTTAACTTCTGAAACGGTATAATATACGTTGTGTTCGGGGCGTGGCTCAGCTTGGTAGAGCACCTGTCTTGGGAACAGGGGGTCGCAGGTTCGAATCCTGCCGCTCCGACCAGAAGAAAATTTTATATTGCGGGTGTAGTTTAGTGGTAAAACCTCAGCCTTCCAAGCTGATGTTGTGGGTTCGATTCCCATCGCCCGCTCCAAATGGTTCAGTAGCTCAGTTGGATAGAGCAACGGCCTTCTAAGCCGTGGGTCGGGGGTTCGAATCCCTCCTGGATCACCATTTTAAAACACAGCCGTGGAGCGACTTCCACGGCTTTTTGTATAAAGAAAACCCCGCGTTAGACGCGGGGTTCCGGG
>ULSH01034327.1_pt1 | contig 23081 bp, 17 predicted proteins | sample 1956151 | NCBI WGS metagenome assembly ULSH01 (sample SAMEA4835702, study PRJEB28245) | human gut metagenome | biome: gut microbiome; material: fecal sample | place: Denmark | collected 2008 | reverse complement strand
ACGCACGCCGGCTGCCACGCTCCAATTCTTGCTGATTGTGTATCCGAAGTTCAGCTGTCCCGCGAAATTATACTGCTCGCCGGTAAGGGCAATGTCTGCCGAATATGCTGAGACTGCCTGGGCTCCTGACAAAGTGTTGATCAATGCCGGAATCATGGCAACAGGCGCTTCGAATGAGCCAAGTCCCTGATCATAAACGGCTTTGCCGCCTCCGGAAACTACGCCGAAGTGGAATGAGCCGAACCAGTTGTTATGTTTGTAGACGAGGTCCAGGTGAGGCAGCGCCGGCACGAATGACTTGCCGGTATACTTCTTATAACCTTTTCCGTCATTGTCAATGCCGTATTTCAGCGGCTCGTAGGTGGATGTCGTATAGCGTCTCTGGACTGCTGTCTGGACATCCAGTGCGAGATGCCAGCCATTGTTCATGAATGCGATACCGGCAGGGTTGAAATATGCTCCTTGTACACCTATGACTGCGTTTTGTGCAGGGTTTCTCAGAAATGCCACATTTTGATTCGTGTTGGTCACATAACCGCCGGCAAAAGCGGATAGTGAAGCAGCGGCGAGTGCCGCCGTAAGAATAAGTTTTTTATACATTTTGTCGCTTTATATTGTAAAAACGTCGACAAAACTAGACCTATTATACCTAAATATAAAATATTTCGACCAAATGACATGCGAAAAACCATATTTGACTTCGATTTGTGTCCGGTTATTCCATCGCCACAAGAATCTTCGTTGCCTGGGCAAAATTGTTTTCCTGTGCGTGTTAAAACGTTTTCTACGCACGTCAAGTCGAAAAATGAACACGATGTGCGTGAAAAACGTTTTAACACGCACGCCATCCTCCGGAATTTCCGCCACGCCGCCATAGAAAAACTTCACCGCCAGGGTGCCGGAACTGACCTCCACCACTAGGCGAAACGTCGAAAGATTATTATATTTGTAATCGGAATAATACCGACACGAATATGCTGATTGTAATAGAAGGACTGGATGGGTCCGGAAAATCCACACAAGTGAAACGACTCAGGAATTATCTGGAAACCAAGTCCGGAAACCTGGAATACATACACTTCCCGCGATACGACTCCCCGGTCTATGGGGAACTCATAGGCAAATTTCTGAGAGGCGGATTCGGTAGCATTGACGCCGTTCACCCTCAGCTCGTTGCGCTGCTTTACGCAGAAGACAGACATGGTGCAGCACCACAAATGTGGGACACCCTGAACAAGGGCGGAATAGTGCTTCTCGACAGATACGTCTACTCGAACATAGCCTACCAATGCGCCAAAATCAATGACGAAACCCGGCGAGAAGAACTCCGAGAATGGATTTTCGACACGGAATTCGGCCAATTCGGACTTCCCAGGCCGGACCTGAACATCTTCCTCGACGTGCCGATAGGATTCGTCGAAAAGAAACTTGAAAATCCACGCGGGGGCGACGACCGGAACTACCTCGAAGGACGCAGCGACATACACGAAGCCGACATCGAATTCCAGAAAAACGTCAGGAAAGTATACCTGAGACAATGCGAACTCGACCCGGGATTCATACGCATTGACTGCAGCGATGAAAATGGCAGGATGCTTCCGCCTGACGCCATCTCGGCAGCCGTGCAAGCAGTTGTAGAACAGAAACTTAAATAAATATGAAATTACACTATATCGGAAGCAGGTTCCGCAGACTCTGCGCCGTCATCCTCGGATTTGTATTCTTCGTGGCGGGAGTCCTGAAATTGATGGACCCGGTCGGGTCAATGCTGATTGTCAGGGAATACCTGAACTTCCTTCACCTCGGATTCCTGCGTGCAATGGCCGGCCCGATAGCCGAAACATTCGCATTGGCAGAAACCACACTCGGAATCTGTCTAGTCACGGGAGTCTTCCGGAAAGTGACCGCATGGGCCACCACGATACTCCTCGGCGGCTTCACCCTGCTTACCCTGTTGCTCTGGATATTGAACCCGAACATGGACTGCGGATGTTTCGGTGAAGCAGTGCATCTTACTCATTTCCAGTCATTTGCAAAAAACATTGTGCTATGTCTGCTGACACTGGCCGCATTCGTTCCGTACAATGACTTCGGGAAACCAAAGAAAAGCAAATACCTCACATTCGCATTGACATTGGTCGCGGTCCTGATATTTGCGGTGTACTCGCTGATGTTCATCCCGCTCCTGGAACTCACGCCGTTCAACCTCTCGTCAAGACTGGAAAGCGCGGTGGAAATCCCGGAAGCCGTTGAAGACGAATATGTTGCGACATTTGTATACGAAAAGAACGGCAAGACCGGAGTATTCACATTGAACAATATCCCGGACTCCACCTGGACCTTCGTGGAAGCGCACACGGTCCAGAAACAAGACCATATCGACGAAACCGAATACCCGCGCCTCTCCTTCCGTGATGCTGCGGGACAATACCGTGATACATTGGCTGCCGATGGATTGGTGATGGCGGTATCAGTTCCGGAACCGGAAAAGATGAAAGAAACTGCATGGAAAAACGCGGCAAGGCTGCTCGCCTCCGCATCTGAAGCAGGCTTCACGCCGCTCCTCCTTACAGCATCCGACCCGGCCTCATTCTCAAGTCTCATCGCATCCGGAAAATACACGCAAGCCGAATCAATGACATTGCTTACATCAGTATATTACTCTGACTACAAGACTCTTATATCGCTGAACCGCTCTAACGGAGGAGCAGTCTATTTCAACGATGGCAATATCATCTCCAAATGGGCGGCGCGCAGCCTTCCAAGCAACAGAAAACTCGGAAAACTGATACGCAATGACCGCGTGGAAGTGATGCTCGATGCAGACGGCAAGGGAAAACTGCTTTTCGAAGCCTTCATGCTCTACACATTCACATTGATGCTCATCCTGTAACCCGACAACGAACAACATAACATATAAATTATGAAAGGAGTATATATTTTTCTGGCCAACGGCTTCGAAGAAATGGAAGCATTGGCACCGCTCGACATCCTTCGCAGAGGTGGTGTAGACGTGAAGACAGTCTCTATCCACAGGGACAAATACGTTACCGGATCACACAGGGCCACTGTTGTCGCAGACATGACTTACGACGAATTCAAAGCTGAAGTGCAGCTCGACGGAACAGAAGAAAATGACGTAATGATATTCCCTGGCGGAATGCCTGGCACGAGAAGAATTGCGGAAAATGCAGAAATCATCAATTTCATGAGATTGCATTACGCTGAAGGCGGGGCACTTGCAGCCATCTGTGCCGCACCAGGCCTGGTCATCTCCCAGCTCCCTAGCCTTGCCGGAAAACACTTCACATGCTTCGACGGCTTCGAAGACGCACCTGTTGCACGCGGAGGAATATACGAACAGAAACCGGCTGTCATAGACGGAAACCTCATCACCGGCCGTGGAGCGGGATGTGCCGTCGACTTCGGTCTGGCAATTCTGGAACACCTTAAAGGAGAAGAAGTTGCAGCTACAGTAAAGCAGGGTCTCATGCTCGCGTAGCGTAGCTGCTATCGGATAATTTCCCTGTCAATTCTACGTGGAATGCTCGTCATGATTTCATAAGGAATCGTGCCGAGTGTTTCCGCGAGTTCAGAAACCGTCGGGTCATCCCCGAAAATCGTCACCGTATCCCCGACCTTCGCATTCACGCCGGTAATATCCAGCATACACATATCCATACAAATGTTTCCGATGGTCGGCACCCTATGCCCGTTCAGCGAAAACGACGCGCGACCGCACCCGAGATGACGGTCAATACCGTCCGCGTACCCGACCGGAATCGTCGCGATAGTCGTCCCCTCCGGGGCAATGATTCCGTGACGGCCATAGCCGATAGTGCCGTCTCCGGGCTTCAAATGTTTGATTTGCAATATCTTGCATTTTAATGATGCCACAGGTGAAAGCTTTACGCCCGGCAATGCGCTGATGCCATAAATGCCGATACCCAGCCTGACCATGTCATGCTGGAACTGAGGGAACCTCTCGATACCGGCAGAATTGAGGATATGCAGCATAGGCCTGTAACCTATCTCATTGATTATCTGGCCGGCATTGGCCTCGAACATCTGTATCTGCCCCAATGTGAAATCATCCGAATCAGGATCCTCGGCAGCGGCCAGATGAGAGAATATCGACTTCACCCTGACAAATTTGCAGTCCCTCAGGAACGCTGTCAGTTCCGGGATTTCGCTTGTCATGAAACCTAGACGGTGCATGCCTGTATCCAGCTTTATGTGCACCGGATAATCCGTGATCCCACGCTTCTCCAGCGTCTCGCAGAACAGCCTCAATGAATACATGTTCGGGATGCTCGGCTCCAGGCGGCTGTCGATGATTTCATTATAATAATCTGTTCCGGCGGTCAGCACCAATATCGGCAGACTGATGCCGGCACGTCTCAGTTCAATGCCCTCTACGGGGTATGCAACTGCCAGATAATCAGCACCTTCTTTCTGCATCATGGAAGCGAATTCGACTGCTCCATGTCCGTAGGCATTGGCCTTTACCAGCACGAGAAGCTTGGTGGACGGCTCCAGCAGGCTTCTGAAATATCTATAGTTGTCGCGGCATGCGCTGAGTTTCAGCTCCAGCCTTGAAAAATCATTTTCCTTCAACATTGTCAAGAAATAATTGCCGGTCCGCCGGCGTTTCCTTTTAGCGATGCAAAAATACCAAAATTATCTGACTGAGGGAATAATTTTTATGTTATCTTCGCGTTGGTCTGCTTTTTGCCCGACCGATGTGGTTTATTAAAAATGAATATTATGACTTATTGGTTAATTTTTACATTATTCATGGTCCTCAGCATATTCGTGCAGAATATGCTCCAGAGCCGTTTCCGCAAATATTCCAAAGTTCCCCTGCGAAACAGCATGTCCGGTGCGGACGTTGCCCGTAAAATGTTGCAGGAGAATGGAATATATGATGTCAATGTGATGTGCATCCCCGGACAGCTCACCGACCACTACAATCCTGCAACCAAGACTGTGAACCTCAGTGAGGCGGTCTATAACGGCAGGTCCGTGGCGGCAGCTGCAGTCGCAGCGCATGAATGCGGCCACGTTGTCCAGCATCAGGTGGGATATGCGCCGCTCAAACTCCGCACGGCATTGGTGCCGGTAGTATCCATCGCGAACAACACCGTCCAGTGGATTCTACTCGCGGGAATATTGATGGTCAATGTTTTCCCTACGTTGCTTTGGGTCGGAATCGCACTCTTCGCGATGACCACATTGTTCAGTTTCGTCACCCTTCCGGTGGAGATCAATGCGAGTGCACGTGCCGTGAATTGGCTGGAAAATGCAGGAATTACCGACTATGAAACCCGTCCGATGGCTGTCGACGCGCTCAAATGGGCTGCCTACACTTATGTGATTGCCGCGTTGAGCTCACTTGCCACACTTCTATATTATATAGGTATCGCAAGAGGTAGGGACTAATATGGATAAAGTCGTGGATATGGCTGTGGATGAGCGATTTATGCGTGAAGCATTGCGCGAAGCCATGGCGGCTGAGGCGGAGGATGAAATTCCGATAGGAGCAGTGATTGTATTCGGCGGCAGAGTCATTGCCAAAGGACACAATATGACAGAACGTCTGCATGATCCGACAGCGCACGCCGAAATGATAGCGATAACTGCCGCTACGGAAGCAATGGGCGGTAAATACTTGAATGACTGCACATTGTATGTGACCGTGGAACCGTGTCCGATGTGTGCTGCGGCGTCTGCGTGGGCTCAGGTGGGCAGAATCGTCTATGGTGCTGCCGACCCGAAACGCGGCTATTCCAAGTTCACCCCTTCACTTCTGCATCCTAAAGCTGAGGTAGAAACCGGGATTCTGGCGGAAGAGTGCGGAAACATTGTCACGGAATTCTTCCGGAAGAAAAGAAATTGAATAAAATATAGATATGGAAACCGTAGGAGAAGATTACAGAATCGTGTCGGACAGTGAGAAAGATGGAGTCCGTCATATAACTGCCGTGCCTAGCGCAATGGTATGTTCCAAACAGATTGATTTCGATCTCAAGGATGGCAATCTGCACAATGTCAAGTATTTGCGCGGATGCGACGGTAACTTGCAGGCTGTAGGCCGCCTTCTTGAAGGCATGTCCGCAGAGAAAGCCGTGGAAATTCTTGACGGCGTGAATTGTCATGGACGCGGCACATCTTGCACTGACCAGTTGACCAGAATCATCAGACAAGTGCTGAAATAGCGGCCCGGCTGCAACGAAACACGCCCTTATTGCATCTATATAAGGTGTGTTGAAATGATAAAAGATGAAAAACTTGAAACTGATTATTGCTATCCTGACGGCGACATTGCTTTCCATGGCAGCGGCGGCGTCAGGATTCGGCATGTGCACCGACACGGACACATTGAACATACTCTCGTCTGGATCAATACGGGAAAAATCTGAATCTTACGATTACCGCACGGACTCCCGTCATCAGCGTCAAGGCAAGGTCGAGGGAACATTGATTTACAGGAAGGGATGCATATATACATCTGATAATCAACCGTTGAGCATTTCTGATTCCAAGATGTATTTCTCACCCAAGCAGGTGCGGATCTATATGCGTAATTCCAAGGTGTTCTCCACGGGAAACAGCATTGCTACCATTGGAGCAGGCGGCGGACTGGGAGGAGCATTGGGATTCATGGCAGCGGATGCGTCGTCAGGGCGGGAAGACCGTTTCGCAGCGGTGCTCGCTGCTTCGGCCGTGGTGGCAGTAGCGGTAATCGTGCCATGTACCCTGGTAGGCGTTCCGATGATGATCAAGGGGAAAGCCAGACTGAAAAGACTTGTACGCGACTACAACTCCAAATATCTGTTTGCTGAATAAACGTTTTTTATGTAAGTTTGCATGTTAATGCAGACGCAATGTTCAGAAAAATACGTTCATATATACGTGAATTCAAGCTTACGATGAAAATGAAGCTCGTCCTGAGCCTCAGTTCGATAGCCGTGATATTGCTGGTGTCCAGCTTCATTTCCATTATGGAATACAGCAGGATGAGCAGCTATGTGTCCAACCTCATTGCCGGAAATATCGGCAGTATCAATGCCGCACAGAAACTTGCCGACGCAGCGAATGCCTATAACCTTGGCATTCTGGCAGTTATCGGAGACAACTCCACGGAACACATCCCGGAACTCAGGCAAAACGACTTCATTGCGCATTGCGACAGCCTGAAATCATCATTGACATTGGCCAGCATGCTTCCGCTCGCGGACTCGGTATTGTACTCATATTCGGCGTATATGCTTACTACTCTGGAACTTCCGCAAGCTATCCTGTCAGATTTCATCAATACCCGAGAGTGGTATTTCGACAGGCTGCAACCTAAATACAATAGGCTGCGCTCCGATATAAATATCTTGAATACAGCCATTTACAATGATCTTCAGAAAAACTCCGCCACATTTGAACGCGGATTCTACCGAAGCATCATCCCGGGAGCCGTGGCGGTGGCGGTAGGACTGCTTCTGGTCCTGCTCCTGATGTTCTTCCTCATGGCCTATTACGTGAATCCGATATACAAGATGCTGTCCGGGCTGAAAAACTACAGGTCATTCGGCAGCAAATACTCCTATACCTTCGAGGGTGACGACCAGCTTTCCGAACTCAATGACGGTGTCACGGAAGTGGTAGGGGAGAATATCCAGCTCCGCAAGCGCATCAAGATGATGCGTGACACGTTGGAGAAACATGAACATGGCCAGGAGGCAGAGAAATGAATCTGAAAGTCATATCCAGGAATGTTGGATTCGCGCTGTTGGCCAGTGCGTTCTTCATGTTTCTGTCCATACTTGTCTCCATCTCGAACGGCAACGACAGTGCGCTCGCGGCGTTGATAATCAGCTTCACGATTACCTTCATAGTGGGAATATTTCCCTTCATTTTCGTACGTAAGTCGCCGAATATCAGCCTGAAAGATGGTTATATGATCATTGTCCTCTCATGGACATTGTCCTTTATCTTCGGTATGCTGCCGTACGTCCTTTGGGGCGGACCTTTTTCTGTAATCAATGCCCTGTTCGAAGCTGTTTCCGGATATACGACCACAGGCGGAACTGTGCTCGCCAATGTGGAGCAACTCCCTGACAGCCTGCTGTTCTGGAGATCATCCACGCATTTCATCGGCGGCTTGGGAGTCGTGGTATTCCTGCTTCTGATCATCCCGTCATCCAGCCCGGTGCGGCTCAGGCTCACCAACATGGAAGTCTCATCATTGTCCCGTGAAGGGTACAAGACACGTACGAACAAGACGGTATGGGTTTTCACGGCCGTGTATTTCGGCATTGCCATCTGCGCGTTCCTATGCTATTGGCTCTCAGGGATGTCTCCGTTTGATGCTATAAATCATGCATTTGCCGTTACGGCGACAGGCGGATTCAGCACTAAGAACTTGTCCATCGCGTCGTTCGGTTCTCCGCTTATAAATATCGTCACGATATTTTTCATGTTCATATCGTCGATACACTTCGGTATAATATACATGGTATTCGCGTCCCGGAGTTTCAAGCCTCTGAACAATCCGGTGCTGAAATTCTATGCCGGAACCATACTCGTGGCTGCTCTGCTAGTGGCATTCTCTCTCAAAATGAGTTCGGCCGGATTTACATGGGGCGAATCGTTCATGACTGGTTTCTTTCAGGTCGTCAGTTCGATATCCACTACCGGATTCGCCATATCCGACAACAATACCTGGCCGCTTTTCGCCTGCATAATCACAGTCCTGATTGCCGTGCCCTGCGGAATGGCAGGCTCCACTACCGGAGGTATAAAAATGGATCGTATGCTACTGATGTTCAAGTCGGTAGGCCAGCAGGTGAAGAGCTCTATGCATCCTTCATCCATAAATCAGGTCCATATCGGCAACCACATGCTGGGAAATAATGAAATATATCCACATGTCGTATTCATCGGCCTGTATTTCATCACGATAGCCGCCTCGATGGCATTGGCCATCCTCTCCGGCATGGACGTGCAGAATTCATTGGCCTCGTCCATCAGCTGTCTGAGCAACGTCGGGCCTGCGATGGAATCCGTGGGTACAATGGGTAATTATAGTGGTGTGCCTGTGCTGGCGAAGATCGTATTTATCGTGGATATGTTCCTTGGACGTGTGGAGATTTATCCGGTCCTGGCAGTGGTGACTATGGCTTTCAACGGGAGGAAATAGCATGGGGCGAGCCGATTTTCTATACTCCAGATTCCGTGAACACTTCGCCTATGAACCAACAGAATGTCAGGACAATTTCCTGCGGCAGATGGGCGAATTCCTCACCGGCGACGACGGCGACATATTGATACTCAACGGTTATGCCGGCACGGGAAAGACCACGGCCGTCGCATCTGTAGTGGCGGCATTGAAAGAATTCGAGGTGCCCTGCGTCCTGCTCGCGCCTACCGGAAGAGCTGCGAAAGTATTGTCAATGTATACCGGTCAATCTGCGTATACCATTCATAAACAGATATATAGACAGAAATCTGTCAGCTCGGAAGGCTTCGGGCAGTTCTCATTGGCCCCGAACAAGTCGAAGGACACGTTGTTCGTTGTAGATGAGGTCTCGCTTATCGGCATCGATTCCGGCAGTCAGCAGTCCACGGCAATGTTCGGCACCGGAAATCTGCTGGAAGACCTTGTGAACTACGTCCGTAACGGGACGGACTGCCGCCTGGTGATGATCGGCGACGCAGCCCAGCTCCCGCCTGTCGGCCACGAATACAGCCCGGCGCTCGCAAAAGAATATATGGACGCCTTCGGCGGAGTGTCATGGTCAATGCTCACGACCGTGGTGCGCCAGCAGAAAGAATCCGGTATCTTGCTCAATGCCACCATGTTAAGGACAATGATAGCCGAGGATTATGAGTCCGGGGGCAATGTCTTTCCTGTGGAGTCGCTCGAATTGAAGACGGACGGATTCGATGACATACAGCGGCTTTCCGGTGGGGAACTCATTGAAACACTGACAGATGCGTACGACAAATATGGCGAGGACGAAACCATTGTCCTTTGTCGTTCGAACAAGCGGGCGAACAGGTACAATGCCGGTATACGTGCCTCCGTACAGTATAAGGAGGAGCGTCTTGTGCGCAATGACAAGCTGATGATAGTGAAAAACTGCTATCAGTTCCTTGAAGGTGTCAAGGATATTGACTACATTGCAAATGGCGATATTGCCAAGTTGATTTCCATCAATCATTATGAAGACAGATATGGTCTGCATTTCGCCCAGGCACGGCTGTCTTTTCCTGATTATGGGGACCAGGAAATATCCGCCAAGGTATGTCTGGACACCCTGGATTCGGAATCCGCATCATTGACGTACGAACAGCAAAACGCTCTGTATCAGGGAGTATCGGAAGATTATGCGCATCTTCCCACGAAGAAGAAAAGGTACGAGGCTGTGCGCGAGGACCTGTTCTACAATGCATTGCAGCTGAAGTATGCCAATGCGATTACGTGCCACAAGTCACAGGGCGGACAATGGAAATGCGTATTTGTCGACAATCCTTTCTGGCAGGAGGGGTTTACGGTTGATGATTATAAATGGCTTTACACGGCACTCACCAGAGCCGTGGAGAAAGTTTATCTGGTGAACTTTAAGGATACCTGTTTCGTATGATTCAGATCAATGCTTTTTGGCGCCGGGCCCTGATTTCGGCAGCGACGCTCGTAGTTTCAATGTCGGTTTATTCTCAGGATTTCAACAGGATTCCGCTGAGATGGAAATGGATTGACAATGAGAAAGTTGTCTTCTCTTATGACGGCACTTATACCGACGCCGGCGCGTTTGCTGTCAAGGCCGGGAATCATAAGATTGTCAACGGAGTCACCGCTCCTGAAAAGTACACTGACTTTCCTGCAAAACCGGCAGGTGCCGTGAATCTGACATTTTCGCCGGATTCGTCAATGCTCGCATTTACGAGGGAGAATGACCTTTATGTATATGACATTGCATCAGGGAAAGAGAAACGTCTGACTTTCGACGGTTCCGATACTATCCTTAACGGCTATGCCTCATGGGTTTACTACGAGGAAATCTTCGGACGTCCGTCGATGTACCGTGCTTTCTGGTGGTCTCCGGATTCCAAGAAGATAGGTTTCTACCGTTTCGACAATGCCGATGTTCCGGTTTTTCCGATTTATTCGCCGTTTTCGGATGATTCGTCCCGTTCCGGAATGGGGCTTTCCTACTCGCAGAATGCGGGGGCTGCCGTAGAATTGCCGGGAATGTCGCCGGCCGGCGGTTCGGTCAGGATGACCAGGTACCCGAAATGCGGTGACAATAACCCGCAGGTACGCATTGGAATAGCTGATGTCGGCGACGGCGGCATCGTTTGGGCTGATTTCAATGAAAAAGAGGACCAGTATTTCGGAACACCATTCTGGGGTGCTGACAGCAAGGATTTTTACATCCAGCGTGAGCCTAGGACACAGAATACGCTGGATCTTTACGCCGTTTCCGTGAATGACGGAACCAAGAAGCACATTTATCACGAGACCTACGCCACATGGCTGGACTGGATTGACGGTATGCTTTTCGGCCGTGACGGTATCTATATGGTACGTTCTTTCGAGACCGGCTGGCAGCAGATTTATTATCTTTCTTATGACGGCAATGTCCTGAAGCGTCTGACTGACGGCAAGAACTGGAGAGTTTCGCTAGTGGATGTGAAAGAAGGAAAGGCAGCACAGGGCTTCGACGGCAGCACTTCAGAGATTCTTTTCGTGGCTGAACGTGATTCCCGTGTACGCAGCGGACTTTATTCCGTTAGCCGTGGCGAGATGAAGAATGTTTCCGATCCGTCTCTCCATGTGAAGACTGTCCGCGTTTCTCCCGATATGAAATATGTCGCAGCTTCGGTAAGCAACTCCAAGACGCCTTCGCAGGTATGGATTTATGACCTTGCGAAACCTGCCAAGTCCTTCAAGGTCGCAGATATGGCAGGCACCGGTTTCAATGCTGCCGATTACGCTCTGCCTGAGGTGATTACGATGACAACCAAGGACGGTCTGGAGCTTCCGGCAATGATTGTCTATCCGGAAAATTTCGACAAGTCGAAAAAATATCCGGTATACATGTATATTTATGGCGGTCCTGATACTCCGCAGGTGGTGGACAATTTCCGTTCTCCGCGTAATTTTGAATGGTATGCCAAGAACGGCATCATTGAGATAATTGCTGACTGCCGCGCTTCCGGCCATAATGGTCGCGAGGGCTTGGACCAGATTTACAAGCGCCTGGACGAGAGGGAAGTACTCGATTTCGTGGAGTGGGCTGAATACCTGAAGACGCTTCCTTATGTCAATGGGGACAAGATCGGCGTAGAGGGCTTTTCTTTCGGCGGAACGATGACCGCTCTCCTGCTCATGAACCATTCCGACGCCTTCCATTACGGCATTGCCGGCGGCGGTGTCTATGACTGGAATCTTTACGATACCCATTATACCGAGCGTTTCATGGACACTCCGGCGAACAATCCGGACGGCTATGCCGAGACCAGCGTCCTCGCGAGCGCCGCCAATTATCCTGTTACCGAAGCGAACTATGACGGCTCCGTGATGCTCAAGATTACCCACGGCACAGGTGATGACAATGTCCATTTCCAGAGCACTCTCCAGCTGGTGGACGCCCTCCAGAAAGCCGGCAAGAAATTCGAGCTGATGATTTATCCGGACGGCATGCACGGCTACCGCGGCTACCAGGGCGCCCATTTCAATGAAGCCAACCGCGCCTTCTGGCTGCACTATCTTTGCGGAAGATAATTATTTCTGTCTGGTAGCAGCAACCAAATAATTGGCTGATGCTTCACGGCAGAAATCGATATGGAGACCGAAGATATGGATATCTCCGCCGGACTGGACTTTCAGTTTCCGGCGGAGTTCTTCGCTTGTCAGCGGAAGATTGCGCGCCGAAACCTCGGCCCTGGGATATTTTGCGGAAAAATCCCTGATGCCCTGCTTGCAGAACGGAGCCAGACCAATGACTTTGAATGTCTTTCCGAAATCGGATGCATTGTTCTGACTGTCAGTGAAATACAAGTGCGTGGAACGGCCGGCTTTCAGCAGCATTGTCCCGTCATCGGCATTGTCCTGCATTGTGCAGATGGCATTGAACAGGCCTGCCTTGGCGAGAGCCTTTCCCGGCTCGAAGAGGAATTGCATCGAATTCAGATGGGCTGCGTCCTGGAGGAATTGCGGGACGGCGGCGGATTCTGCGGCGATGCTGGTACGGAGGATGTTGCCGTTCTCATTGATTATCAATGCGGTATCGTCGGTTGCCGAAGGCGTGCACCATAGCAGCAGCTCCTTGCATTCGCCGCCTGCGGACACGATGTGGAGTTCCTTCGTCCCGGCGCCATGTTCCTGCAGACGTTTCAGCAGCATGGAAATGTCCGCCATGGGGGAGAGCTTCAGCAGCAGGTTGCCGCATATTCCGAAAATGTCCGGTATCAATGTGAGGACGTCGGGGCTGCAATCTTCCAGCAGGAACACCTTGCTTCCGGTGGAGGAGCGCCGTGCAGGGTCCATGTAGACCAGGTCGGGGGAGAATCTTTTCAATGTCTCCCAGAAATTTGCCGCCTCTTCCGATTTGCCGGCCTCTTCGACGCAGAAACTTGAAACAGAGATGTTTTCAGCGCCGAGAAGCGGGAAATTGTGGCGGGCTGCCTCGGCACGTCCGGGTTCCATCTCATTGTACATCACCTGCGAGGCGACGCGTGAGAAAGCCAGGCTGTCTGCGCCGAGTCCTCCTGTGAGGTCGGCGATTCTGCCGCCATCGATAATCCTGCTTGCGATGGAGGCCTTGTATTTGGCTGTGGCAGAAGAACTTGACTGCTCGGAGCTGAGCCTGTCGGGATAGATGATTTCTGGGATTTCATACCATTCCGGCAGCTTGGTGCGGAGCTTTTTCCGGCACTCTATGATGGTCACCGCCTTGTCGATATCGATGTCCGGCCACCTGTTTCTGGACAGCATCAGCCTCGCCGTGTCATCGTTTTCGTGTTCTTGTATGAATTCTTTCAATGTCATGATTCCAGGAATTGTGTCGGTTTCCCGCCCGACTATTCTCAATATTGCACAAATTTAGTATTTTCGTATGATTTGATTAAAGGTGTAAAAATCAAAAAACAATATAATTATGGCAAAAGATTTTAGAGAAGTGGCTCAGAGCTGGCTTGACGGAGATTTCGATCCGGAGACGAAAGGCAAGATCATTGAATTGAGAAACAACGATCCGGCAGGATTCGAGGATGCTTTCTACCGTAACCTGGAATTCGGTACCGGCGGTCTTCGCGGAATCATGGGCGTAGGTACCAACAGGATGAACAAGTACACCGTAGGAATGGCTACCCAGGGCCTTGCAAACTACATCAAGGCACATGCTGCCGAGTGCACTGACGCTTATGGCGACCCTATCAATCCTGAGGATGTCCGCGTCTGCATTTCTTACGATAGCCGCAACAACAGCAAACTTTTCGCGAAAATCACAGCTGACGTGATGTCTGCCAATGGAATGCACGTGTTCCTCTTTGACAACATCCGCCCTACACCTGAACTCAGCTATTCCATCAGGGAGAAGAGAGCCATCGCCGGCGTGATGGTTACCGCTTCACATAACCCTAAGGAGTACAATGGCTACAAGGTGTTCTGGTCTGACGGCGCGCAGATTACATCCCCTGTCGACAAGGACATCGTGGCAGAAGTTGCCAAGATTACCGAGCCTTCACAGGTGCGTTTCGAACCTAAGGAGGAATGCGGTGAAATCGAACTGATGGGCAAGGACGTGGATGAGAAGTATCTTCATGATATTCTTTCACTTATGCTTACACCGGAAGCCCGCAAGAATCACCCTGAACTGAAATTCGTCTACACTCCGCTTCACGGATGCGGCGTAAGACTCGTTCCTGAGTGCCTGCACCGCCTCGGATTCGGGCATGTCTACCATGTTCCTGCACAGGACGTGAGCGACGGCGATTTCCCTACAGTCGCTTCACCTAATCCGGAGGAGCCTGCGGCAATGAAGATGGCGCTGGAAGTCGCTGACCGTGAGGGCGCAGACATCGTGCTGGCGACCGACCCTGATGCTGACCGCATGGGTATCGCAGTCCGCGACAATGACGGCAAGATGGTCCAGTTCAACGGCAACCAGACAGGTGCAATGCTTACCTACTACATCCTCACACGTTGGAAGGAACTCGGCAAGCTCACACCTGAGACATACGTAGTCAAGACCATCGTGACCACCGAACTCATCACCGAGATCGCCAAGAGCTTCGGTGTGAAGATTTACAATGTCCTCACAGGTTTCAAATACATTGCGGAAGTCGTTAAACGTAACGAGAAGACCGGAGAATTCATCTGCGGCGGCGAGGAAAGCTACGGTTTCAATGTAGGCCAATATGTGCGTGACAAGGACGCCCAGATTGCTTGCTCTATGGTTGCTGAATGTGCGGCATGGGCTGCAGACCAGGGACTTACGCTTTATCAGCTGATGCAGAAGATTTACAAGGAATATGGTTACAGGAAGGAAGGCTTGACCTCTCTTGTACGCAAGGGCAAGTCCGGAGCTGAAGAAATCCAGCAGATCATGATGGATATGCGCCAGAACCCTCCTAAGGAACTCATCGGCTCTCCTGTAAACAAGGTGGTGGATTATCTGAAGACTGAGGAGACCGGACTTCCTTCATCAAATGTTCTCCAGTTCTTCGATGAGGCCGGTGACGTGGTTTCAGTACGTCCTTCAGGAACAGAACCTAAGATCAAGTTCTATTTCGGTGCGAAAGGCGATGATGCTGATGCCAAGATAGGAAAACTTAAAGAGCAGTTTATAAAATAGTCCTGCTTGATGGATTTAGAGCGTTATAATTCACTGATACAGTCTATCTTTCAGCGGTTTCCGTCGGTGCAGACATCCTCTTTCAATGATGCGTACAAGCCCGGACTCCAGCATATGCTGGATTTCAATGCTGCGCTAGGAGGACCTGACAAGGCATTCCGCACGATTCATGTGGCCGGTACCAACGGCAAGGGATCTGTGGCGAACATGCTGGCATCTGTACTAGCCGGAACCGGGCTGAAAGTGGGACTATACACGTCGCCCCATATATTGGATTTCCGGGAGCGGATGCGTATCGTCAGTGGACAACATACGGCGGAACTCGTTCAGAAAGAATATGTACAAGACTTTCTGGAGAAATGGTCGGACACGTTCGACAAGCTCGAATTGTCCTTTTTCGAGATTACTACGGGGCTGGCATTCAAGTGGTTCGCTGATATGGACGTAGATGTGGCAGTTATTGAGGTCGGGCTGGGAGGAAGATTGGACAGTACCAACATCATCACACCCGAGCTCAGTATCGTCACAAGTATCGGCTTGGATCATTGTGACCTTCTGGGCGATACGTTGGCGAAAATCGCATTTGAAAAAGCGGGGATTTTCAAGCCCGGCGTTCCTGTCCTGATAGGGGAGACGCGGCCTGAAACAGAGCCTGTGTTCAGAGAGCATTTCGCCGAAATCAATGAAGCTGCACCGGATGCGGCAACATTGACCTTTGCCGACGAAGTCGAACCGTCGTTGTGGTACATGCACGATGATATTCTTTCCAAAATGGATTTGCAGGGGGAATATCAGCGCAGAAACCTGCGGACGGCACTCGCGGCGGTTGATATCCTGCGTGGGCGTTTCTCGGGAATGGAAGTGCCGGAAGTTGTTGACTCATTGATACATACGGCTGCGCGCATGGATTTTCACGGACGATGGGAAAGACTGTCGACCAATCCTGATGTCATCTGTGACATCGGGCACAATGCACCTGCATTGAAATATAATTTCGGGCAACTGAATTCGTACTTGGAATCGGGGAAATATTCCTCATTGATAATGGTTTATGGCATCATGGCAGACAAAGACTTGGATGCGATAATGCCTCTGTTCCCGGAGAATGCCACATGGATTTTCACGACTCCGCATACGCGCAGGTCTGATTCGGCTGAGGATATAAAAGAAAGATACTCAGCATATTGCGCAAGCTGCGGGCGTCCTGCCACACGTCTCTATGTGCAGAACTCCGTAAAAGAAGCCGTGGCGATGGCATTGAAAACTGCCGCTGCCTATGGCGGTAACCCTCTGATTTACATAGGAGGATCCACATTCGTGGTCTCCGAAGCTGTTCCTTGTTTCTGACTGTCTCAAGTTTAGCACTTTCGAAACTTGAGTCATGCAATGAATCCCAAACAGTTGCATTATAGAAACGGATATTGTAAAAACTGATTATGCCATGAAACGGAAGACATTGACACTGGTCTTTACAGGACTGATAACACTGATTTTAACCACATTGACTATGAACGCATTTCTCAGAAAAGACAAATCTCAGGCGACGGATGAGCAAGGCCATGTGCTGACCGGACTTTGGGCTGACTGGAACAAGGCCGTGCAGCAGGACAGGCCGAAACTTCAGGAGGAAATTCTTGCACAAATACGTGACAGGGCTATGGACCAGCGTCTTGCGTGGGATTTCTATGATGCTTCGACACGATATGTGGATGCGGTTACCGACAGGAACTGGAAACTTGCAGACTCTCTGGCTGCTGAATTTGCCGACAATGTCAGGAAATTCGATGAACCGGTAGTCACCTTTACGTGGATGGGCAGACGTGGCGGCGATTCGCCTCTTGCCATCCTGAAATATGTCCAGGACCATGCCAAGTCATTGAAATCCAGCCGCAATGATGCTTTCTATCGCGTCGGACTCTCCCGTTACGGCAGTCTCGGCGCGACTCTAGCCCCGTTCCTGCCGGAGTTTTATGCCAATGACTATGAGTATGCGCTTTGGCAGTTGCTTCCGTTCACTTCTTATCCGAATGTCAATGAGGGTGAAATTCATGCCGCATTGAAAGACTATGAACGGGATTCATATCCTTTGGGCGTATATCTGGAATATCTCGAAGCTAGTCTCAATTCCCTGGCACGTGATGCGAAACTGGCTGAACTGCAGAAATTTGCAGATAAATATGAGGGCAAGGCCGTTTCAATGTATGCCAAGGCGGATATTCTGAATTTCCGGTTCGCGGAAATGGAAAAATCAGGTGCCGGTTCAGCTGATTACGAGGCATTCTACAAGGAATGTCAGGACTTCGAAAAGGCAAGGAAGGCTTTCAATGGTGATGAGGCCAGGATTGTCGGGGGCTTGAATTCCGTCGGCGACATTGTCCGGGATCTGACGGATAAGAACATTGTACTGAGAGTTGAGGACGGGAAGATTATCGCCGTGCTGAAAAACCTCAAGTCGGTACACCTGAGCATGGCGCCGTCGTCGGTGAAATCTGCCGATGCAGTTATTGACCAGACGCTGAAAAATGAAAGATGCAGTTTCTATATTGCTGATACATTGACACTTGACTTGCCGCAGATAAACGACGGCGAGTATGAAATCAAGGCTGTTTCCGGCAAGGAGGAAGACTATATCACTTTCCAGTCACGGAGAATTTCTTTTGCGACCCGAACGGAAAACCGGGGCATCTGCGTTTATGCGGCTGACTATGAAACCGGAGAACCGATACGGAAAGCCGATATTGAACTCCGGAAATCAGGCAAGACTGTATCTGTATATAAAGATTTGAATTTCAATGGCTTTGCGCCTCTTCCCGCGGAGATTGCGAAGCAGATGGACGCCACTTCCCGTTATACGTTGGTGTGCAGATTTACCGATGAAAATGGGTATCTTCATGAAAGCTGCGATGTCTCCATTTGGGGAAATTCACGAGTGAATGACGAGGAGGCATCTGAAAAGAAGACGCAATGCTGCAATATCTATATTGACCGCGGGGCGTATAATCCGGGCGATACCGTTGATTTCAAGGCGGTTATATATAAGACAGATTACGTGAATTTTGCGGAGACCGCTCCTGCCGACGAGAAATATAAAGTTTCTTTGTTCAATGCCGAGGGAAAGAAGATTGATTCACGTACTCTTGCGACCAATGACTTCGGCTCCATTGCCGGACAATTCGCCCTTCCTTCAGACGGCAGGAACGGTTGGTATCAAATTACTGTAATCGCGGAATCGAACAAACTCGGTGGCGCTTTTACGAAATCTTTCCGCGTGGATGAGTTCGTCTTGCCGACATTTGATGTTGCTTTCGATAAGACAGATATATTGTATTTTCCTGGTGATGAGATTGTTGCGACCGGAAAGATTACCAGTTTCACGGGGCATGCCGTTTCATCGGACAATGCTGTCTATGAGGTGACGAGTTATGACAAGCTCATTGCCTCCGGAGCATTGGAAATTGCTGCTGACGGCACTTTCTCGGTGAAATTCCGTGCTGACGACAAATTTAATTGGTATCACTACAATGTGGCTGTAAAGATTACCGATGCGACCGGCGAAACTCACGAATACAACAAATCAATGTGGGTGACCGGCGGACTTGAGGTCAATGCGGAGTTGACCAATGAGTCGAATGGGAGAGTACGTTCAGTGGATGAGCGGGAAAGGCGGTTCTATGCCGACACTCCTTCGATTCTGATGTCCGATGTCGCTGCCGTGAAACTCTCCGTGGAGTCAAGAGAAGGTGAGCCTGTTCCTGTCAGAATTGCTTATGTGCTTAGTAATGAGGCTGGTAAGGTGGTTGTGGAATCGTCGGCCCAGTCAGGTGCATTGGAAAACATTGACATGAAAAATCTGCGCTCCGGCCTTTATGAGCTGAAGGCTTCTGCGGCTGTGACCAGCGGCTCGGGGCGTGAATATTCGGACACGACGACATTGAAAATCCTTCTTTTGCGTGATACCGACAGCGTTCTGGATGCTCCGGTGAAGGATGTGATTGTTCCTGTTAAGGATGAGGTCAATGCCGGTGAACATGCGGAACTGCTTTTCGGGACTGCTGACGGCGCCCCTGTATGGGCATTGGCGGAAGTCTTCGGTATGAATGCCAAGTTGCTGGAAACCAGGCTTGTAACGCTGTCCGGCAAACGCGGTGAATCAGGTTCCCTGACACGTCTTTCTTTCGACTATAAAGACACATATCCTGACGCGGTTTCTGTTCAGATATTTTATTTCAAGAATGCCGCAATGGTTTCTGAAAATTATGAATTCCACAGAAAACGTGATTTGTTCAGCCTGCCTCTGGAGTTTGCAACATTCGAGGACAAGGCATGCCCGGCATCTGCTTATACGTTCAATATCAAGACTTTGCCTGGTGTGGAATGTCTGGCTGCCGTGTTTGACAAGAGTACGGAAATCATTGCCCCGAATGTCTGGGATGTTTTCCGGAGGAACGAATTTCATGCGGCTCCGGTGAGCGTTTCTGCAGCACCGGGTTTTGTCAGGGGGGATTATTTCGTCGGGTATGGGCGCCGTTCCGACAAGCGCTTCAGCTATGCGATGGCTACCCGCTCGGCCGCGATGGATTGCCTGGAGGAATCTGAGGTGGTCTGCAACGAAAGTGCGGCAATAGCCGATGCCGGTGCCGACATTTCCGTGCCGATTCGTGAACGGTTTGCCAATGTATTGGCATTCAAGCCTTTCCTGCGCTCCGACAAGGATGGGAACATCTCATTTTCGTTCAGCACTTCAGACAAACTTTCCACATACGTCGTTTCGCTTTATGCGCATGACAGGAAGATGCACAATGCTGCTCTCCGTCGTGAGATGATGGTGACTATACCGTTGAAAGTCAATGTGGTAGAGCCGTCGTGCCTGTATTATGGCGACAAATATCGACTTGCGGCGTCGGTTTCTTCCGTGGTGGAGCACAATGTCTCGGGAACATTGACCCTGTCCGTTTATGCAGGGAAGGATTACAAGGCGTTGGAGGCTGCCGGTGCCAAGCCGCTTTCGGTGATGAAGCGTAAGGTGACCGTTCCGGGAGGGGAGACCGTCAAGTCAATGTTCGATGTCAATGTCGCTGAACTTCTCGCTGGTGCGGCATTGCCTGCCGATCTAGGCTTCAAACTTGTGTTCAAGGCTGATGAAACCGCCGGCGTGAAATACTCTGACGGAATGTTTGTCAATGTTCCTGTATATCCTGCTGTCCAGACACTTACGGAATCGCATTCCGCTGTTCTCCGTGCCGGTATGGATAAGGATTCCCTGACGACGCAGTTGCGTGGAATGTTCGTGAATGTCGCGGGGGATGATGCAGAGGCTAAGGTAATCAGTATCATTGACATGATTCGCGATGCGATTCCTTCAAAAGTGGATCCTGCCGGCAAGGACGTGCTTTCGCTTTCGGAGGCAATGTATGTCCGCGGAGTTGCTGCACAGTTGCGCGCGCTTTCACGCATGCCTTCTGATGTTGAAGTGGAAATATCTGACAATGAACTGTTTGTAAAAGTATTCGCTTGTCACAATGCGGATGGTGGCTTTGCCTGGTTCGAGGGAATGAAATCTTCTCCTGTCATCACGGCGACGCTTCTGGAACGGTTCTCGAAGATGATAGCAGCCGGCTATCTGGATGCTTCCGCGCCGGTTTCCGCAGATGCGGCCTCATGTGCTGACGTGGATGCGGTGCTCCGTTCAGCTGTCCGCTATCTCGACAAGAGCCATTTCAGCACTCCGGCTCTCTGCCCGCTCTGGTGTGGTGCCGTTTCTGATGAACAATATATGTATGTCAGGTCAATGTTCGCTTATGTTCCTTTCGAAGTGAATCAGTTGACCGGAACTTTTGCCGGCAAGAGATTGGATGCTTTCCGGAAGGATGCGAAGGAATATCTCGTGCCGAAGAAGGTGCGTGGCATGAATGGATATATTCTCGGCAAGGCGCGTAGGCTCAAGACATTGCGCAATCTTGCCGCTTCCGAAGAAGGCTGCCGTCTTGCTAAAGCGTGGGGGCTTGGCTGCTTCAACATTGACAAGAAACTGACGAGGTCATTGGAGGCGGATGTAGTTTCGCTTATGGAATATGCCGTGGAGCACAAGGACGGCGGCATGTATTATCCTAATGCGGTGATGCCTTTCCGTGGATTGCTTGAGAGCGAGGCTTATGCGCATTCGATGCTTTGCGATTTGCTTACGGATTATGCGCCTCATATCGCTGACGGCATCCGTCTGTGGCTTATGCTCCAGAAGGAAACCCAGCATTGGGATGCCGAACCTGCATTCGTGGATGCCGTCAATTCCGTGATGAACGGCAGTGCCGAGATTAAGTCTACGAGCGTGGTCGTGTTGACGAAGACTTATAACAAGCCTTTCGCGGAGATTGCAGCATCCGGCAACGGATTTACTCTCCAGAGGCGTTTCTTCCGTGAATCGGCTTCTGACTCCGGCAAGGTTGAAAGAGTGGAACTAGCTGAAGGTGAGATGCTTAGTGTGGGAGATAAGGTGATTGCCGAGTATCGCATCCACAATGATGAGAATCGTAGTTTCGTAAGGCTGACGGTTCCGCGTGAAGCTGCCTTCCGTCCGGTGGACCAGCTTTCAGGCTACTATGGCTGGCGGATGGCCCCGCTTCGTGTCAATGATTGGTATTCGTTTGCTCCTCAGGGATATAGAAACGTGAAGGCTGATCGTACCGAGTATATGTTCGATTCTTATCCGGAGGAGAATACCGTGATTTCCGAGGCGTTCTTCGTGACCCAGGCGGGTGAATTTATAGCCCCGGTTCCGGTAATCGAGTCGCTCTATGCCCCTCATTATCGGGCCAATGATGCTTACCGTGGAACTGTAAAGGTTAAGTAATCCTCTGCGCAATGTTGTTTTTTTAGGAAAATACGGAAAAACACTTGCAGAATGAAAAAATAGTCGTATATTTGCATTCCCGATTTGGAAATCATGGTCAAGTCGGAATGAAAATATGCTTGGGAGCATAGTTCAGTTGGTTCAGAGCGTCTGCCTTACAAGCAGAGGGTCGGGGGTTCGACTCCCTCTGCTCCCACGAAAAAAAGCACTTCGGAATTTCCGGGGTGCTTTTTTTGTTCGTCCGGCACCGACTCATCCGTTTCATCGCCACGTGCGCACTAAAACGTTTTCTGCGCACATCACTTTCAAAATTCACCATGTCGTGCGCAAATCGTGGGTCAGGGGGAAAACCCTGTGTATAGGATAACTAAAAAGTA
>ULSH01059172.1_pt1 | contig 23227 bp, 13 predicted proteins | sample 1956151 | NCBI WGS metagenome assembly ULSH01 (sample SAMEA4835702, study PRJEB28245) | human gut metagenome | biome: gut microbiome; material: fecal sample | place: Denmark | collected 2008 | reverse complement strand
GAACAACAACTGCGTAACAACCACTTTGAATGCGATTCAAGCTGTCGGCATCGATGTGTCATCTATAGTTTCTATATCCCCCGCCCAACTACTGACAAAAATGCAGAACGCATTAAAAGTATCAAAATCCAACTGGCTCATTCGTCTTCTTATGGGCGAAACAGGGCAACCTCCTTTTTATGAAACCGAAATTGATAAATAATACGCCCCGGCTATCTCGCTTGATGGCGTGGATAGCGGCAATCTTGTGCCTATTGGTGGTGGCGGCATCCTTTCTTGCCTCTATAAACGTATGGTCGCTGACCATCGACTTCTACTATTTGGACAATGACGGCGTCACCCCTTTCGGATGCAATGCCGACGAAATATTTAAGATATGGCACAGCTTAATACCTTTAGGACTATGGTGGGGTTATGCCGTTGCAATGCTGTCTATTGCGACATATATCTCGCTTAAGCGCAGTTGGGGTGTATTAGCGACTTACATTGTCGTATCCGTTGCATTCTTCTATTTATGGATATCGATGCAAATTGGCATTTCGGATGGGCTTGAAGTCGGTCTAACTCAATTCGTAGACAACGGCACAGTCCACGGTCTTAACGATGCTGTGGACAACGCGTACAAGCGCTTGGGCCTTGTCGATTTGCTCGGTATGACATACGCATTGGTATCGCTCGTGTTTATCGGGATGCCGAGGTTTATGGCAATTGTCAGAGAAGAGTGGACTCGGATTAAGGCGAAATGAGATGTATGGTCGGAGCGACCGCGAATATCCTAATATGCGAGCCGGCGCAATTTTTAGGCGTACAAATGCCGGGCTTTAACGAAAAATGTGTACATTTGCAGCCCGTTTCGCCTCGGCAAGGCGTGGCGGCGTGCAGACGGCCTCGGCAAGGCCGCATCCCGTACGCCGCAATCATTGTCTCGGCCGGGGCCAAAAACCTATCACAACCACCGTCTCTTCTCGACAGACACAATGAAAGACATCAGTATCACTGTCCCCGTAGTCTGCTACGGCTACGACGAATTGCCTGACGATGCCGTCCGCGCCCTCGTGGAAAAGGCCCGCCAATCCACCTATCATTCATATGCACCTTACAGCCACTTCTGTGTCGGCGCCGCCATCCTGCTGGACAACGGCGAGACCATCACGGGTGCCAATCAGGAAAATGCCGCCTTCAGTGCCGGCACATGTGCCGAGCGCTCGGCCTGCTTCTATGCACACGCCAATTACCCGGAAGCACGCTTCGAGGCAATAGCAATTGCAGCACGCGCCGAAGACGGTGATTTTGTCGCCGACCCGGTGTCGCCCTGCGGCGTCTGCCGTCAGGCTTTATTAGAATATGAGGTCTTGGCCAAACATCCCGTACCGGTATGGCTGGCCGGACGCAACTGCGTATACCGTCTGCCGTCGGTGGCCTCGCTGCTGCCGCTGGCGTTCTCGGAATTTTAAGGCACGCGGCCGCCGAGTCAATCATATAATAAAACACCGGACATCGGCCGAAGGTTGCATAACGGCCTGCAGCAATGCCCGGCGGCAGTTTCGTTTTTTTAGGTGGAACGGGGACGTCAATCCTTATCAATAAGGTCGCGCAAGGTCACATCCGGGTTGCGGAACTGACAATATCCGCCCTTGATATGTGCGTGTGTGATAGCGCTTTGAGGACAATTATGATAGCACGCGGTGCAGCGTATGCATCCGCGATTCCATTCCGGATGCCCGTCCCCGTCGCGAGTGATGGCGCCCACCGGACATATACGGGCGCAGATGCCACAACCGTTGCAGCGCCCCGTGTCGCACCGATACTGACGATAAAAGCCCTTGAAGGATGGCATCGCTTTCATACATATTCCCATAAGACGATCTGCGACCGATGGCAGCGCAATATAATGACGTCGAGCGGCAATATCGGCAGCAATGGCAGCCGTGTGGCCGGGTATATCCTTGGCATCGGCTGTCTCGATTTGTCGGCGTACATCGTAGAGCATAAAGTTGTTGTCCACCATCTTGATACTATTGGCATATGCAACCTGCAGGCCGCGACGGCGTGCTTGACGGCAGGCAATGTTCACCCCGAGGCCCGGTGTCACCCCACAAGTATATACTACAAAGAGATAGTCGGTGCGAATATCCACAGTCTCAAAAAATCGCTCGACCGGCGCCGGCATACGCCCCGTGTGCGTAGGCGTGACAACACCTATGGCATCATCCTCCCATACGGCAGACGGCGTCTCGAGCGCCTCTCTTATGCCTATGATGCGGCTATCAGCCTGAGTTCGAGCGATATGCCGCGCCACAGAAAGAGAATTGCCCGTTGCTGAAAAACAGAAGACTATCATATCGCAAAGGTAAGCATTCGACCGCTTTCAGCAAAAATAAATTTTATAATCCTAAAAACTGCTAAAAGGACAAGCCTTCGACTAAACATTAGGTCGCAACAGCGGTCTATTGGTCAGAAAACGACAAAAAGCAAAAAATGAAAACACGCCGCTCAGGACGTCCTGTAATGACGTCCATATTCCTACTGGCCGGCTTATTGTATGCCTTGGCCTACAACATCTCGGGAGTCGTGACCGACACCGACGGCGATGCGCTGGTGGGTGCCTCGCTGCGACTGCTGCGTAGCAAAGACTCGACAGTGATCAAGGCCGCTGCCGCCGACGGCAACGGACGCTATGTGCTGCGCGACATCGCCGACGGGCGCTATGTACTCGAGGCCTCGTACGTAGGCCACAACCGACAGACAGTCAATGTCACCATGGCCGGACGAACACTGCGCGTGGACACTATGCGCCTCTCCGACGAAGCTTACACATTGGACGCCGTCACCATCTCCGGCATACGCACTCCCATCAAGGTGATGGAAGACACCATCGAGTTCAATGCCGACACCTATAAGGTACAGCCCAACGCCGTAGTCGAGGACCTGCTCAAGCGTCTGCCAGGCGTCGAAGTGTCATCCGATGGTAAAATCACCTCCAACGGCAAGGAAGTCACCAAGATACTCGTGGACGGCAAGGAATTCTTCAGCGATGACCCCAAGGTGGCCTCCAAAAACCTACCCGTGAGCATGGTGGACAAACTTCAGGTCGTAGACCGAAAAAGCGATCTGGCTCGTATAACCGGCGTCGATGACGGCGAAGAAGAAACCGTCATCAACCTCACCGTCAAAAAAGGCATGAAAAACGGATGGTTCGGCAATGCCGAAGCCGGTGTCGGCACCGACAGCCGATACATGGGCTCGTTCAACGTCAACCGCTTTTGGAACGACAACCAAATCACGCTCTTAGGCGGCATCAACAACATCAATGAACCCGGATTTACGGACGGAGCCAGCGGCCGCTTCCGCCACTTCGGAGGCGACAACGGCATCACCACATCTCGCGCCCTGGGTCTCAACTTCAACGTAGGCAACAAGGAAATATTCCGCGTAGGCGGCAACGTAATGTACAGCAACACCGACGCCCGCACATACAGCACCACCGACCGCCAGTATCTCTTCGAAGACTCCACATCGTACGTCAATTCGGGCAAGTACGCGCACGACCGAGGACACAACTTCCGCGCCGACTTCCGCATACAATGGAACCCCGACAGTCTCAACTCCCTGGAAATACGACCCCGCATGATGTACAATTCCAGCGACGGCCTTAGCGTCGATTCATCGCTGACACGCGCCGGCGATGCCGACCTCACACGCGTCACCCAAAGCCGCAACAACATCACCAGCGATGGCAACAGCTGGGAATTCGGCCTCTCAATGATATACAACCACAAATTTGCCTCGCGCCCGGGACGCTCGTTCAGCGTACACCTCAATGCCAATACCTCCAACGTACGCGAGCACGAAGACTCATACTCCTGGAACCGCTTTTTCCTGCTTGACGACAAAACCGATGTGTACGACCAATACGCATCCAACCACACATGGAGCAAAACCTTATCGGCACGCCTAAGCTGGACCGAGCCACTGGGCAATGTCAAAAACGGCAACTTCCTGACCTTCGCTTACCGCCTGCGATACCGCTGGAACAATGCCGACCGCCTCACCTACGACCGCCCAGTATCGTGGCCCGGCGGATACGACCAAGACCCCGTCATCGGCGATGATTTGGTATGGAACAGCGACCTGAGCAACAGCTTCCGCAACAACTATATGAGCCAAGACATACGCGCCGGCTTCAAGCACGTCTCCAAGGTCTGGACCATCGATGCCGGCCTGTCACTGGTACCCCAAATGTCCAGTTCGCACGACCTCATAGACAACGCTCGCGACATACCCACGCGACACACCCTCAACATCGCCCCCTACCTGCGCTACCGCTGGAAACTGTCCAAGCAGCGCACATTCAACCTCGACTATCGCGGACGCTCATCCCAACCCTCGATGTCGCAACTCCAACCCGTGGCCGACAAGTCCGACCCCCTGCGCATCGTCGTCGGCAACCCCTCGCTGAACCCCACATTCACGCACAACATACGCATGCGCTACCAAAACTTCAATTCCGAGGCCCAACGTTCAATCATGGCCATGGCTTTTGCCAACATCACGCAAAACTCCATAGTCTCCAAGACCATCTACGACGCCACCACCGGCGGACAAACCACCACCTACGACAATGTCAACGGCGTATGGTCCGCAATGGCAATGGGTATGTTCTCGCAACCGCTGCGCAACCGCGCATTCGTGTTCAATACCCATATAGGCACGCGCCTGAACCACAACGTCGGATTCAACAACGGCCTGCGCAACACCTCCATAGCCTTTGACGTGATGCTCTCGCCCTCGCTGGCATGGCGCCCCGACAACATCGAACTCGAGATACGCCCTCGCTACAACTTTCAGACATCTCGCAATACCGTCCAGTCAGGCAGCAACCGCGATGTACACGGCTACGGCTTCAGCTTCTACGGCACATATTACACACCTTTCGGGCTGGTGCTCTCCACCGACCTCAGCTACGACGCAACCAACGGATACTCGGCCGGATACGACCGCAACGAATGGATGTGGAACGCCTCCATAGCCTACCAATTCCTGCGCGGCCGCAACGCCGCCATCACCCTCAAGGCCTACGACCTGCTGCGCCAGAAAAACAACGTCAGCCGCACCGTCACAGCCAACTACATCGACGACAGCCGCTACAACTCGCTCACGCGATACTTCATGATCACCTTCAGCTACAAATTCAACACCTTCGGCAAAGGCAACCAACCCAAAGACCGCAACGCCGATGACAGACGTCGCGGCCCGGGCGGCCCGCCTCCCGGACATCCCGGAGGACGTCCCCCAATGTGATATCCTCCGCGCCAACCATACGCCCCACCCTGCGCCTGAAAAGTACGATCTGTCGCACTTTTCAGGCGCAAACACATCTGACGACCTTCGGAAACATCCGCATCGACCGCCAAAAACAACGGCGGAAGACAGCGCAAATAAGGCCATCGTAAGCCGTTAGAGGCACAGCGGTTAAGGGTCGCGTATATGCGTGCGCTACGGCTCAGTATTAAAGTATTTTAACGGCGCATCGTAATTGCGAAAAAAATCGTACCTTTGCGCTGGATTATCCACAAGGTACAGTTTCGAAAAAACTGAAATACAACAACATAAACCACCAACAATGAGTAGAGAAAAGAAATTCGTAACATGCGACGGCAATCAAGCCGCTGCCCACGTGAGCTACATGTTCTCGGAAGTCGCTGCCATCTACCCGATCACCCCGTCTTCGACAATGGCCGAATATGTGGACGAATGGTCCGCAGCCGGCCGCCGCAATATCTTTGGCGAGACGGTGCTGGTACAGGAAATGCAAAGCGAAGGCGGCGCCGCCGGCGCCGTGCACGGGTCGCTGCAAGCCGGAGCGCTGACAACGACATACACAGCCTCGCAAGGACTGCTGCTGATGATTCCCAACATGTACAAGATTGCAGGCGAGCTGCTCCCGACAGTGTTCCACGTGTCGGCACGTACTTTGGCCAGCCACGCATTGAGCATATTCGGCGATCATCAGGACGTGATGTCTGTACGCCAGACCGGATTTGCTATGCTTGCCGAAGGTTCGGTACAGGAAGTTATGGACTTGGCCGGTGTGGCACATCTGGCCGCCATCAAGAGCAGCGTACCTTTCGTCAACTTCTTTGACGGCTTCCGCACCTCGCACGAAATCCAGAAAGTGGAAGAAATGCAACAGGAAGACCTCGAACCGCTGTTGGACCGCAAGGCACTCGCCGACTTCCGCGCACGTGCCCTCACACCCGAAGCACCCGTATCACGCGGTATGGCCGAAAACGGCGACGTGTTCTTCCAGCACCGCGAAGCCTGCAACCGACACTATAACGCCGTGCCCGACATCGTCGAAGGATACATGGCCGAAATCGCCAAAATCACCGGTCGCGAATACCACCTGTTCAGCTACTACGGGGCCAAGGATGCCGACCGCGTAATCATTGCAATGGGCAGCGTCACACAGGCCGCCAAAGAAGCCATAGACTACCTCACCGCCAAAGGCGAGAAAGTCGGCCTCGTAAGCGTACACCTGTTCCGCCCATTCTCAGTCAAGCACCTGCTGGCAGCCGTACCCGCCACAACCAAGCGCATAGCCGTACTCGACCGCACCAAGGAACCCGGAGCCAACGGCGAGCCTCTGCTCCTGGACGTCAAGGAAGCCTTCTACGGCCGCGAAAATGCCCCCATGATCATCGGCGGACGCTTCGGACTGGCCTCCAAAGACACCACACCCGCACAAATCGTCGGATTATACGAAAACCTCGCACTGCCCCAGCCCAAGGACCACTTCACTATGGGCATAGTCGATGACGTAACCTTCACATCGCTGCCTCCCGTCAAGGAAATGGCACTGGGCGACCCCTCGACTTTCGAAGCCAAGTTCTACGGACTGGGCGCCGATGGTACCGTAGGTGCAAACAAGAACTCCGTAAAAATCATCGGCGACAACACCGACAAATACTGCCAAGCATACTTCGCCTACGACTCCAAGAAGTCCGGCGGCTTCACCTGCTCGCACCTGCGCTTCGGCGACAAGCCCATACGCTCGACATACCTGGTGAACACGCCCAACTTCGTAGCATGCCACGTCCAGGCATACCTGCACATGTACGACGTTACACGCGGACTGCGCGACGGCGGCACATTCCTGCTCAACACCATCTGGGAAGGAGAGCAGCTGGCCAAACACCTGCCCAATAAGGTCAAGCGCTACTTTGCACAGCACAATATCACCGTATATTACATCGACGCAACACGCATCGCGCAGGAAATAGGCCTTGGCAACCGAACCAACACCATCCTGCAAAGCGCCTTCTTCCGCATCACCGAAGTGATACCCATAGACCTGGCAGTCGAACAGATGAAGAAATTCATCGTCAAATCCTACAGCAAGAAAGGACAAGATGTCGTCGACAAGAACTATGCAGCCGTAGACCGCGGCAATGAATACCACACTCTGGCCGTAGACCCTGCATGGGCACAGCTCCCCGACGACGAAATAGTCGCAGACAACGCTCCCGCTTTTGTGCACGACATCGTACGACCCATCAACGCACAAGACGGCGACCTGCTCAAAGTGAGCGACTTCGAAGCCATACCCGACGGAACATGGCAAAACTCCACCGCCCGCTACGAAAAACGCGGCGTGGCTGCCTTCGTCCCCGAATGGAATCCCGAAAATTGTATTCAATGCAACAAGTGTGCTTTTGTATGCCCCCACGCCGCCATACGTCCCTTCGTGCTCGATGCCGACGAAATGCAAGTCGCACCCTTCGGCGAAGAACGCACACTTGCCACCATCGGCAAGACCATGGCCGGCACACGCTTCATCCAAGCCGTCGATGTCCTCGACTGCCTCGGCTGTGGCAACTGCGTAGACGTATGCCCCGGCAAGAAAGGCGTCAAGGCTCTGGAAATGAAACCACTGGAAAGCCAGCTCGACATTCAGCCCGAATGGGACTACTGCGCCGAAAAGGTCAGCTGCAAAGCCGACCTGGTAGACATCAAAGCCACCGTCAAAAACAGCCAATTCGCACAACCGCTCTTTGAGTTCTCGGGCGCATGCTCGGGCTGCGGCGAAACACCATACGTAAAACTCATAAGCCAACTCTTCGGCGACCACGAAATGGTAGCCAACGCCACCGGCTGCTCATCCATATACTCGGGCTCGGTACCCTCGACGCCATACACCGTCAACGCCGCCGGACACGGTCCCGCATGGGCCAACTCACTCTTCGAAGACTTCGCCGAATTCGGCCTCGGCATGAACATCGCCACCGAGAAAATCCGTCAGCGCGTAGCCGACCTGATGCACAAAGCCCTGGAATGCGCCAAGTGCTCCGATCAAATCAAGGCACTTGCTCAGCAATGGCTCGATGCACCCCACAACGCCGCTTCCACACGCGAAGTCGCTGACAAGATTGTGCCCTTGTGCCAAGCCTGCGGATGCGACACCTGCCGCGAAATTGTCGAGCTCAAAGGCTTCATCGCCGCTCGTTCGCAATGGATCATTGCCGGTGACGGCGCCGCCTACGACATAGGCTTCGGCGGCCTGGACCACGTACTCGCTTCAGGCAAGAATGTCAACGTCCTCGTACTCGACACCGAGGTATACTCCAACACCGGTGGTCAGGCCTCCAAGGCTACACCCTTAGGTGCCATTGCCAAATTTGCCGCCTCCGGCAAACGCATACGCAAGAAAGACCTCGGACTTATCGCCTCGACATACGGCTACGTATACTGCGCACAGATAGCTATGGGCGCAGACCAAGCACAGACCCTCAAGGCACTGCGCGAAGCCGAAGCATACGACGGACCTTCGCTGGTAATCGCCTACTCGCCCTGTATCAACCACGGCATCAAAGCCGGCATGGGACACAGCCAGAACGAGGAACAGCGTGCCGTCGAATGTGGATACTGGCACCTATGGCGCTACAACCCCGCACTCGAAGAGCAAGGTCAGAACCCCTTCAGCCTCGACAGCAAAGAACCCCAATGGGACAAATTCGAAGACTTCCTCAAAGGCGAGGTTCGCTACGCTTCCGTAGTCAAAGCCTACCCCAACGAAGCCGCCGAACTTTTCGCTGCCGCCAAGGCCAACGCCCAATGGCGCTACAACAACTACCGCCGCCTCTCACAGCAACAGTGGGGCGTAGATCCTCTGGTCGAAAAAATCGAAGACAACAACAAATAACCACATAGGTTCCCGAACACAACAACAGCCCTCGCCAACCATCGACGAGGGCTGTTGTTATATCACACGATAAATTTCCGGAAACCTAATCGCATGAATTTGCCTCCCACCACCGTGATGCCATTATCCGGCAATCGATGAAATCACGGTGTCTACTTTCAATAATAATAACCACTAAAAACCTTTAAGTGCCTACTTTTTTGATCAGGCATCTACACAAAAAACTCCGAAATATCCTCGAAAAACATGTTCGCACTCACCGAAAATTCGTAAATTTGCATCTGCGATAACACCCGAAAAGGTACATATTTTTGGTCTCCAAACGTTAACGAAATTAAAAATATCGTTATAATAGTCTCGTTGACAGACACTTCCAAAAGTTGCTCTCCGAGACCATCCTCCACTAAAACAAGGATTAAGACTGTAGAACCGCCCACCATTAGGATGGTTAGGTGTTGCTCCGAGACCATCCTCCACTAAAACAAGGATTAAGACCTGTTTAGAGTCGCCGTGCCGACTGTTTTTTAGTTGCTCCGAGACCATCCTCCACTAAAACAAGGATTAAGACGGGAATCTTTGTGGATTGATTTGAATTGTTCGACTGTCTCCGAGACCATCCTTCACTAAAACAAGGATTAAGACATATAATAGCCTTGACTTCTGCTATGAAATCGTTATTTCCGAAACCATCTTAAAAAAATTGCCGGGAGCCAAGAATTTAGATCTGTGTACCAAACCTTTAGCTCCAGGCAACATATTCTACTCTCCGTCTGCAGACTCATGTCCGTGCAGAGTGCACAAGTTTTTGTTTCCGAATACGCCCAAAAACATCCGAATTTTCACGAGATTATCGGACGAGTTACGAATTTTTATGCCCCCACGGGCATAAAAAAAGGGGATTACATCCAACGCATAAGGCGTTGTGCTGTAATCCCTTTCAATCAATGTGACCCCGGAGGGGCTCGAACCCTCGACCCGCTGATTAAGAGTCAGCTGCTCTACCAACTGAGCTACGGAGTCATGCATCGAACAGGCATCTCTTTGCCCTCTTTGCGGATGCAAAGGTACAATCTTTCAGCGAACCGACCAAATATTTTTTTCAAAAAATTTTTCTCAACGAATTTTTTCGCTCGAACGGCAAAGCGCTGTCGGCAAATCGCCGGCACTGCAGACAATATGTATCATCCGTCATATGTCCTTAAAATACTTCTTGCAATCATTGCAATAGTACAGCGTCCTCTTGAATGGGACAAAAGTATTGGCAACAAGCACCGCGCCCGCAATCCAGCAGAACCACGACAGAACACGTCCCGGGAGGAAAAAACCCGCAGCGCACACGACCAACCCTATGGCCAAAAAGTATACAGGCAGTCTTTTGCGCACCACTTCCTTGGTGATATTCTCACTTCCACATTCGCGACAATATGTCACCCCTTTCGAATTGTCCGGATTACACTTTGCCGCTATGGCCGCAGCTCTCTCTGCATCATCGTCCTCTACGTACAACGAAAACATAACCGCGCTTCCCGTCGAGTTGAACAGGTCTCCGTTGTATTCGACTATCTTGGCATCTATGCCCGATTCCTTCAATATGGATTCAAGCTCCTGCAGCTCCGTAACATACTAACTCCTTCGTATTTCCTTCATGAGAGATTATTTTGACTATTGTTTCGCAAACAAACACTTATTTCCGACCATTCACAAGAGAAAACGAGGAAAAGAGTGTAATACACCGAAACAACGCGCTTTTACACATTTATATATTATGCTATGCTACGAACCGGCTTGCATCTCGTTTTTTTTATGTAAATTTGCACTGATAAGCGCGAGGTGTTCCGCGGTACCGACGGTCACGCCTTGGGCTTTCGCGTTATCTTCATTACACACCATCCACCCTAACACGAGACTACGAATATGCCCATGCGTAAATGGCGCATCGATGACAGCGCCGAACTGTACAACATACGCGGCTGGGGTCGCAATTATTTCGACATCAACCACAAAGGCAACGTAACCGTAACGCCGCGCCCGGGAGACTTTCCGGTAGATCTTAAAGAACTTATGGACCGTCTACAGGAACGCGACTTGGCATCGCCCATACTACTGCGCTTCCCGGATATCCTGGACAACCGCATCGAAAAGATTTCGAACTGCTTCCGCGAAGCTGCCTCTCGCTACGGATACACGGCGCAAAACTATATGATCTACCCCATTAAGGTAAATCAGATGCGCCAAGTCGTGGAAGAAATTGTGTGCTATGGCACCAAATTCAACATCGGTCTCGAAGCCGGTTCCAAGCCCGAGCTGCACGCGGTACTGGCCACCAACACCAATGCCAACGCCCTGGTAATCTGCAATGGATACAAGGACGAGAGCTATATCGAATTGGCTCTGCTGGCCCAAAAAATGGGACGCCGCATATACCTGGTGGTGGAAAAACTGAACGAGCTGCGACTTATCGCCGAAATGTCCGAACGCCTCGGTGTACGCCCCAATATCGGCATACGCATCAAACTCTCCAGCGCCGGCTCGGGCAAATGGGCCGAGAGTGGCGGCGACCAAAGCAAATTCGGGCTCAATTCATCCGAACTACTCGAAGCCCTGGGCATACTCGAAGAACGCGACATGAAAGACTGCCTCAAGCTGATACACTTCCATATAGGCAGCCAAATCACCAAAATACGACGCATCAAAAACGCCTTGCGCGAAGCCACACAGTTCTATGTCCAGCTGTCGCAAGCCGGATTCGACATAGACTTCGTGGACATAGGAGGCGGACTGGGCGTCGATTACGACGGCACCCGCTCGGCCTCCAGCGAAAGCTCGATGAACTATTCCATACAAGAGTACGCCAATGACTCGGTGAGTGCCTTGGTGGACGTGTGCGAAAAAAACCATCTCAAGCAGCCCAACATCATCACCGAGAGCGGACGCTCACTCACGGCGCATCACTCGATACTGATATTCGAAGTGCTCGAAACCACCAACCTCCCCGTATGGGACGATGACGAAACCCTGCCCGAAGACGCACACGAACTGGCCAAAGAGCTATACGACATCTGGGACAAGCTCAACGGCCCATCACTGTACGAATCATGGCACGACGCACTGCAAATACGCGAGGAGGCCCTCGACCGCTTCTCACTTGGCGTGCTGGACCTGAAAACACGCGCCCAAGTCGAAAAACTATTCTGGAGCATCGCACGCGAAGTGGGCGAGATGGCTGCAAGTATGAAACACCCGCCGGAGGAACTGCGAGGCATCGCCAAGATGCTACCCGATAAGTACTTCTGTAATTTCTCGCTATTCCAGTCGCTGCCCGACTCGTGGGCCATCGACCAGGTGTTCCCCATCATGCCCATCCAGCACCTTGACCAAAAACCCGGCAAAACCTGCACAATACAAGACATCACCTGCGACAGCGATGGCAAAATAGCCAATTTCATTACCCTGCACGACCCGTCGTGTGCCCTACCGGTACACGCCATCAAGCAAGGCGAAAAATACTACCTCGGCGTATTCCTCGTGGGCGCCTATCAGGAAATCCTGGGCGATATGCACAACCTCTTCGGCGACACCAACGCCGTACACATCAACGTCTATCCCGACCACTACGATATCGACCGCATAATCGATGGCGAAACCGTGGCCGAAGTCCTCGACTACGTGCAATTCTCGGCCAAAAAACTGGTGCGCAACGTCGAGTCCTGGGTATCTGCATCCGTCAAAAGCGGCGCCATCACCGCCGAGGAAGGCCGCAATTTCATCTCCACCTACCGCTCGGGGCTATACGGATACACATACCTCGAAAAAGACTGAATCACGCCTATTAAAGACCGGGCAAGGCTGCTGCAAGAGCGACAAAAATTGCACCGACATCCAACGTTCAAACACCAAGAGAATACACCCGTGCGAGTATTTCTGCAATTGTCATACGATGGAAAGCCATTCAACGGATGGCAAATCCAGCCCGACCGCCCCAGCGTCCAAGAGACACTCGAGCAGGCCTTAGAGATGGTACTGCACACGCACGTAAAAGTGACTGGTGCCGGACGCACCGACACGGGCGTGCACGCACGCACCATGGTGGCACATGCGGACATCCCCGATGACTTTGCACGAGACACGGCAGCCATGCGCCGCCTGCACGGATCGCTGAGCGGAATATGCCGCCCGTCCATAGCCATACACGCCATCACCGCAGTACACGCCGATGCACACGCACGCTTCGATGCCACCGCCCGCACCTACCGGTACATGATGCACACGGCCGAGAACCCTTTTATACGCAATCTGTCGTGGCATGCGCCCGCCGACTTGGACTTTGAGGCCATGAACCAAGGTGCCGCCCTTGTGATCGGGCGAAAAGACTTCACATCATTCTCAAAACTACACACAGACACCAAGACCAACATTTGCGATGTCACAGCATGTCGCATGGTTCGGCAAGGCCCGACCGCCTGGTTTCTGGAAATACGCGCCGACCGCTTTCTGCGCAACATGGTGCGCGCCGTCACCGGCACCCTTGTAGACGTCGGACGCCACAAGCACGCCCCCGAACACGTGGCCGAAGTCATAGCCGCCATGGACCGCAGCGCCGCCGGCACATCGATGCCCGCGCACGCCCTGTACCTTTGGGACATCGAATACCCATATTATCAGACAATACAAATATGACACGACGCCGAAAGCGCGGCAAAAAAAAACGCCGCCAAATTCCGGGAATACAATGGCTGCTGTACGCACTCGTATTCGTGGGCGCTACCATCACATGGTGGCAGTCCTGCCGAACGGACAATACCGCCAAGGCAGACACTATCGGAATCGTTGACAAAAACGCACTGCTGGACGTCGCCATACCGCCATCCCAAACCGGAACGACCGTCAGATACCCCGGATTTACCGTCAACTTCAACTCAGACAAACACATACCCAATTACGTAGCATGGGAACTTACGCGCAACCATGTTGACGGTCCATACAAACGCACCAACAACTTCCGCGCCGACGAGTCCGTTGCCGGATGCGCGACACCCGAAGACTACCGCCGCAGCGGATACGATCGCGGACACATGGCTCCGGCCGCCGATATGAAATGGTCGTCCCAAGCCATGGACGCATGCTTCCTGCTCACCAACATCTGCCCTCAGTCACAGCACCTCAACACCGGGCCATGGCGCAAGCTCGAAGAAGCCACTCGCCGATGGGCGGCACGCGACAGCGCACTCATAGTCATCTGCGGCCCCATACTCACGGACAAGATTACCGAAACCATAGGCACGACCGAAGTCGCTGTACCCAAGCGCTTTTTCAAGGTCATACTCGCCCCTTATGCCGACCCTCCGCGAGGCATCGCCTTCGTCATGTCCAACCTCGTACAACCGGGCGGAATGCAGACTGCAGCCACATCTATAGACGAAGTCGAACGCATCACCGGCATGGACTTCTTTGCCGCACTACCCGATGACATCGAGGCTCAAGTGGAAGAACAAAACAATTTCAACCAATGGCAACGACGCCGCTGAACGCCGCGCACCATGACGCCCCCGACACGCCAATGAACACAGACACAATATGCGCCATATCCACCGCCCCCGGAGTGGGCGGCATCGCCATGGCCCGCGTCAGCGGACCGCAAGCCATAACCATCGTTGACAGCATTTGGCGCGGCCGACGCCTCACACAAGTCGCCTCACACACAGCACACCTGGGCGACATCATCGACACCGACGGATCCACACTGGATCAGGCGCTGGCCACGGTCATGCGTGCACCGCGCTCGTACACGGGCGAAGACACCGTAGAAATCTCGGTACACGGATCGGCATACGTCCAACGCCGTCTTATCGAGACACTTATCGCCTCCGGCGCACGACTTGCCGAACCGGGCGAATACACGCGCCGAGCATTCGCCGCCGGCAACCTCGACCTGGCACAAGCCGAAGCCGTCGCCGACCTCATCGCCTCGCGCTCCAAAGCCGCACACGACCTCGCCGTCAAGCAAATGCGCGGCGGAATATCGCAACGTCTCGACCAATTGCGTGCCAAACTTGTAGACCTGGACGCCCTACTCGAACTCGAACTCGACTTCTCGGAAGAAGACGTCGAATTTGCCTCACGCAAACACCTTAAAGACACAATCACACAGATAATCAACCATATACAACAGCTACACGACAGCTACAACGCCGGCAACGCCATACGCGAAGGCTTCACAGTAGCCATTGCCGGAGCCACCAACGCGGGCAAATCATCACTACTCAACGCCCTCGTAGGCGACCAGCGCGCCATCGTCAGCGACATCCACGGCACCACCCGAGACATCATCGAAGACACCATCACCGTAGGCGCCTACACCTTCCGGCTGCAAGACACAGCCGGCATACGCGACCGCGCTCAAGCCGATACCATAGAAGCCATCGGCATCGACCGCGCCACCGAAGCCCTGCGCAAAGCAGACATCGCCCTCGTGCTATGCCCCGCCGACAGCAATGAAGACGCACGACGCCACGCCGTCAGCCTCACCCGGCTGCGACGCCGGGCCAACCCCTCGGCTTATACCGTTCTGGTAGTCAGCAAAGACGATATCTGCGAGGCTGAAGACTGTGTAAAAGCACTACTCGACCCCCTACCCGACGGCATTGACATCGTGGCCGTCAATACCGTCACCGACAACGGCATCAGCCCCATATACGAAGAACTGGAACACTATGCCAAAGAAGTCGCTGACAGCGCCCCCGACATTATGATTTCCAATATCCGGCAGCGCCAAGCCCTGGCCGAAGCACTCGCCGCCGCCCGACGCGTCGACGAAGCGCTCACCACAGACGCCACCCTCGACATAGCCGCCTTCGCCCTGCGCGACTGCATCGAAGCACTCGCCGCCGTCACCGGCCGCATATCCTCCCAAGAGGTCCTCAACACCATCTTCTCCCGCTTTTGCATCGGAAAATAACCGCAAACAGCCGGCGAAGTAGCAGCTAATAGCCGTAGCGTTCTACAATCAGACACAAACCATCTTTAGAGAAAGAATTCCAAGACCAATTAAGTGCAACCGGAGAATAAGACCGGAGGCACGTTTAGTGTCTGCCTGATAAGCTGGCGATATAGAATATTAGGCAAAATCATATATTAGGCAAAATCATCAGAGGCGTACCGGATACTCGAAGGGCACCGAAAACAAGGGCCAAATGTTAAAAGTGAGAGGAGCCGGGGGGTCGCTATATATGTTTTACAACATATTATGCTGCCATTTGCGAATTAATGTGTAATTTTGACGTCCAATTCCGCTGAGAAGTGCGATGCCCGACAGGGTTTCGTGCAATGCTTGTTTTCCCTCTTATGGCGAAAATGGGCATATAGGTGTGCGACATAGAGATGTTCCACTCAGTCATGCTCGCGGGAAAGGACAATCAGCACACACGCCTTGTACACCTCCTATACTTGCTATACTTGCAAAAAAGAAGGCAATACAAAAGGGCGGACAATGCTGCCAAAGACCTGAAAAGGCATAGGCTCGGAACGTGTTCCACGGCCGCTAACTACATTTCATCATCTGACAACATAAATTTATTAAAAACCTAATAACACCTTATGAGACTTAAACTGTTCCTGATTGTGCTCCTGGCCGCAGTATTGCCGGGGTTGGCACAAAGTTCCAAAATCGTTGGTACAGTGGTCAATGCCTCCACGGGAGCGCCCATATCCGGTGCGACCGTCAGCCTAAGCAAGCAAGGCAATGCCACCACAGATGCCAACGGCAACTTCGTGCTGCGCGTCACTGCCGGCACCAGCGACCGCATGCTCGTGGCTTATGACGGCTACGAAACCTACGGCGCCGACATCACCGTGGCTTCCGCCACTACCGAAGTGGGTACCATCCGCCTCAACCCCATCAATTATGACGCCGAAATGTATGGTGACCTCAACGACATCTACGCCGACGAGTCCGCCATGGACGCCGGCGACGATGACGACAGCGGCCGCCAAAACATCGTGGCACTTACCGGAGCCAATGATGATATATTCTACAATACGGCCAGCTATAACTTCGGTCCCATGTACTTCAACTACCGCGGCATGCGCTCCGAGTATCAAACCGTATACCTCAACGGCATCGAGATGAACGACCCCATACGCGGCCGCTTCAACTTCTCATCGCTGCTGGGCCTGACCTCGCGCGCCTTCCGCAACAAGACCAGCGCCGTAGGCACAGCCGTGGCCAACTATGGTATGGGCGGCCTGGGTGGCAGTGTCAACTACAACACCATCACCGATACATACGCCCCCGGCTTCAACGGCTCGCTGGCATTTACCAACTCAAACTATATGTTCCGCGCTATGGCCACCTACTCCACCGGTCTGAGCAAGAACGGCTGGGCCTTCACAATCAGCGGCATAGGTCGCTACTCCAAAGAAGGTGTCATCGATGGAACATTCTACAACAGCGGCGGCCTGTTCCTGTCTCTGGAAAAAGTCCTGGACAAGCACAACAGCCTGACCCTTACAGCATTCGGAGGTCCGACACAGCGCGCCACCGCTTCCGCCACTTATCAGGAAGTCTACGATTTGGTAGATGACAACCTCTACAACCCCAACTGGGGCTGGCAAAACGGCGAAAAGCGCAGCGCCCGCATCATTGAGTCATATGACCCAACGGCCATGCTCACCTGGCTCTACAAAGACGGACGCACAACCCTCAACACCACCGCCGCCGTCCGCTGGACGTACTACTCGCAATCAGCTTTGCAGTACTACAAAGCCAACGACCCCAATCCCACCTACTACCGCTACCTCCCGTCCTACTATGACAACCAAGAGGAAGCCGACTACTACACCTACCTGTGGAAAAACGATCCGAGCTTCCGCCAAATCAACTGGGAGAACCTCTACACCATCAATAAGCTCAACAACATCCAAAACGAAGGCAAAGACGAAGCCGACCACAAAGGCTCGTCCTATATCATGGAAAACCGCGTAAACAAGCAGTTCAACGCCATGTTCAACACCTTCGTCAACCATCGACTCAACGACCACTTCCAGCTGCAAGCCGGTCTGTCGTTCAACTACACCAAAGCCTCCTACTACAAAACAATACGCGACCTCCTCGGCGGCGAATACTGGCTTGACATCGACCCCTTCAGCGACCGCGATATCACCATCGCCGCGCTCAACCTCCAAAACGACCTCGACAACCCCAACCGCCGCGTCTCCAAGGGCGACCGCTTCGGTTACGACTACGACTTCCACTATATCAAAGCCGAAGGCTGGTTGCAGAACACCTACACCAGCACACACTGGGATGTCAACTACGGCGCACGCATGAGCTTCACCCAATTCTTCCGCGATGGCCATATGCGCAACGGCCGTGCACCGCTCAACTCCCTGGGCAATAGCTCAACAAGCCAATTTGACAATGCAGGCGTCAAAGCCGGTGCAACCTACAAGCTTGACGGACGCAACTTCTTCACCGCACACATCAGCTACGGCACACGTGCACCTCTGGCCGACCAAGCTTTCATTGCACCGCGCGTCAAGAATACTCTCGTAAGCGACCTGCGCAGCGAACGCGACTTCTCCGCCGACATCTCCTACGGATGGGCTTACCGCCGCTTCCGTGGCGCCCTGACCGCCTACTACGTCAACCTCGACAACGTCACCGAGCGCACAGGCTTCTACGATGACCGCTACTCCACTTACGCCATATACGCCCTCACCGGCGTCCGCAAGGTCTCCAAAGGCATCGAACTGGGCATGTCCTTCAAGATTACGCCCAGCCTCACCGCAACCTTCGCCGGCACTTACGCCAAGTACCAGTACAAAAACAATCCTCAGGGCACACGCTCATTCGAAAACGGCCTATACGCCGACACCACCCAGACCGTATACCTCAAGAACTTCTATGTAGGCTCGACTCCCCAGACTGTCTGCAACCTCGGCCTCGATTGGGCCGCCCCCGGCAACTGGTTCTTCAACGTCAACGGCACATGGATGGGCGATGCTTACGTATCGCTCTCCCCGGCATACCACGAAGCCCTGCCCGAATTGTGGAAAAACATTGAGAACTGCACCCCCGAGAAACTTCAAGCCAGAATCGAAGAACTATCCACACAAGACAAGCTGAAAAACGCCTTCAGCCTCAACGTCTCCGTAGGCAAGCTCATATACATCAACCGCAAAGTTTCGCTCAATCTCAACCTCAACGTCAACAACGTTCTCAACAACCGCGACATCGTCACCAACGCATACCAGCAGGGACGTCTCGATACCAAAAACTACATACGCGACACGTACCCCAACAAATACCAATACGCCCAAGGCGTCAAAGTATTCTTCAATGTCGGAGTACGCTTCTGATATGAATATTTTTTCGCGTAAACACCACAGTATCACGCCCCAAAACATAAAATCAAGACAATGAAAAAATCACTAATATACATCTATACAGCCCTGCTGGCACTCGCCGGCTCCGTGTCGCTGTCGTCCTGCGATGACGACTTCGAGCGCCCGCCCATGGTGGTACCCACGGCCAAGCGCCACGCCAACACCACCATTGCCGAACTTAAAACCAAGTTCTACACCGGCGAAAGCAACTATGCCACACTCGTCGAAAAACGCGACGACGGCACAGACTACATCATCAAAGGCCGCGTCATCTCCTCCGACCAGGCAGGCAACTTCTTCAAACAGCTTGTCATCGAGGACGAAACCGGAGCCATTCAGGTCAACATCGACAGCTACGACCTGTACAAAACCTACCAATACGGGCAGGAAATTGTCATCGATGTCACCGGACTCTATGTCGGCGCCTACGGCAAGCTCATGCAAATAGGCTCGACCCCCAACAACAACTATCCCGGGCGCATAGCCTCCGACCTTGCTACAAAGCAGATTGAAGTCAACGGCCTGGCCGAACCCGAAAAAATCGTAGCCGGCGAATACACCATTGCCGCGCTCAACGACCTTATTTCCAATCAAGAAGAATTCCTGGCCAAGCAATGCCGCCTCGTATCCATCAAAGATGTAACATTCAAGGATGCCGGCAAAGCAACCCTCGCCGACAAGGACAAAAACACCTCGCGCACCATCTCCGACGGCACAGGTGATATGATTGTCTACACCAGCGGATACAGCGACTTCTACGACTACTACTGTCCCGAAGGTAAAGGCACCATCGTCGGCATCCTGAGCTTCTTCAACCGCTCGTGGCAAATACGCCTCATAGGCGTCAGCGAGGACGAAAACGTCGCAGACACCATGCGCGGCCTCATCGGTTACGAACTCAGCAAGGCTCCCGGCACCGGAGGCGACACCCCCACACCCACGCCCACCCCGGGCGATGCCGGCACCAAGGAAAAACCCTACACCGTCGCTAACGTACAGGCCGGAGCCACCGGCACCGGCGTATGGGTCAAAGGCTACATCGTAGTATGGATTGACGGCAAGACACTCGCCGACGGAGCCAAATTCAACGCCGACGGCGTCACAGTGTCATCAAACGTCATGCTCGCCGATGCAGCAGACGCGGCAACCACCGCCAAGATCATTCCCGTGCAACTACCCAGCGGCGAAATCCGCAAGGCCGTCAACCTTCAGGACAACCCTGCCAACTACAAGAAAGAAGTGCTGCTTAAAGGCAACCTCGTGGCATACTTCGGCGTTCCCGGCCTCAAAGAAGTCTCCGCAGCAGTCATCGACGGCAAAGAATATCCCATGGGCGGCGACGACCAGCCCTCAGGCGACGTCGTGACATCCCTCGACGAAAACTTCGACGCCTCCACCGATATCCCCGCCGGATGGTTCCAGAAACAAGCTGCCGGCGACAAGGCTTGGTATGTCCGCAACTTCAGCGAGAACAACTACATCACCATGTCCGGCTTCAAGGGCACCGCGCCCTTCGACCAGTGGCTGCTCTCGCCCGCCATCGACATGGACAAAGTCTCCAACAAGACCCTCACCTTTGACACCCAAGTCAACGGCTACGGAGCCACAACAACCACGCTCAAAGTCTACATCGTCACCGACCCGGCCAACCTCGCTACAGCCACCGAGCTCAAAGCCACTTTCGCCACAGCTCCGGCAGCAGGAGCCGACGGCAAGACAAAATACAGCGAATGGGTAAAGAGCGGCAACGTCGATCTGGCCAAATACAAAGGCAAAGTATACATCGCTTTCCGCTACCAAGCCTCCAAAGATGCCAACTACGCCACCTGGTGCGTAGACAACGTCAAACTCAACGCTGCCAAATGACAAGCGTCACGACACACCCGCATATTCAATAACACAAGCCAATACACCATACAAAACATATGAAACCACTGAAATCATATCTGGCGTGGGTAGCCGTGACACTCGCAGTTGCGGGAGCCACCACGGCTTGCCAAGACGACATCGACGATCCCATCATCGATGCCCCCGTGGCCAAAGACCAGCCCAACACATCCATACTCGAGCTCAAAACCAAGTATTGGAATGACGCCACCAACTACATAGACACCATCGGCACACGCGACGACGGCAGTCACTACGTCATCTCCGGACGCGTCGTCTCCTCCGACGAAGCCGGCAACGTCTTCAAATCTCTCGTCATCCAAGACGGCACCGCAGCACTATCGCTATCCATCAACTCCTACAACCTCTACCTCAAATACCGCCGCGGACAAGAAATAGTACTCGATGTCACCGGCATGTACATCGGTAAATACAACGGCCTCATACAACTCGGCCAACCCGAATGGTACGAAAACGGCGGCGCTTGGGAAGCATCCTTCATGTCGCCCGAGTACTTCACGGCACATGCCCAGCTCAACGGCTTCCCCGACACCTCCAAGCTGGACACCCTCGTGGTCAACTCCTTCTCCGAGCTGCCCACCGACCCCGCCGGCCTCATCAAATGGCAAAGCCAATTGGTACGTTTCAACAACGTATCCTTCGCCAACGGCGGCAAAGCCACTTTCTCCGAGCACAAATCCAATGTCAACCAAAGCCTCGTCGATGCCGAAGGCTCAAGCATCAACGTTCGCACCTCCGGATACTCCAATTTCTGGAATAAGACTCTTCCCGAAGGCCACGGCGATGTCGTTGCCATACTCTCGTACTACGGTACCAGCGGTTGGCAGCTCATACTCAACGACTACGAAGGCTGCATGAACTTCGGCAACCCCACCGTTCCCGAAGGATCGCAAAGCAAGCCATGGAGCGTTGACAAAGCCATCGAAATCGAAAAAGCCGGCACAGAGAAGTCCGGATGGGTTTCGGGATACATCGTCGGCGCCGTAGGCCCCGAAGTCACCGAAGTCAAGTCCAACGACGACATCGAATGGAAGGCCGATCCTCTGCTGAGCAACACCCTCGTTATCGGACAGACAGCCGACACAAAGGACATTGCACACGCACTGGTCATCGAACTGCCTGACGGCTCCAAACTCCAGACCCTCGGCAACCTCGTCGACAACCCCGGAAACTATGGTAAGCAGATAGCCCTCCACGGCACCCTCGCCAAAGCCATGGGCACTTTCGGCATCACCGGCAACAACGGCACCACCAACGAATTCTCCATCGAAGGCCTCAACCCCGGCGGTGAAGGCATTCCCGAAGGCACAGGCGTCAAAGAATCACCCTACAACTGCGCACAAGTAATCGCCGGAGTTTCCGGCAACGCTTGGGTCAAAGGCTATATCGTAGGCTCCAGCGCCGGCAAGACCGCCGCCGAAATGACCAACGCCACCGGCGCCGCCGCCGCCACTTCCAATATCTTCATAGCCGCCAAGGCCGACGAAACAGACTACTCCAAGTGCGTACCTGTACAGCTTCCCATCGGCGAGATACGCACAGCCCTCAACATCAATGCCAACCCGGGCAACCTCGGTAAGGTTGTGGCAGTCAAAGGCTCACTCGAAAAATACTTCGGACAGCCCGGTGTCAAGACCGTCACCGAATTCGACCTCGAAGGCGGTGTTACACCTCCCACACCTCCCACAACATCCGGCGACGGCTCGGAAAACAACCCCTACAACCCCGCCGAAG
>ULSH01026642.1_pt1 | contig 23421 bp, 47 predicted proteins | sample 1956151 | NCBI WGS metagenome assembly ULSH01 (sample SAMEA4835702, study PRJEB28245) | human gut metagenome | biome: gut microbiome; material: fecal sample | place: Denmark | collected 2008 | reverse complement strand
TCTGACTCCGTTTGCGGGGGTTCGAATCCCTCATCCCCTGCCAAAAGGAAAAACCCGTAATCTTTAAGGATTACGGGTTTTTCCTTGTATATCAACGCTTTGCTGGCTTTTCCATTGAAAGCAGTTTTTCATTTACTTGCATTGATTTTTTAGTTCTGTAAGCGTTTTTTGCCTCAAAATCGGCACGAAAATCGGCACGAAATTGAACGCAAAAATGGGGCTGCATCCGCAGTCCCATTCGCTTATTCTGTAGGCGGAAGCACCACATCGAAGTCCATCAGCGCTTCTTTCCGAACGTCTTCTTCGTCCTGAAAAACGCCCATTCCGACGAGCTGCCGCATGAGGTCGTATATAGCTTCTTCCCGGATTAACCGCTTTCTCTCTGCGTAGTAGAACTTTGGGATTTCAAAGTAGCTCTCAAAGAAATCTGTTGCTCGCTTTAGATAGCTATCGCCCATTCAATTTTCTCCCACGCAGTGCGCAGATCAATGACCACTCGCCATCGGATATAATTTGCATCGGTTTTCCATATCCGCCCGTTGCCTTGGATTGGTCGATAGGCGGTATGTGGATCTTCTGCTTGCTATTATAAACGACAGGATTTCCAAATTCAACGCTCCTGACATCTACGAGTTCTGGTCCAATTCTTGGTTTAGGCGTTGGCAGCCACTTGTCGAGTGTGCCGCTGTCATTAAGCCATTTCCATATTTCTTTGAGGAATTTTTCCTTTTCTTCAAACGTCATCTTCCACTGCTCCCGAAGCCGTTGTCTCCGCGTTCTGTCTTTTCAAGCGACTCGGCCTCTACCAATTCAACGCGCTCATATGGAATGACAATCAGCTGCGCGATTTTGTCCCCTTCCGATACGCAGTACATTTCGTCGCTCGTGTTGACCAGCGTCACCATGATCTCGCCGGTATATCCCACGTCGATTGTTCCTGAGCATATGATTCCATGATTCCGAAGCAGGCCGCTCTTGGCTCTGATTGCGCCGAAGTACCCCTTCGGGATTTCGACATGGATGCCGGTGTGGAAAGTGCATCTTCCGCCGGCCGGAATATAATTTCCCTTCGACGCATATAAATCCATGCCGGCATCGTCCTGGTGCGCATACGTTGGAGTCTTCGCGGACGGTTCTTTCACATAGCGCACACGATTGTCCTCGAATTTTGCGTTTTCAAGAAATCTCGCCGCAAGCTGTTCTTGAATACCGTGCATGTCTTCGTGCTGCTGCATAAGTGCGCCCTGCAAGAATCCGCGCCAGTACGCGCATCCAGTTCCATTTTGGTTTGCTTCTGCATCAATTTGTTTCATTGCCGTTTCGACCACTGTTATTTTGTCTTTTTGCATTAACGTTTTCCTTTCCCTGCATAGTTGAATTTCTTTATATACGGATTCCGTTCAGAGAACGGGGTGAAATTCTTCCCGTATGCTTTTTTCAAGATACGGTCTATCTGTTCCTGCTTGTAATCTGCTTCCACGCGTCCAGTCCACGCATCCCCATATTCTTGATCGAGTTCCATAACGCGTCTGGCGATTTTTTCCTGCCGTTGTTCTCCAAACCCTTCTTCGTAAAGCGCGATAGAAAAGAAGTCTGCCGCCTTTTGAAAACCGGTGTCAACACCAATGGTCAGTTCAGTTTGCCTTGCAATCGCAAGTTTCTGCGCGTATGTGAGTCCGTTTCCCATTACAATCCCTCCGTATAGCATGAGCGGATTTTACTCCCATTCCAAAGTGAGAATTCCACGGTGTAGAATCTTCTCTTTGGATGAACAAAAATGACCTTTCCGTAAAGCGTCTTCTTTTCACTGTTGAACTGATTTATATTTCGTTCTGGGGCAAAGCTAACGACCTTTTTTACCGTTTGTCCTAACTGTACCATTTTTTCCTCCATCTTTCGGCCGGTAAACCCGACCGTCTTTGTATGCCTTATAACCGGCTTTTATCATGCTGCGGATAGTATCATCTGACGGGATGCAGGATTCATAATCCGTCTCCATCATGCCTTTCCCGTCCAACGCTCTTACGATTTCAAACTTCATGATCTTCCCTCGCCCAGCGGTCATCTATGATCTTCCGCATGGTCGTTTTCTGGTAATCTTCCCGGATAAACGCAGCTATCGGCGCTTCGTCTGGCATGGCCTCGATTTTTTCAACGCACTCATCGTGAATGTACGTTGAAAATCCGTCGTACCAGATATCGTCATCCTGGTATATTTCCGCGCCACACCATGCGCACATACCGGTTGCAGTTTCCCGCTGTACATCTTCAAACACTTTTCACACCCCCAGAAGCTTTTTCATTTCAAGGTAGTCCTTACGGCCTTTTATTACCCTTCGGCTTTCCCCAGACATTTCTACTGGATGACACTGCTCAATCAGTCTGTCGTAAATGCGCTGACGGCGTATTTCGCTTTCGCCCTTCATCTGCTTTGGGGTGTAATTGCTGGTGATGACCAGCGGCACCTTCGCCCGGTAAAGCGCATCAACGATCATCGTGATATGCTCATTCATGTACTCTGTGTCACGCTCAACGCCCAGGTCGTCGATTGCGATGAGGTCATATCTGGTTAAGTCATCGATGAATTCCTGCTTCCCATCCCACAATGCGCTGATTTGGTTTGTAAGCCGTGGAAAGGTCGTCATCATGCAGCGATATCCCTTTGATACAAGGTCATTCACGATGCAGGCGGCGAAGAAACTCTTTCCTGTTCCGACCGTTCCATAGAGAAGAATTCCTTTTCCCAATCTTCGGAGATAGGGAAAATTCTCGCAGTAGTTCTTCATGCCGGCAGTAACATCCGGCCGTGCGCCGTCATCTTTGTCGAACGTGCATTGGAGCATATTACAGTCCGAGTCTGGGAAAGCCAACGTTCGCAAACTGTCGATTCGCATTGCTTCCTCTCTTGCGCGTTTTTCTGCTTCAGTAGCATCGAATGCGGTCCGCATACACTTGCACACGCATGGTACAGTTACCGTCTCCCCGTCTGGGAGTTTTACTTTGCTTTGCCTAAGTCCGTTGCATTTCGTACAGTGAAGAAGCCCGTCTTCGCCCATCTGCGTGTCTTTTACGTCAATCGGAACCTTCCTCGCTACCGACCGCATAACGTTCGAGAATCCAGTTGGGTCTTTAACGGGTTCTGACTTTGCTTCTGTCTGTTTTCTTGCGCGGAGTTCCATCAATTCTTCCATGCTGATGGTCATTTGTAAAAATCCTCCGGTGAACCGTAGTCGGTCGGTGCATTTTCTCGCAGGGATTGTCTTGTCGGCTGCGGTTTTCTTTCAAGCCATTCCCACACTACCCCACGATAATTTGATGCCATGGTTCGCTCAATCACATCAATGACTGCCTGCGCTCCGTATTGGTCAACTCTCTTTTGCACAACCGTCATCAAAGACTGCAAACCACGCGGGGTATAGAATTCTTTTCGCTCGGCTTTGTATTCAAGCCATTCCTGCATTTGTACTTGAACCAGCGAAGGCAGCTTAGACATAGCCGCGCTGATCTCATCGGAAACTGGCTGCGTTTTTCCTCCCCTTTCCCCCGTACCCCCTTTTCCTTCTTTTCCTTTATTACCAGAAGTAGAACTAGAATTAGAAATAGAATAAGAGGGTAGATGTGCTGTAGATGTTCCTGTAGATTCTACATCTGACTTTGCATTATCGCTTGTATCTTCTGATTTCAGTTTCTTTGACATCCGCCATTTTGCTTGGCTAATTCTTTTTTGTTCTCGGATTTTTGCCAGTTTATCTTCATTCTGATACATCATCCAATTCGACAGGAGGTATATATCGTCAATGATTTCAACCATTCCTTCGTTGATGAAGAATTTCATGCAGAGGTCCAATTCTTCTGTGGTTCGGTCGATCATGACTGCTATATCGCTGATTGACTGAAACGGAATTTCCCTTGAGTTTATGAGGAAACCGGAGTGGTTGCATTTACCGGCGAAGTCCAGCAGCTCAAACCACACAGCCGTCAGTTTATCGCGGAAGCTCTCGCCACCGATTTTGGCTTTTTTGATTTTCTTGAAGCTCTCACCGTCAAACATTCCGACTTTGAGTTTTATCCATTGAACGTTATCCATAGGTCCGGACCTCCGGTCCAACAAATGTGGGCTTTGCCAATACCCAATATCCTTTTCTAGCTGCGATGTCCATGATGCCCCCAAGTTCTTCCTCAGTTAGCATTCCCAAGTCAATCATCGGCGCTTCTGGATCAGCAAAATTCCCCAAACTTTCATCGGCAAAAATTCTTGTTTCAAACTTCAAAGTCATTTGCAACCTCCATCAAAATGGCAGATCATCTGCATTCTCATCCAGCATCGTGAATCCGTCCGGAACATCAGATGCCGGTGCCGGTACTGTATGGATTGGTTTCGACGTTCCGTCTGTCGGCTTGCTCCCACAGAAATAGACCCGTTCAGCTACAATTTCTGCGTTGCGGCGCTTATTGCCCTCTTTGTCCGTCCAGTTGCGAATTTGAAGTTTGCCATCAACCACAGCCATGCTTCCTTTGTCAAGATACTTTCCGACAAACTCTGCCGTCTGGTTCCATGCGTTCACATCGAGGAAATCTGTTTCACGCTCTTGTCCTTGAGCTGCATAGTCGCGTTCAACAGCAAGCGTAAAACTTGCCACAGACTTTCCACTCTGTGTCACACGCATTTCTGGCTTCTTTACGATTCTTCCTTGCACAATGATTCTGTTTAACATTTTCCACTCTCCCATTTCATTTAGGTTCGCTTGTCGCGCCCACAGACGCCGCGCACGCCGTTTGTACGTTCTCAGTGTGTGTTTTCACGTTCTGGCATGGAAACGTCCTCTAAACCGCTTCAAACGCTTCAAGAGCGGTCAGCACGCAAAGTACAACTCCTACAAGAATCGCGCACGTTCCAATCAAGAGATTCCCAAATCGTTCCTTTGCCGTCTGTCCAAAGCGTGAAAACTGAATGAACAACGTACCACCTGCGATGCTTGCGATTGCGGAAAGCATCGAAAAAAGCAAGTATGTTTTTTCGTTCATCTGACGCATTTCATCCCCTTTCTGATGAGTTCACGCTGTCTTTTTGTGAATGACTTCGTTGGAGACAGCGACTTTCTGTTGTTTGCGCTCATTGCCTTGTACATGTTGTTTTCGTCCTGATAGGCCAAATATGCTTTGCACCATCCATGACATCCAATTTCGCGTTTTTCGCACCCTTTACACGGTGCTTGAATGACTGCGGCCATATTTCTACGCCCTCCTATCGGCAAAAGTATATCCCATCCTGATATGCTACGATTTCTGTCCCTTGAATGTACTCTGACTGAAAAACCACGTCTTCTGGGAGTAGCCGTTCTCCGAGCAGTACGCGTTCCGCGCATTTGTACGCTCGTTCTACAGCTTCTTTTTCGCTTGGATTCGACGCACGCTCTTTCCAAATAACGCCAGTCCAGTAGAACGTGTTGTATTGCCTTTTCTGGGTCAGCACCGCTTCCATTGTGTCTGGATACCATTCGCATCGCATCCGATTGAGGATGACATTTCCGACCATGATGCGGGTTTCGTCGCTGCAGTCATCCCCGCCAGCCTCGGCGTAAATTGCCCGTGCAAGCAGTTCGAGGCATTGCGGGTCATCAACGATAAATCCGCCTGCTCCACCGATGCCGTCTTTGGTATGTGGTGGACTGCAAAATTGAGGATAGTCAGATCTGATTTCTGTATCTGCCTCCATTTGCTCCTCCGATTTTTCCTGTTCGTTCAGATTTTCTTGGAAAGCAACTGACAATTCAACGGTCAGGTCTGACTCCGCTTTATTGGCAAGGGCTTGCTCGATACCGCTTTGATAAATCAGCAGTGTGATTGACACCAGAACGAGGATTATGCAGACGCAGAAAAGGAATTTCCTCATAGGATTCGTCTCCTTCGCATTTGTTCATTCTTTCTCACGCTCATACTGATTCACCAGCTGTTCTAAATAAAATTGGGCCTTTTTGATATCTTCCACAGGCTTGCCCTTGAACGGATGCCGCCAGATGTACTTGACCGCCTGCCACGCCAAAACTGCCGCCACCGGATTATCCCATCCTTCAACCATCGCATTCAGGGCGTCGATGCACTCAATGGAGCCTTGGCAATAGTGCGTCGGATGATCTACGAAATTTTCAGCCGGTTTTTCGTCTGCGTCCTGATTCATGAATGCGTTGACCTGCGCCATTGGCTTTTCAGCTGGTGCAGGGAGAACCATTTCCTGATTCCAGCATTTCTCACAGAGTTCTGCACTTGCATTAGACTTTCCACTACGCATTTCAAGCGGGACACTACACATTTCAAGCGGGACAGGAAGAATATCTCTATATGCGTGTGGGCAATAACGTATTCCACCGTAGCAGCTTTTGTTTTCCGCGCCCGGTTCCATTTTCAGCACAAATTCTCTCTGTGTCATTTCTTCACGACCTCCGTCCCGTAATATCTGCACCCGCAGTCAACCGCTCCGCCGAAGAACTGGCTTGCCGCGTTGAAACAGGTGAATTTATCCCATGAGTCACATCCCATGCAGGTTTTCCGGTCGATTTCCGGTTCCTCTCGCGCAGTTAATGGCGTTGTTCCCTTTCGTTCTGACATTTCTTATCGTCCTCTCGTTCAAAATATTTGCATCCACAGTTGACGAAATCCGCACAATGGTGGCTGTCTCCGTTGCAGCATACCCAGTTAAACGGTTCCCACCACTTGCATCCTTTGCATGTATCGCTCATTGTGTTTTATCCTTGACGAAGTAACGCTTGTATCGTGTTGGGTCTCCAAAACGGTCTGTGGCTGTTTCCCATATATCTTCAACCTCATAGCCGAATTTGTTTTTCAAGTCCCAAATGCGTGCTCCAAGTCGCGTGTTGCCCAGTTCTCTGGTTGCTTCCATCTGCGTGATGGAGCCGTGTTCCCTACAATACGCAACGATTCTCTCGCAGTCGTTCATAACATTCCCCTTTCTAAACGTCCGCACAATTTCGGCAGAGCATCGCAAGCGAAACATAGGCAATAGCTTCACTCCCAACCTCTACCCAAAACTTTCCGTACATGCTGACAATGCTGATTTCATAGACTTTCCAATGCTTTAGCCCATGGTATCCGGTCTTCCCCGTGTACCGCATCCGGACTTTGCTCGTTCTATCGTTCATCGCTTCACCCTCCTAGTTCTAAGTTTACTCATGGCAGCAAATGTTTTTTTACATGATTATGTAAACCCTAGAAAACGAAAAAATGAGGGTGCAATAGGCACCCTCAAACAACATTATGCTGTTATGAATTGAAATCAACCAGCGTGATTTGCAGCCTTATACTCAGTTCAGATTACATCGAACAGGCACAGATTGTCGTTCTGCTGAGACTCGTCGAACTCCTTCAGGTAGCCGACCGCATCGCGGAAGTAATCATTATTGAGCTCAATGGTGTAGCCACGTCTGCCGGCCTTGATGGCTTCCAGCGCAACCGTTCCAAGTCCACCAAACGGGTCAAGCACCAGATCCCCTGGATTGCTATACCGATTGATAAGCCTGTCAACGATATCCAGCTGAAGGGGGCAAACATGGTTCTCTTTTCTGCGCTGACTTTGCGTTGTGTTGAGCGTCCGCATTCGGTTGATATCGTCCCATACCTGATCTGTCCAGCTTCCGGGCGCAACTACCATGAACGTGGCTGGCAGATGCCCGTCCTTGTCAAGCTCTTTCGCCAGTTTTACATGCTCGTCATAGCTGTAAACGGAATCACGGCTGTATTTCCGATAAATTGCTTGCAACTTTCCCGCGTCAGTATGCAGCAGTTCGTCTTTCGTAATCAGCCGATTTCCAGAGCTGCGCCAAAACCCATGTGCGTCGATCTGCCATTGTGCGCGTGTATATTCTTCTTTTGTCTTGGATACGCGCTCATCCGCATATGCTTTGGAGCGGTCGGTTGGAAGCTTCCGGAATAGCAAGATGTACTCCGGGCAGCCGACGCCCATTTTTGTCCCGTCCTTGCACTGCTCAGACCATCCGAGCCGGTACGTCTGGTTGTTCTCTCGAACGACGTCCGTAACGACCGTAATCATGCCGAAGTACGCAAAACCGTGCTTCATGTAATGGCTGATACACATGGCATGAAACGGCTCCATCGTCGGCATACCGGTTCCGGTCGCGTTGCCGAAAAGAACGCGGTCTTTTACATGGCAGCAGAAGACACGTCCAGGTTTCAGCACGCGCAGAAGGTTCGGGGTCAGATAGTCCATCTGCTCAAAGAACTTTTGCGTATCTTCGTTGTGACCGAAGTCGTTATAGCTTGGTGTGTACTCATAGTGATTTGAAAACGGGATAGACGTGGCAATCAGATCGACGCTGTCGTCCGCCATCTTTTCCGTTTCCTCGCAGCAGTCATTGTTGACCGCAATCCAGTTTTCACCTTTGATCTCCACTCTCTCAACTCCTATGCTTCTTTCCATTTCCTGTTTCATGCGGTCGCCGGAAAGGCCGTATTTTTTTACGATTTCCCGCATCTGCTCCTGCATATAGTCATGCTGCTTCCATTTTTTCTGCAAAACGTCCCAAATAGGGATCTCTGCCTCAGTATAGATGATGTCCACAATGACCTTCTCCGTCTGCAAGAAGCGGTAGCAGCGGTGGATCGCCTGAATGAAGTCGTTGAATTCATAGTCAATCCCGACGAAGATCATTCTGTGGCAATGCCTTTGGAAATTGCAGCCCTGACCAGAAAGCTCTTTCTTCGTAGCGAAGATTCGGATCTTTCCGTCGGAGAAATCAATGACGCGCCGTTCGCGCTCGTCATAGTCCATTGTTCCGTAGATTTCTACGGCCTCCGGTATCACGCGGTGTATCTCATGTCGTTCCGCTTCGAGGTCATGCCAGAGGATAAAACTTACCTCCGGATCGCTGTCAACGATCTCCTTCGCCATCTGTACGCGTGCAGTAATTGTCTCACGCTTTTCGCGTGATGCCTCCTGAAGGTTCGTGGCAGAATCGTTCATCATCTTCACTTGACCATCCCGGTCCGTGATCTTTCCGAATTCGTCGTGAACAACATGCGTTCTAACTTCGAGTCCAGGAAGTTCATATCCCTCGTCAGAATATCCGAGGTCTGACGGTTTTCCAAGGAACAGCGCCCATGAACTGACCCACAGCCAGAATTCTTCCTCCCTGTGCGGATACAGCGTCAGGTTATTTGCCTTCGTGCTGTCGCGCTTGAAAAACCGCGTAAGCGCCTGCCCTGTGTCCATGACCTCCAGATATCCGGCATAGTGAATGATCTCCTTATACCTGTTTGGAGCCGGTGTGGCCGTTGCGACCATTTTATATTTGACTCCCTTGAACTTCTGTAAGAACGTCTGATAAGTCTTGCTGCCAAACGAGCGCAGCACCGACGCTTCGTCAAGGCTCGTCGCCGCGAAGTACGCCGGGTCGATATCCCCGTCCCGGACGCGCTCATAGTTGGTAAGCATGATCTCCGCCCCGGCGTTCTCGCGTACCTCCTGCATCGTCCGTACATAAACCGGCTCTTCGTATCCCAGAATATTCACGGCGTCCCGTTTGAATTCCTGCCGCACGCCGAGTGGGAGCACGATCAGTGCCGGCTTTCCCTCATGCTTCGCCGCGTGATGGCAGAATTCCAGCTCCTGCGCGCTCTTTCCCAAACCGAAGCTTTCAAAGAGCGCCCGCCGGCCGCCGCGCAGCGCCCAACGTACCGCATCTCTCTGATGCGGCTTCAGCGCCGGATTGATATCTTCCTCCGGAACGGAAAAGCCGCTCACCGGAGCCGTCTCGATTTTTGATTTCAGAAATTCCAAGTATTTGCTGTTCATCTTGTCTCCTATACAAACACAGTATCGTCCAAGACCTGTGAGTTGTCCGTGATTTTGACTTTCATATCGTCCGTAAGTGTGATAATGACTTCTGCCTTGGACGCTCCAAATGGAAGAAAGCCAGATTTATACTCTTTACAGACCATCCGTTTTCCGTCTTCCATCGTGAACTTATCCCCGCTTGAACCCTTGTACACGCAGTCTGGATTGCACGTTGCGAGTTTTGCGTATCTTCCGATAAATGTCGGGGACATCTCTGCATACTTCGGGTACTCTTTCACGAAGCGTTCATATTCCACTGGAAACATTCTTTTGAATTGGTGCAGGAAATTCGGTACGGTTTCAACCGCATATCTCGTGATAATATCTCCGCACATATTTCGTGGGTTATAGCCAAGTATGCTATCCAGGTTTTCCGGTGTCAGAAGTGACTGTTCTACAAGCAGATGGTCATTTGTGAATATCGCCGTTGATGCGTTCAGTCGGCTTCCGTCCAATTTGAGGTCAACGTAAGGAAGATTCAGATACGCCATATCTCCAATGCGAATTACATACCAATAGGATGGGTATCTGAGTTTACGATATTCTGGCGAATGCCGCGCTGCGTCTGTCACAGTGTCATAGCGTTTGCTCTGTTTTGTGCCTCCATCCACTTTTTCAACTCTGCCAAGTTCACACCGTCGGTTGAACGGTATGGTAACGTTCAGGCATTTCCCTTCGTGGTATGCGGAGCATTCCTGCGCATGATCGCAGCAAATATATTCTGCCCGAAGCCGGTTATTTCGTTTTCCTTCTCCGTAGAGAGCAACGTTTATGAGCGCCATTATCCTTCCCTCCGTTTCCCGTGATGGCAGTACCAATTCACAGATGTTTCCATGCGTTCAGTAGAATAATTACACCAAGTTTGATTGGTTTCTTTGTTCCTTGAAGAGTACCTACAATCCCTGCACCGCGTAATTGCTTCCGGTGCATTTTTGTCCGCTTCTCTTTCAGAAATTTCAGTCAGCCAAAAATCGCGCTTGCATTTTCTACATTCTGCGCAGTCATGCACATAAATACATGTGCGCCCCATGTTTGTCGCATGTGGTGCCACATTAAGCTTGGCTGGGCAGATTGATACAGTCTCATCTTCAATTTGTGCTGATGGAAAAATTTTTAGGAATTCGCTCTGTCTTGTTTTGACAGGATGTTCTTTTGCCCATTGCTCTACTTGCTCTACAACGGCTTCTGCCGACCATCCACCAAGCACTGATCTAATCTGAACATCATTTGCAATCATTCTTCTGCATTGCTTTACATATTCAACAGCATCCATTTTCTGTCCTCCAATTATGCTTCTTCGTCCTTGATTTCGGCCAGCCAAAAATCACGACGACAATCAGGGCAGTCTCCCTTGGAACAACCCTTGTATTTTCTATACATTGTCTTATCTATATCACATGGGTCGATTACAATAACACCTTCGCAATCAAGTTCAGCGTTTGGCCACTGCTTCAAAAACTCACTCTGTCTTGTTTTGGCAGGATGTTCTTTTGCCCATTTCTCGACCGCAGCAACACATTCCTCTGCGTTGTTGGTGAGATCGTTCATATGGCATCCGCGTCCAATATCGTCAAGTGGACAGCCTACACACGGTTTTCCCGTGATGTTGTTCTTAGAATCAAAAGAATCGCACATTCTCGCATATGCTTTGAAATACTCCACAGCATCCATTTTCTGTCCTCCTACCTCCAGACCATATCGCATTTGTTGTCCACGCAGTCCTGCAAGATTGCCTTGAAGTCTCGGAACATCGCGCAGTCGCTCCGGCCGGCATAGCCGTAGCAGATGTTGTCGTCGTAGTCCCCGATGACCTTCAGGATTTCCTTGCAGGCTCCGTAACGCGTCGTAGCTTCGCTGTCAGGGGCAAGCAGGAACTTCACAACTTTTACGGGAAAGTGGTTTTCTGCAAGTATCCTGTCTGCTTCCGTGGCCCAATCTTTCCAAAACTTCTCTTCCACTTCCGGTTGCATGATGATCGGCGCGTTACAAAGCTTCTCGTAATGACTGTAAAACGGCTCTCCCATGAGTTGAGCCACCTTCCGCCGCAGATTCATGAATCCACCGCATCCAAGGTCGATTTCCCGACCTGTTTTCTTGCATTTAATCGTTACGCCCATTTTCACGTTCCTCCTTTGGGTCTCCGTAGTTGCAGAACCCGTCTGGCACTGGATCATCTAGGCCGTGCCTGTTCGTGCAGTACGGGTCATTTTCTTTATTCACGCCGAAGTAAATGCAGTTTTTGCAGCGCGTTACCACGACAGCATCCACCGTTGGAGCATTCTCCAAGATACCCCGTAACCCGTGATAAAATTGCTTTGCACGGGAGAACTGTTCCATGCAGTGGATATAGATGGACAAATCATCATCTATGCTCATGTGTTTCTTCAATTCTGGGATTGTCGAGCAGTACATTTTCTCCATGATTTCTCGCTGTTCTTTGATAATCGCATCAGCGTCGGTCAATCGCATTTGTTGTCCTCCTTTCACGCTTCCGCGTGCGAAACGCATACTATCCGTTTCGCGCAATACGGGCAAAACTTATAGTCTGCCGCTTCGATGCAATCCATAAATGCACCGCAGGCGGTGCAGCATCCGTCAATGATCTGCGTGGTTTCCGCTTCCAATGCAAGATGGTCAACCCGCCGGTCTCCGTAGCTGAAAAAATCGTATGGATATGCCGATGGCAAAACACCTTTTTGCCGTGGATGCCCGCAGTTTCCATATTCCGTCCGATGCTTGCAGTCCCTGCACCGCACCACCGGCGCAACGTCGGCAGCGGGCTGACGCAGCAGGAGCGTTTTCACCCGCTGAGGTGTCCAGTTCGGATTTTCCGCGTTGCAGGATTCAAAGTCTTTCAGCGCCTCGGTTCTGCTGATAAATTCTTCAGTCATCATGCAATCTCCTCATTTTTGCTCCGCAATCCTCACAGTAAGATGCACGGTAGTCATCCCATTCGTGTTCTTCACCGCAATTTGAGCAGATCTGCATGCCGTCTTCTTCAATCCATGTGCCGTACACAACCGGTGCTGCATCAACAGCAGGGATGGCTTCTATTGCCTCCATTGCGAGGTCGATTGCGCCACTGTGATAGCCAAGCACAGATCCGTTTTCGGTTGAAAACCGACGAATCGCGTCTAGTGCTTCTGAGCGACGGATATATTCTTCAGTCACAGCGTTTCCCATCATCGAACTCCTTCCAAGTGTGGTACAGTGCCCATGCCAGCGGGTCACGGACGAACGGCATCTTTTTTGCTTCCGCGTATTTCTTATCGAGGATGCTCATAGCCTTCTTCCACGCGCGATCTCCAACGTGCAGTTCTGCGGGAAAGCAGACTCTCTCACGTCTGTTGATTTTTGCAGCAGTCAGTATCGATCTGCCGTTTTCGTCAAGAAGGTCTATCAGGTCCTGATCTTTGATGTAATACACCATTTCAAAGTTCCCCCTCTGGCACGCCGAACATCTCTATAATTTTTTCCATGACATCATCAATTTCCGGCTTGCCGTCATACAAATAACCTTCAATGTCATAATCGGACGGTTCTTGGAGGTTCCAGTTGTTCTTTACTGCATAGTCGACCATGTCCTTGAGCAGCTGGTTCAAGTCCTCCATTGTGGATCGATATACGGCATATGATTCGCGCGCCGTTTGCAGTTTGTTCTTGACCTCTTTGAAAAGGACCTCATTTACAGAGCGAGACATACTGTGTTTCTCCTTCCATCAGTGGTGTGTCCTCAAATTCCATGTTTCGATTGCTGCTGCCCGTTCGTCTGTCACGGTTTTCACTGCTCCATATTCTGAAAATTCAACTTCTACCTTGTAATTTTTCTTCGCAAGCATGATGCCGCACTTTTTGCAACAGATTCCGAACCGCCATCCAAGCAGATCTTCAGCCTTACCGGATGCTGTGAGGAAGAAGTTTGCTTCACCTCCGCAGAACGGGCACGGTTTAAGGTTCGTCATTTCCATTCACTTCCTTTCTCGCTTTTACAATTTCCCGCCGGGAACTGCGCCACATCATCAGAAGCATTTCCTGAAGCGGCCTTTTTCTATCGATGCGGCGAACACGCTGCACCACTTTCAGAATGTACGGCAGGAATTTATAACCCAGCTTTTCCGGGCACAGAACGCCAACGCTGTATGGCAGTTCGTCCCGGACCTTTTCGTAGACTTCCAGCGGCATGACGTAGTAGTTGAAATCCCCGATCAGATTGTGACCGTTCTTCGAGCGGAAGTCTTCAACTGAGGACTTGATCTCGTAGCAGTACACATCGCCCTTCTCGATGCCGGACACGCTGTTGTTGACCGGCTTGAACTGCATATAGTCCACGCGAATGGGAGAAACGCTGCCGTAGTCAAACGTGATTTCCTTGGCCCAATAGACGCGCGGGTCGTTCTTCGGGTCAATATGTTCTTCCAGCAGTTTCGAAAGCCACTTCGTCGTTTCTGGTCTGTTCATTGTTTGTCGGTGTCACCGGCCTTTCTTGCATTTCTTTTCGCCACGGCTCATATTTGGGCTGCGTAGTGTTTGAGGTATATGTCGATGCCGCAGCTTCGCAATGAGAACATTCCCCGTCGCAGTATTCATACCCCGCGCCGCACGGGTGGAGCGCGTAATCACTTCTGAGATATGTCCGCATTTGCTGCCTCTCTTTCTATCCTTTCGCAGAGTTCATCTGCGATGTTAAGCCCGCACATCAGCTCTTCGAATCCGCATCCGGAACCATCACTGAGCGCGTCGACATCAACTCCGTGACGTTCCAGCCACTCAGCCACCTTCCGGTTGAGCTCTGCTGCTTTGTAGGAATAATACGCGGTAAGCACCATCCACTCGTAGATATACTTTGGTATTTTCAATGCCATTAAGATCTACCATCCTTTTACTCGTTTCAGCTCGTGGTCTGCTTCCTCTCTTGTGAGGAATACAGTTTTGCCGATATAAAAAACGTCTTGCAGCAGGAAGGCGTCCGGCTCAATGTATGGCTCGCTTTTATCCGGATATGTTTCAAATGTCCGCTTTATTCTCCACACTGTATCACCCACCTTGCATGGCAGCACGACGCACCGCCCGTCCTTGTCGGCCGCGGCAAGCTCGCGGAGGCGGGCAATCGGCAAACCTTCGAATTCCGTGATTTCCGAAATTGCCTTGCCCATCATGGACAGTTTGAGTGCCTCTACGCTTTCCGGGTACAGTCCCGTGTCCTCGTAGGCTTTCAGCCGTCCGTACAGATCTCTGGCCATCTTGCGGAAAATATCCTTGCCAAAGCCGTTGCTCGTTGGGCCGTTGATCAGCACGTTGAGCGTGCTGTCCCGGCTCTGCTTCCAGTCGATTTCCTTGCCGCCGATCTTGGCGTGCAGAAATCGGTCGGTATCCGGGTCTACGTTGATATTAGGACTTGTCAGTCGTTCCATAGTTCTTCCTCCACATACCGCCAGCTCTGCGGCGGGCGGGTGATCGGCCCGGGTGCAAGGCCGTATTTTGTCTGCCGCAGGCCGGTAAACTCCCACAGATCGCGCTGGTGATCGTAAACGCGCAAATCTGAGATGTGCCAGCCGTATAACCCATGCGCACCATTTGCGTATTTTCGCATTTCCGCAGCAGACAAACATGTGTGTAAAACATCATCCTCGTCCAGCCAAAATCTGCTGTTTGAAAAAAGGTTCGTTACCCTGTTGCAGGTAAACTCTCCGATAACCTTCCCGTTTCCAAGTGGGCAGTTCATCGATTTCATTGAACCAGTTTCCAGATAATCACGCATAAGCCGCTCCTGAGAAATCGGGATGTTTAGATCAGGTCTGCCTGCCGTGCAGTAGATGTAGCACTTAAACGGCGTATCCATCTTCGGGCGCGTCTTGCGCACCTCGATCGTTTTCTGCCCGTTGATGATCTTCTCACACCACTCCGGGCGAATGCTGATTAAAACAGCTTTCATGCCTTTTCTCCTCCCTCCGGCGCTTCCGGCAATCCGCGCCACGCCCAGTTTCTGAAATATACGCACACGGTAACAGAGTTTTCCGCACCGTTCACAGATTGCGTAATTTGTGTGATACTTTCCACCGTTCCGGTTCCTGGCTGGTGACCTCTCCGCCGTGGCCTATGGTTGTATGCCCCCATGGTGGCCGTTCCTTTAGCTATGCAAATAATACTCATGCGCTTATACCTCCCGTTCAAACCTGATTTTCATTTGCGCCGGATACAGGTCAACCTCCGGCCTGCGCTTTCCGGTCCACCGGAGGCCGCCAGCTTGTCCCACGCACTTCCAGCCAGCTGCCCGGAGGCTGGCCCCGTTTTCGCTCTCCAGAATGTAGGTCACCAGGCGTTTATACCCCATGGCGCGGGCGGCTCTCCACGCGGCGGCGTAAAGCATGGAACAGGCGTTGCGGGTTCCGTCTGTGCAGAGGCGGTTTACCTCCAGCGTCCACCCGTCGTCTAAATGCCGCGCCACAGGTCTGCCCACAATAGCCACGCCCACGATTTTCTCCCCGTCGGAACAGCCTATTGAAAACTTGTGCCCCACCACAGGCCCGTGGTGCCGGTGGTTTTGCTCAACGTATGCGTTGGCCTCTTTCAGCGTCATGGGGGTTATTTCAAGCATTGTCCGCCGCCTCCCGCTCCAATTCTGCGCGGAACCGTTGTTCCAGTTCAAACACGCCGCGCGGCTTGCCTTTGTAATAGCCTTTCATTGGCCTGTCTATTTTCCGTTGCAGGTCTTTCAGGCGCTCCCAGTATTCCGGCAGGTAAATACACATATTCCGCAGTTCCCGCAGGTTCTTGTTGCAGCAGCACCAGCACGAAACACGGTCCAGCACGTCATAAAGGCGGATCGTGCCCTCCAGCCACGAAAACCCGTTTTCATAGCAATATGCCAGGGCGTCGGCTTTCGTCATGCCCCACTCCGCCAGCGGGTGCAGTTTATACGGCTTCCGTTCTTTTTCCAGTCGTGGCGTTTCGTCGGCAGCTATGCCAACGTAAACCATAGCGTCCCGCGCCTCCGCGTACCTGTCTATGGCTTTCAGCTTCCCCGTGGTTCCCCAGCGGCAGAGGCCGCCACACCAGCCATAACCTTGGTGTGTGCCTTTCTGCTTACTGCAAACCGGCCTTTCCAGCATATCAAACAGGAACGGGTTTTCCGGCTCCAGTCTGGTGTACTTGATCCCCAGCTGCTCCAGGCGGGGTAGCATTTGATCCCGTGTGTGGTAAATCGCCTCAAACTCCATTCCGGTATCGTAGAAAACCACCTCATTCAGCGGGTAGCCCTTGGCAATCAGCATTAGGAGCATGGCCAGGCTGTCCTTGCCCCAGCTGACACTTGCAATATGCCATTTCATTCCGCTTTTGCACCTCCAAACGCCGCCAGGTCGAAACAGATCTGTTTCCCAACGTACTGGTACCACTCCGGGCGAATGCTGATCAAAACAGTTTTACTCATGCTTGTCTCCTTCCTCCGGCGCTTCCGGCAGCGGCATCCAGTGGGTGACTTCCACTGCCTCGTCTACAAGATCAATCTCATCTTCCCCGTATTCTGCCAACAGATCGAGGACTGCAGGAGAATCCCAATACCATCTCCCTCTGTAAAAGCACGCAGTATCAGAAAACAGAACGCCCTTTATTTTTTTGTAGTACGGCTCTGGTACTCTGTTCACCCACACCACGTTTACAAGAACTCGTTCCTCTGGCGGCCGCTCCGTCACCGGAATCCACCGCTGTTTCTCCCGCAGCGCCGCGTTCTCGGCGGTCAGGCGCTCGATGAGGTCGGCTGCGGCCGTATTTACCTCTTCAAAACAGTCTTCGTTCCCTACTGCGGGGCAGTTTTCGCACGAGACGCCAAATTTGCAGTACCGCAGCGCCTGCACGACTTCTTTATTCGTCACGTTTTTCCCTCCAATATTCGTTGAACTTTTTTCCAGTGATAATCGGGCGGCACCATTCGCGCTGGAATCTCCGCCATTCATAATCGTACTTTCCGTCCTCTCCGCGAAACAGCATGGCATACGGCACAAATCCCGCTTGCATGGTCTGCGTCAGGCGCTTTTCAGCATCCTCAAAGCTATCTCCGTCGTAGCCGCACAGCACATAGCAGCACATGGCGTGTCGTGCCGGGCGGAAACCGGAAGCCCGCAGTTTCCTGCCCATTTCGATGAGCGGTTCCAGATCGTCCTTTGTGTCATAGGCTGTATAAAGCCGTGCTGGGTTTACCTCGTGCAGCAAATCCGCCTGCCACTGCTGGAGCAGCGCCGGTTCTAATCCCCCAGTAAAAGCAGATCTTTGTTTTTGCCTCTTGAGCATTTCACAGACCGCCCGAAAATGTGCTTCTGACGTTCCCAGAATGTTGTCATCAAGGATGTTCCATCCGTCCACGATTGGCAGCTCTTTGATTTCTCCGTGTGCGCAGCGCGGCACGGAGCAGAACCAGCAATCCTTTGTGCATCCGCGTGATGTAAAAATCATCCCCTCGCGCAGATACAGCCCAGGCGTAAAATCTCCCATGCGATCATCAAACGCCGGGCCGCCGACATCCACTGGAACTCCAAGGATCTGCCATGCGTAGTACAGATCTTCGGCCTTTTCGAGATCCCACGTAAACGTTACGGAGATATGTACCTCTGTTACGCCCGCCTTGATGCAGTCGGCGATATTTTCGATTGTCGGCTGGCCGAAGAATGCGAGCGCATCTGTCGGGGAAGCGTTCGTTTTTCTTGGAAAGACGCGAGCAATCATCGTTTTCCTCCAAGCAAAAGCTGATTCTGCCGATTGTACAAGCGCAGGCTCATATCCGAGGCCATTCGTAGCCGCTCAATCGCGGTTTTTTCTACGTCCATTTCATTTCCCCTCCAAATCGTACTTTGGATTTTCCGCCCACGCGATCACGCCGTCCCAATCTCCGCATCCCTCCAATCCAAACGAATGGTTTCCCCAATCGTCGGTATCGACGCGGCACACATCTTTGTCCACTCCCCACTCGGTTGCAATTAGGATTTCCTGCTCATCATCAGGCATAGGGCAGTCGAACATATACTCCGGGATTTCAAAATCCGAATAGCCATGCTCGGAAAATTCAGCTTTTTCCGCATCCGTTAGTGGGCGTTCGTTGAGTTTATGCCATAACACCGGCTCGATAAACTCTCCCGTTGTGCTGCCGTCCAGCCTCACAGCGTACTGTAGTGCCTTGTGCTTGATTTGAGACAGAAGCAGTTGAATCTGAAGGTTCATGAACCACGTTCGATTCCAAATTCTCCCGTTCCAATAGATGTTTTCTTGCAGCACCAAATCGTCCAGTGATCGAATACAATCGCCTTCCATATATTTTGGTTTACTCATTTCCTTTTCTCCCATTCCAATCCGCCGAACATAGTCGTTTGCTCCATGTCCGGTTCCTTTTTCTGCGCCGCCATCCGTTTCTCAACTGGCCTGTACTCCCGTTCTGGGTTAAGAACGTCTATCGAGCAAAATTCGAAGTGTGGGCAGCGGTTCAGCCGCGTTATCTGACGGTCAGTTCGAATTTCGTCTTTTGGCTCGCACCAAATCATGTCATCATCTTGAAGAAAAGCATTTGCGCAGTAGCGGCAGTATTGCTTCATGCTGTGCCCCGTCACTTGAAAATGACCATTGCGCTGTAATAAACAGAACCAAGTTGGTAGGCCGAGCACGAATATTGGATTTCGAGGTTTTCTCCCTCGTGCAACTTGAGGAATTTGTTTAACGCATTTTCAAGACGTTCCGCATCTCTATAGGTGAAAATTTCAACTCTCATTTTTTCTCCTTTTTGTTTAGCAGATAATCGGCGCGTAGCGCCCGCGCAAATCCGTTGTCCGGTGCCTTCCCGTTATGGCTTGGCGTTTTGTCAAGTGCCTTTCTACACAATGCTAAACATCGCTCACAGACTGCATAACCTATGACTGGTTGGTTCTTCCCGCACTTTTTGCATAGCGTCACGCCGTCCATAAGAACTTTGGGTGTAGTGCCATTCCGCCACTTATGTTCGTTCGACGCCCGCCGCGATTTCATGGCGCATTCGCCGCACGTCCGGTATCCGGGTCGTGGAGGACGCTTCCCGCATTTTGTGCATAGACCTTCAGCAGCTCGGCGTTTCGCGCGCTTCGAAACATACTCAGTTTGGTGTTCTATCCACTGTTTTTTCCTTGGGTATGTTTTCTTCACATAGTCATTGATGCAATCCGGATACGGGCAGTTAAAGCAGTCATTCTTCTTGCATTCCATGTTGTTCAACCCTTGGTATCACAGATTGGCACTTCCCTAATGGGATGCCAATCGGTTCTTTACTCCATACAGGGAATCGCATGACGGTAAGACCTCGGCTAAGTTGTTCTGGAACCACACACAAATGTGCCTGAATTTCGAGCCGCACTGTACCGTCTTCATTTTTAGACGTAGATACCCAGTCATTTGGAATGTCCCTATTCAGTTCAAATTCACACGTCGCTCCGGTCATGCGTCCGTTGAGCGAAATCGCATCTGTGTTGAACTTTGAAAAGACAAGCGCCATGAATCGGGAAGCAGCATCGCGCTGCGGAAGAGTATCGAGGCAGTTTTGAACATCTGACCATGCGAAAATTCCAGTTTTGTCCGCAAATGCTATCCTGTTCATTTCGTCGTTCCTCCGTCCCACAGAAGCGGCTTCCCTTCAGCATCGACCATCACGCAAATGCCACCGTCACCGATCCGACGCAGATACATCACGTTTGTTTCGGTATCGACGTACACGATAAGAGCGGAATAATTGTCTTTGATGACCCGTTGAAATCGTTGCTGACTGTGTTCCACTACGATTTCTGTTTTGGTGGCGTTCTTATCACATTCACCTGCCACCACAAACTCGACCACTAGCAATGCTATAAGCAATATCACAAGCAGACTGAGTGTCCGTGCGAAAAACTTTTCACTGAGTTTCACGCAGATTCCTCCTGGTCGTAGATCGTGCCACACCGATGAAGCTCATTCTGGTCGTCCACCGTAAGATTCGTGGCGTACCGTCTGTCTTTGCAGTTCCGGACTGCAAATGAGGCATCTGCTGTGGTAAACTCAACGGAGTACAGCTGTGGAACGCCTTCGACGCTCAAGATGTCACCCTCGAAGATTTTCTCGCCATTTCTGTCAACAAGCCCGATGTACTGTCCGACCGTTTCCGGAATGACCTCCACAGCTTTATTGAACGGCTCCCCATTGTCGATGAAGAATTTCCCTTCACACGCGCGCCCTGTGTCATTCGCGCGGCCAATCAGATAGCCATATACCCACTCACCATTGTTTACTGACTTGCCTCTGAACGTAATTTCTCGCAACTGTTTTTCCTCCCATTGTCGTTTCAAACTTCTACGCATTCGTTCTCACGAATGTTGACCCGATGCCCATTGACCTGAATGACATATCCGATTTGTTTGATGCCCGCATACCCGGCATACCGTTCCGCACGATACAACGCCCCAACTTCCGGCCGAAACTCCGGAAACAGGTCAATCTTCTTTGTGATTTGAATGTCGCAATCCGTGTGCGGCAGCGCCCCTGGCCTTTTGGTTTCATTGCTTGACGGCAGCTGGCCGTGGCACCCATGCGCTACTCGCCACTTCGCTGCACACTCGCAGGAGCAGAACTTATGTTGGTATCCTTTCGGCCTGTATCTTTGCTTCCGCCGCACTTTCTTTCCGCACCAGTCGCAGTTAAAAAATTCCCATGCCATATCTCACCGCCGCCTTTCCTTTGAGAAAATCTCAAATGATGTCAGCGAACCCCCTGCCTTGATCTGCCCTTTGCAGAAGATCCGCAGATACCCGCACGGCAGACAGTCTATCGACCACGCCGGCAGCGCCATCTTCCGATAATCACACGGTCCCATCCACTCTCCATGTCCGCCATGTCCTTCCAAATCTAATGTTTCTGACGCACCAGACAGCCGCACGACCGGTTCAGGTCCCACACATCCTACAAAGTCCATCCGCCCCCATGTTTCACGTCCCAAACTGTCCTCCATTGGAATGATGACCAGACTATCAAACGCAGGTTCTTTACTGTCAAAACGTTCCCGTCCCGGAACTTTCTCGAAATCTTCCTTGCGCATTTTTCGAATGTCCATTGATTTATCGCCCCCTCTATTTTTCATCATACTCATGCCAACAAATGTTTTTTTACATTCTTATGTCAACCGCTCCATTTACGCATACCATCCCGCCGCACGCCGCCCATCAGCCGATGCACACTTGATTCGTACCTATGCAATATGTGTCCCATGTCCGTAGGACACCCGATATGTTGCCGTAAGGCAACCGCGCAAATTTTATTTTTGAGGTATGCCCCCATATCCGTTCCAAAATTTTGACTCAGACTTGGAAAATACCCCCCTCCCCCATGTCTATTCAGGTAAAAAGAAAGCGCCGGCCATAGCCGACGTTGCAAAAGCATATTCAGGCGTATATGGAATCCATCTTATCCCACCGGTTGCACCATTCCACACTTGCATCATGGATGCGGCGATGTATCCATTCAACCATTACGCCCGTTTTTGGTGTCGTTTCGCGGAACATGGTCAGAGGGGGAAGTGCTTATAGCGTTCTCCGATTTTGGGCGCGTCCTGGTCTTGTAAAATGGGGGGTGGTCTTTCGTTTTGACACGTTTCTTGCATTTTTGGGCGTATGTCGTTTACATTATGCCCTATAATGTAAACGGTATCAGTCCATTTTTGCAAGTTTGCATTCATTTTCTTGCAAGTTTCCGAACTTTTCACGACTTTTTACGTGACACGCCCGGCCTGCTACGGCTTGCCGTTGGTGTGCAATGTGGCGCGGGTGGAGATTTTGCCGTTTGTTTCCGCCTGAACAGAGCGGAGCCGGGAACACTTTCCCCGCGCGGCTGTTGTGGTGTGCTGTAAGTAGCTGTTGGATGGTGCTTGCTTGGCTTGCGTGGTGCTGCATGGTGGTTGGCAGGGATGGGCGGCAGGGGCTGGCGGTGGGTTGGATGTTGGTGCATAGAACTATAGAATAGAGTGTAATACTCGCCCGCGCAATTAACGCACGCGCACGCACGCGACGCGCCCGCATACGCGCACGCGCGCGCGATATAATATGGAGTGACTGCGGGAGTGTGTGCGGGGCGTGTAGAGGCTGTGCGGGGCTGTTGGGGCGGTGTGGCGGCTTGTGGTGGTGCTGGTGGTTGGCTAGGGGCTGCGGGGGGCCTTGGCAGGCGGTTAAGCCTGCGCAAGGTAGCGGGCGCGGATCTTATCGATTCGGCGCTGTATAGCGCTCTTGCTCATGCCAAGGGCGGCGGCAATGGTGCGGACGGTGTGCCCGGCGGCAAGTGCTCGGATGATCGCGCGGTCGATGTTGTCGGCGGCTGCGGCCTCGATAGCGGCGCGGGTGGTGGCTATGTCTTCGGGGCTGCTGCTGATGGGGGCGGCTGTGACGCTCGGCAGGATGTCCAGCGGCGTTTGTGTGCAGTCGTCGCCGTCCGCGTCTGCGCTGCTGGTGAGTTGGTAGCAGTTGGAGATGTGGCGATACTCTGCGCGGGCTATGGTGTGTACGGCCTGAGTGCAGGCCGCAAAGAGT
>ULSH01033972.1_pt1 | contig 23434 bp, 19 predicted proteins | sample 1956151 | NCBI WGS metagenome assembly ULSH01 (sample SAMEA4835702, study PRJEB28245) | human gut metagenome | biome: gut microbiome; material: fecal sample | place: Denmark | collected 2008 | reverse complement strand
GAACAAGAAAGAGCCACGCTAACGGCAACCCTAATGTACAAGTGGTACATGAGTTGACGGGAGCGTGGCTCTGACGCAGTTATTCGCTCAATAGCGCGTTTTACACAGAGAATAGGCGGAAGGCAACCACACTACAATCGTCAGATGCGCCGTTTTCCAACGCCTTTCTCAGAATCTCGTCGGCAAGCAGTTGCGGATTGGAGGTGTCGAGAGTGTCTACGATCTCGGCAATGCCTTCGGACGCAAGAGTGTCAAAAACGCCGTCACTCATCATAAGCACCATATCTCCGTCAAAGAGCTGATACTTGACGGTGACAGAATCAACGCTGTCAAGGATGCCTATGGGCGCGCCCGAGCAAGAGAGCATCTCTATGTTGTCCTTGCGGATGATAAAACTTGCAGACGAGCCGAGCTTGACAACGTCAAGCGCACCCGAAACAGTGTCCGCAACAGCGATGTCGAGCGTGGAAAAAACGTCGTCGGCGCATAGACGTAGCAGTTTGTTGGCAAGCGCGAGAATGATGTTGCTCTCAATGCCTGCTCGATAGAAATTTTCAATCATATTGACGGCGTTTTTGCTTGCGTTGCTTGCCTCGCTGCCGTGCCCCATACCGTCGCATATCGCAAACAAGCGTTTGCTTGCGGACGGACAAAGGATACTGATCGTATCGCCGCTCTCGCTTTCGCCCGAAAACTTGCGGCTTGCCACGCCGTATGCCGTTTCAAAAGTGGGCGCGCTTTGCAAATACACCACCTTTTGCTCGCCCTTGTCCGTGATTTTGTCCACTTGCAATCTCACTCTCAAAAACGATGAGGCGATCTTGGCAATCACGGTCTTTTGAGCGTCCGAGGCTCTGACAATCATTGTCACGCAAGTGCTTTGCCCGTCCCCGCTTATCAAGATCTCGCTTGCAACGATGTTGTGTTTCAGGTATTCGCTTTTGAGCATCTCAACGTCATCGCCCGCAAAATTGACCTGCCTTGCGCAAGACGTTGCAAGCGAATCGAGCACAAGCGACACACCCGCAAACTGCTCGGACATCAGATTTTTGCAAGTGGCGATGTTTTTCAGCTCGTCCATGCGTTCGAGATACGCTTTTGCGGACGAGTTTATCACCGATGCGAGCGCGTGCATGTTGGAGCATCTGCCGGTGATGAAAGGCGGCATATCCAATATTGTCACCCGACCGCGATTGAGTGCCGCTTCCGCCATTGGCTGCAACACGGGCGCAGTGTCCGAGCCGAGCGCACAAAAGCAGCCTTCCCTGTCCTTGCACTTGCCGCAAAAACTCTTTGCTACTTCCTTTGCAAGCGACAAGGGCGAACACTCTCCGCTCGATTGTGCAATCCTTTCGAGATTTTTGGACATATCGTAAAACACGTCGCTTGCGCCCGATATGCGCGCGGCAAGTTCTCTGGCTCTGCGATTGACAACGGCGGTGTATGCGTGGCGGTTGTCGCTTGCAACGCTGCTTTTCACTCTCGCAAGAGCAGACGGCGGAACGCAAAGACACGCAATCGTGCCCGCCGCAAGCATGCATAGCGACTGCCACCCTGCGCCCGAATATGCGTCAAAGAGCCAAAACACGCCTTCGCACGCAATCATCGCAAGCGCGCTTGAAAACCTTGTGAACGGCGAAAACGCCACCGCGCAAGTTGCGATTGCCGCCGCATGACCGAGATATGCGAGTTGAGCGTTTTTGCAAGCCGCGCCCACTCCTATCAATATGCCGACAAAAAGCGTGACTTTTTGCGAAAAACAACACGAGCAAAACAGAGTGCAGAACGCAAGCGCGGCGGTGACGGCATAAAAACCGTATCCCCCGACACCTGCCAGCGCATATCCGAAAACGCAAAGGCACACTCCGCCGCAAATAAGCTCGTCAACGGTGGCTTTGTGGATAACACCGCGCACGAAAATCGCATAAGCAGTGTTGCCTGCGCAAAACGTGAACGTCACCAAAATAAGCGCGCTTATCCCCACGTTGAGATAGGCTTTATCAAAGACCGCTTTGCACGCGATGTAGGGGCTTAGCGACAGTAAAGCGGCAAGCGCAACGCAAAACAAGGGTACGTTTCTTTTGAGTTTGAAGAAAATAAGATACGTCAAAAACAGCACCGCAACGGGTGTCACGGCGTATGCAAGCGTGAGCCATTCAAGAGAAAAAACACAGTTGGCAAGGACAAAGCACGGCGAGATTGCCAAGACGTTTTGCCTTGCAAACACAAGACCGCAAAAGAGCGCGAGCGACAGACAAAATCCGAAATCTTTCACCGACGCAAGCAAAAATATGGCAAGACATTCGACGGTAAAATTGACGGCGGTCTTTTTGGACAGCCTAAAATCAAAGGACGGAAAAGTTCTTCTTTGTGCGCGTAAAACGTTGTTTTTCATGCAAACATCATACCGCTTTTTCGCCGCAAAAATTTTCTGTTTGCATGCAAAAACGCACGCAAAAAGTCTTGCCTTTTCGCATTTTGTCGAAAACGGCATTTTGACAAAATGCAACTTTTATCACTACATTTTGACAACATAAACCGCACATAGCGTGATTTGCCGCACAATTAAGTCTTGCGACATAGTTTGCTTTTCACAACACTGTAAAAGCACTTTTTTCCAATTGTATTTGATATTACATCGTATTCTTTGCGTATTTCGAGCTATCGAGCCTCCATGTTTTTTGCGCTCGTTCACACGCTTTTGCAAAAACCGTCCGCAAGTTTTTCGGCATATTTTTCCCACGGGCAGAAAGGTTTGACACCACCTTTGAAAAAGAGTATAATCACCGCGATATGAAAACAAAAAGACTACAAAAAATAAAGCGCATTTGTCTTGTTGCGCTCATGCTTGCAATCACAATAATTTTCTGTTTTGTGCCCGTGCAGATCGGCACAATCACTCTTGCGCTCATGATTTTGCCAACGCTCGTCGTTGCACAAGTGTGCGACTTCAAGACCACTTTCGCCGTTGCGGCGTTTATGGGCGTCATCAACTATATCGCTTGGTTCACAACAAAAGCCGCGTCCCCCGTTGCGCCCATCTTTCAAAATCCGCTCGTTTGCATCTTGCCGAGAATTTTGATAGGCGTTGTGAGCTATCTTGTAAGATACGGTTTGCAACGCGCTATTTTCTTCAATCGTCCCCTTCGCAAATACAAGGACGAGTACGTGCGCGAGACTTCCTATCAAGAAGATTTCGACGCCGAGAAGTCCGAGATTGCCCTTGACGGCGAAGACGTTGCAATCAATCAAACAGCGGCAAACAGCGTTGAAAACACACAAATAATCGAGCATAGCGACAAACACTCCAAACGCTCGTCAAAGAAGAGCCGTGCGATCAAAGACTGCGCGATCAATCAAGCAATATATACGTTGTCGGCGGCTCTCGGGGTTGTCACCAACACTGTTTTCGTTGCGATATTCACGCTGATTTTCTTCAACGGCACGTACATCGCGCAAAACACAATCGTCACCGTGGAATACGTTTTGGCATGGTTCAGTCTGAACTTCCTTGTGGAGATTTTGGTGTTTTCTTTCCTTACTCCCCCGATCGTGCTTGCAATCAAAGCGGCGCGCCTAGCGTGACATATCTTTTTCGACAATTTTTATTTTTCAAATCGCCTTGCCGATACGCTTTTATCGATAAAAACCTTTCTTTTGCAACGAAAAACCACCACATTTGGCTCGTTTTGTATGGATTTTGCGCCGTATGAGCAAAAAATTTGCAAAAGTTGTATATTTACAGGCTTTCGAGCGTGTGGTATAATTGTGCTATACAGATTATAAGGTGGTATATGGGCAAATTTGTTCTTGCATACGACATAGGCACAACAGGCGTGAAAACTTGCCTTATCGAGATCGATAAGAGCATACGCATAATATCTTCGGCATCGGCGGGCTACCGCCTATACGTGCTTGACAACGGCGGCGCGGAGCAAGATCCGAACGAGTGGTGGGACGCAATGAAATCCACAACTCGCCGCATTTTTGCCGATTCCGCAATCAAGCCCGAGCAAGTGGAAGGCATATCCTTCTGCTCGCAGGCGCAAGGTCTTGTGCTTGTGGACAGGGACGGCGAGCCGGTGCATAGAGCGTTCAGCTATATGGATCAGCGCGCCACAAAAGAGATCAAAGACGGCTTGAAATTCGGCTTGCGGATAGAGGGCGCAAACGTTGTAAGACTGCTCACTTCCCTTGCAATCACGGGTGCTGCGCCGCTCAGCGTAAAAGATCCGCTGTGGAAATACCTTTGGCTGAAAAACAACGAGCCGAGCAACTTCGAGCGCGTCTACAAGTGGCTTGACGTCAAGGAATATCTCATCGCTCGCATGACGGGCGAGTTTGTCATGACGCACGACTCGGCATTCGGCACGATGCTCTACGACTTGAAAAACAAGCGCATAAGCAAGAAAATGTGCAATATGTTCGGCATCGATCCCAAGCACCTTCCCCGCCTTATCGCGTCCACGGACTGCGCGGGTGAACTCACCGAGCAAGCCGCGGCGGAGCTTGGACTTGTAAAAGGCATAAAGGTGTTTGGCGGCGGCATGGACGCAAACCTTATCGGCGTGGGCGCAGGCTCGACAGCCGTCGGCGACACGCATATATACAGCGGCACTTCGGGCTGGGTGGGCACGATCACCGACAAGCCGCAGGTGGACGTATCGTCCATGATTGCGGCAATCGTTGCGGCGCAACCTGGCAAATACAACTATTTTGCCGAGCTTGAAACGTCGGGCAAATGCTTTGAGTGGGTGAAAGACCACATCGCCCTTGACGAATGCGGCATATACATACATAAAAAGCACGTCACCGAAGATTTGGAGCACAAATATCTCTCGCTTTTCTCGTACATGACGGACATCGTGGGCAAGATTCCCCCGGGAAGCGGCGGAGTGATTTTCACACCGTGGTTGCACGGCAATCGCTGCCCGTTTGAAGATCCAAACGCAAGAGGTATGTTTTTCAACATCAGCCTTGAAACAGGCAAAACCGAGCTTATCCGCGCGGTGCTCGAAGGCATCTGCTATCACAAGCGTTGGATGCTGGAAGCGTCCGCAAAGAAGGTCAAGCCGTCGGACTTGATACGTTTTGTGGGTGGCGGCGCGCTGTCCGACTTCACTTGCCAAGTGCTTGCCGACATCACGGGACACGTCATCGAAACAGTCGAAAATCCGCAAAACATCGGCGCGGTGGGAGCAGCGGCATGCGTGGGCGTGGGCATGGGCTTGATTCCGTCTTTTGAACAAATCAAGGAGTTTATCCCTGCAAAACGTACGTTTACACCCGACTTTGCGCTGAAAGAGCAAGTTTATGACAAAGGATTTGAAGTGTTCAAATCGCTGTACAAACAAAACAAAAAAGCGTTTGCCACTCTCAACGCCAACAAATAAGATTTGCAAAACCGGCAAACCGCAAACAGACTATAATCTTCATCTCCATTATTTGAAAGCGACCGCATATTGCGATCGCTTTCATCTTTTTTCTATAAACACTTTTCAGTCGTTCAGATCTCAAATGCTCACGGCTCTCGATTGTTCACTGCCACCTGTTGCTCACAGCTCTTTGCTTGTGAAGGTGAGCGGCAACAAGTCTTTTAGCGTGTACACGTCAAAGTGGTCGGGAGTGCCGAGAATCACCTTGAAGTCATCGCCGCAAAACTCGGACATGACTTGGCGGCACACTCCGCAAGGAGCGCACTTTTGAGATCTTTCGCCGCTTCTTCCGCCGACAATCGCAATGCACTCAAACTCTTTCTCACCTTCGCTGACCGCCTTGGCAAAAGCCGTGCGTTCTGCGCATATCGTGGGCGAGAAAGCCGCATTCTCGATGTTGCAACCTGTATAAATTTTTCCGCTCTTGCCCACAAGAGCCGCCCCCACTCTGAAATCGGAGTACGGCGCGTGCGAAAAAGCACGCATATCGTCGGCAAGGCTCATGAGTTGTTTGAAGTCCGTCATAACTCTCTCCGTCATTTTTCAAGCACGTCGGCAAGGAAACTCTCGCCTTTCGTATCCTGTTTGTCAACCCCGAGATAGTCCAGCACCGTTGCGCTGATGTCCGCAAAAGTGGGACGAGTGCCGAGATTGACGCCGCTCTTGATATGCTTGCCGCAAATTATCATCGGCACGTATTCGCGCGAGTGGTCGGTGGACGGAGTTGAGGGATCGCAGCCGTGATCCGCCGTGATGATAAGCACGTCGTCGTCTTGCATCTCGGGCAAAAACCGGCCGAGTTGCACGTCAAATTCCGTCATGGCGTTGGCATAACCTGCGATGTCGTTGCGATGGCCGTACTTCATATCGAAATCCACGAGATTGACAAAGCAAAGCCCTTCAAAATCGCGTTTTTGGATGTCGAGCGTCACTTCCATGCCGTTTGTATTGCTTGTGGTGCGGTTGGACTCACTCACGCCTTTGCCTGCGAAAATGTCGTATATTTTGCCAACGGATATGGTAGCAAGTCCGTTTGATTTTAGCACGTCAAGCATGGTCGTATGCGGCGGAACAAGCGAAAAATCGTGTCTGTTGGGGGTGCGAGTGTACGGCCATTCGCCGTTGAACGGGCGAGCGATCACCCTGCCCACACCGTGTTCGCCCTGCAACATCTCGCGCGCGATTTCGCAATACTTGTACAACTGCTCAACCGGCACGACATCTTCGTGCGCGGCGATTTGAAACACGCTGTCGGCAGACGTGTATACGATAAGCGCGCCCGTTTCCACACTCTCTTTGCCGTAGTCCTTGATCACTTCCGTGCCCGAGTACGGCTTGTTGCAAAGCGTTTTGCGCCCCGTACATCTTTCAAACTCATCAATGACTTCTTTGGGGAATCCGTCGGGATAGGTCGGAAGCGGCTTTGGTGAGATGATGCCCGCAATTTCCCAATGTCCGATTGTGGTGTCCTTGCCCATCGATGTCTCTTTCATACGTGCGAAACTGCCTTTCGGGTTTGCCACTCCGCCGCCCACCGTGTCTATGTTGAACAAGCCCAAATCCACGAGATTGGGGCAAGAAAAGTGCGGATCTTTTCTTATAACGCCCAGCGTATTGCTGCCTTCGTCGTGCCAAAGGTGCGCGTCGGGCATTTCGCCGCAACCGCAGCTGTCAAGCACGATAATAAAAACTCTTTTGCTCATAATTCTCCTTTTTGTCGGCAAAAAGCCACGCCTATATGCCGATTGTCAAATGAAAAATGTTGTGCGTTTTGCAATATTTGCGTTTATTGCGCCTGTTTACGTGTTTTTGTTGTCACAATTTCACGCAAGTTCGAGCGCGATTTCCATCATTTTGGTGAACGAATTTTGTCTTTCTTCTGCCGTTGTGTTCTCTTCGGGATAGATAAAGCTGTCGCTGACCGTGCAGATACAAAGAGCCTTTTTGCCCGCTCTTGCCGCATTGCAATAGAGTGCTGCGGATTCCATTTCCACGCCGAGAACACCCATCTTTGCCCATTCCATACCGCTGTTTGCGTCGTCGTAGAAAATGTCGGACGAGAAGATGTTGCCCACCTTGAAATTTACGCCTTTTTGCTCACAAAGCTCTGCTGCTCTGCGCACGAGATCGAAGTCTGCAATGGGGCAGAACGTGCCGGGGAGATTGTATTGCATCGCATAGTTTCCGTTGGTGCATGCGCCCATTGCGATGATGATGTCTCTTGCGTGCAAGTCCTTGTCAAAAGAGCCGCACGAGCCGATACGAATGATGTTTTTCACGTCATAGAAGTTGAAAAGCTCATACGAATAGATGCCGATCGAGGGTTGCCCCATGCCCGATGCCATCACGGAAACGCGCTTGCATTTGTAAAAGCCCGTATAGCCGTTGACTCCGCGCACGTTGTTGACAAGCACCGCGTCTTCAAGGAAATTCTCCGCGATAAACTTTGCGCGAAGGGGATCGCCCGGCATAAGCACGGTATCTGCGAAATCGCCGAGTTTTGCTGTTATGTGTGGGGTTGGAACTGCCATAATTTTTCTCCGTAAATTTATTTTGTTTGCCAAATCGACAGTTGTATATATGCTTTTGTGTGCATAAACTCTCGTTTTGGCAAGTTTGCGCATATTTGCATACGTGATTTTTTGTCAAATCGTATATGCACATATTCGCATATTTCACAAGACTTTGTCGCCTTGATTGCTCACTTGTTCACAAGACTTTTTTCTTGCTTGCTCACATTTTCACACGTCGCTCCCTGCCCTTTTTCAAGGCATTGAGCGCTGTTGCGTCTTTGCTCTATTCTCAATACGAGCCGTCTTCCGCTTCTTGCTTTTTGACGATTTTCACGATGCGGCTTGTGCCAAGTCTTTCTGCGCCGAGTCTTATAAACTCCTCTGCGTCTGCCATGGACGATATGCCGCCTGCCGCCTTCATCTTTACGCCCTCGCCAATGTTTTCCGAGAACAGCTTGATGTCGGCAAACGTTGCGCCCGACGTTGAAAAGCCCGTGGACGTCTTGATGAAATCCGCGCCCGCCTCGGTGACGATATGGCACATTTTCACCTTCTCGTCGTCAGTCAAAAGGCAAGTCTCGATGATGACCTTCAAGATCTTGTCGCCGCACGCTTTTTTGAGCGTCTTGATTTCATTTAACACGTATTCGTCGTCCCCTGCTTTGAGCGCGCCGATGTTGATGACCATATCGATCTCGTCCGCACCGTTTTTGAGTGCGTCGATTGTTTCAAACTCCTTCACCGCCGTGGTGTTGTAGCCGTTCGGGAAGCCGATGACGGTGCAAATTGCAAGCCCATCGCCCACGTATTCTTTTGCCTGTTTGACATAGCACGGGGGGATGCACACCGATGCCGTGCGATACTTCATGCCGTCGTCGCAAATCGCCTTTATATCTTGCCAAGTCGCAGTCTGCGCAAGCAAAGTGTGGTCGCATTTGCTGAGAATGGTTTTCACGTCCATAATTGTATCCTTCCTTTTTGTTGATATTTTGCTTTGTATTTCAACTTTGTAATTTTTGTCTATATTTATGTTTATTTGCAGTTTTTTGTATATATTTATTCGCCAAATTTCCTGCCAATCGCTTGTGCAGTGGTTTTTAGGCATTTTTTGCGGCGATTTTTGCCGTTATTTGCCGAGTTTTGACAGCTCCAGCGCAATTTTTGATGCCACGACAGCATTGTTAAGCACAAGTTTTATGTTGCTTTCAAGGCTCTCGCCGCCCGTGATTTTTTGGATTTTGTCAAGCAAAAACGGCGTGATGTCCTTGCCCTTGACGCCCTTTTCGTCCGCTTCTTTCACCGCTTGCTTTATGACGCTTTCGATGTAGTCCGCGTCCATGGAATACTCCTCGGGGATAGGATTGCATATCAGCATACCACCGCCAAGCGAAAGCGCGTCTTTTGCATAGATTGCGCTTGCCACTTCACTTGCCGTGTCCATACGCTGAGTGAGCTTGTATCCGCTCTTTGACGTGAAAAACGCAGGCAATTCGTCCGTGCCGTATCCCACAACAGCAACGCCCTTTGTTTCGAGATATTCAAGGGTAAGTCCCAAGTCGAGTATGCTCTTTGCGCCGGCGCACACCACGTTGACGGGCGTTCTTGCAAGTTCTTCAAGGTCGGCGGATATATCCATTGTCGTTTCCGCTCCCCTATGCACGCCGCCGATGCCGCCCGTGGCAAACACCTTGATGCCTGCCATTGCTGCAAACATCATCGTTGTCGCAACCGTTGTCGCTCCGTCAAGCCCCTTTGACACGACAAACGGCACGTCACGTCTTGACGTTTTTGTGACAGACAACCCCGCCTTGCCGAGATGCTCGATTTCTTCTTTTGAGCAACCGACGGTTATCACGCCTTGTATGATTGCAATCGTTGCAGGGATTACGCCGTTGTCTCTCACCGTCTTTTCCACAAGTAGCGCGGTTTCCACGTTCTTGGGATAAGGCATGCCGTGAGATATGATTGTCGATTCAAGCGCAACCACAGGTTTGCCGTCCGCTATCGCTTTTTTCACTTCTTCGGAAATCTTAATTGTGCAATTCATTTTCTTTTTTCCCTTATCGTTTTCTTTCCGTTTTTTGCTTTGTCATACATCAATACACATTTCGTGTTTTTACTTGTTTATTATTGATTTGCACTGCCACGCAACACATATCGTGTTTTTGTATCACCTTATCGCAGGCATTTTCGGCGGCTTTCGCTCGTTTTTTGCATTTTTCGGCGCAATTGCAACACTTATCGTGTTTTATCGCAAATCCCCGCCGTTCGCTTTTCTGCCGTATGTTTATTGCTCGGTGGCAATTCGGCGCATGATTGCGTTGACGATCATGTCGTATGCAACGTTGTTGTGTCCGCCTTCGGGCACTATGACGTCGGCAAGACGCTTGCTCGGCTCGATGAAATGCTCGTGCATCGGCTTGACCGTGGTGAGATACTGTTTGACAACCGAGTCAAGACTTCTGCCTCTCTCGTTCACGTCGCGCAAGATACGTCTTATGATTCTCACGTCCGCGTCCGTGTCAACGTATATCTTGATGTCAAGCATCTTGACGATTTTCGGGTTTTGAAATGCCATGATACCTTCGATGATGACCACTTTCGCGCTTTTTGTTTCTATCCATTCGTCGCAGCGAGAGTGTGTGGAAAAATCGTAGGTGGGATGATATATCGTTTCGCCGCGTTTGAGCTTTTCAATATGCTCCACAAGCAAGTCCATATCGAGCGAATCGGGATGATCGTAGTTGATCTTGCAACGCTCTTCATACGGCATATCGCCGTTGTCCTTGTAATAGCAGTCCATGCTGAGCATGACGCTGTCTTTGCCAAACGCTTTGTGAATCCTTTTTGCGAGAGTGGTTTTGCCGCTGCCCGTGCCGCCTGCTATGCCTATGACGATACTGCTCATTTTCGCTCCTTACAAATACAAGCCCTTGGCTTCTTGCTCGGCTTTTTTCTTGAGCCAGCACTTTCTGCACATAGCAATGTAGCGATCGTTGCCGCCAAGACACACTTGTTCTCCCTTGAAGACGATGTTGCCGTGATCGTCCATACGTGCGTTGACGGTGGCTTTTGCGCCGCACTTGCACACGGATTTGATCTCGCTTATGGATTCGGCAATCTCAAAAAGGCGTTTACTTCCCGGGAACATGTGCGTGGTGAAATCGGTTGCAAGCCCAAAGCAAAGCACCGGAACGTTGAAGTCTATCACGATTTGTCCCAATTGGTCAACCTGTTCGGGCGTCAAAAATTGACATTCGTCAACGATGACCACGTTGCACGCCGAGTATGCGCGCTTGTATAATGCATTCAAATCTTCGTCATCTCTGACGGCAAGGGCTTGCGCTTGCAAACCTATGCGAGATTTTGTGATTGTTTCGCCGTCGCGATTGTCAACTGCGGGCTTCAAAAGAAGCACCTTCATGCCGCGCTCTTCATAATTGAACTTTGTGATGAGTGCTTGCGCCGTCTTTGAACAGCCCATTGCTCCGAACTTAAAATACAATTTCGCCATTTGTGTTTCCGATACTTATTGTTGTTTTTATTGCCAAATGCGCGCGATTGTGCCGAAATTCCGCCAAAAATCCGAGAAAATCGGCATTTTTATCCAAATATCGCGCATTTTTTGTTTTTGATTGAGTTATACTGCGCCGAGTTTATGCACACCGAGTGTATGTAGCACCAAGTGTATGCCACACAGAGTATCTGCGACACAGAGTGCATTCCGTGCCGAGTTTATTCCACTCTGTCAAGCACGAGCGGTCTCTTTTTCGGCTCGTCGCTCAAAATCACGGTGGATTCATAGAACTTGTTGACCGCCCCGTCAAATCTCTTTTCGTCCGAGGTGTACATCACGCACAATTCTTCGCCTTCTTTGACGTAGTCGCCCGTCTTCTTTTTTAGAACGATGCCGGCGGCAAAGTCTATGTTTTCTTCCTTTGTGTTTCTGCCCGCGCCGAGCAAAAGGCTGGATATGCCGTAACCTTCGGTGTCAACGTGGTGGATATATCCGCTCTTTTGCGCCTTGACGCTTCTCTTGTGCGGAGCGGTCGCAAATTTGTCGGGATTATCGATAAAACTCACGTCGCCGCCTTGCGCAACGACCATTTTCTTGAACGTGTCGAGCGCGCGCTTGTCGGCGATTGCCGCCTTGACCATATTTTCACACTCTTCCATGCTGCCTTTGCCCGCAAGATAGAGCATGTTTGTGGCAAGAATGACGCAGATCTCGGTGAAATCTTCAGGGCCGTGACCGTTGAGAGTGTCGATAGCCTCTTTCACTTCGAGCGTGTTGCCGATTGCGTTGCCGAGCGGTCTGTCCATATCCGTGATGAGCGCAAGCATCTTTTTGCCCGCTTGTTTGCCGATGTCCACCATCACCTTTGCAAGCGTGCGGCTGTCTTCGAGCGATTTTGCAAACGCGCCGCTGCCCGTCTTGACGTCAAGCACGATGCAATCGTCGTCGGCGGCAAGTTTTTTGCCCATAATGGACGATACCACAAGCGGAAGACTGTCCACCGTTGCCGTGACGTCACGAAGTGCGTACAACTTCTTGTCGGCAGGCGCGAGATCCTTGTTTTGTCCCACGATACACACGCCGATTTGGTTGACGTTGTTCAAAAATTCTTCTTCGGAAAGGTCTGTTCTAAACCCGGGGATTGCTTCGAGCTTGTCAATCGTGCCGCCCGTATGTCCGAGTCCGCGTCCGCTCATCTTTGCCACTTTCACGCCCAAAGACGCAACAAGCGGCGCAACCACAAGGCTTGTCTTGTCACCCACGCCGCCCGTGGAGTGCTTGTCAACGCGAATGCCCTTGATTGCCGAAAAATCAAGACGTTGTCCAGAGTCACGCACGGCAAACGTAAGATCGGCGGTCTCTTGGAAATTCATGCCATTGAAAAAGATCGCCATGAGCAAAGCCGACGCCTGATAGTCGGGAATCTCGCCCTTTACGTATCCGTCGATGAAAAACTTTATCTCTTGCGTTGTAAGCTCTCCGCCGTCGCGTTTTTTGCGGATAATGTCGTACATTCTCATAAAAATTAACCCCTTTATCTTCGCGCACGCAAGGCGCGCGGTTTTTTGCTGAAGTATATTATACTACATATTGACAAAGAAAAAAAGACCTAATCGCAAAAATAATTGCACGCCGAGGCATGCAATTATCTCTTTTCTTGTCTGCTTGGACGATTTTCACGTCACAAAATTCGCTTTTTCGCGCATCTATCGCATTGTTTTTGCGGTTTAAGTTTTTTCACCGCAGCTTTTTACGTCACAAACCTATTGCTCGCCGTCACCTTGATCTTCTTCAATCGATACGGTTATATCGCCCGTGCCTTCGTCTGCTAAAAGTATGCCGTCCGTATCTTCGCAGGCAGGTGCAACACCGAGTTTTTTGTCTTTTCTTGCCTGCTTTTTCGCAAGACGTTTTGCCTTTTTCTTGGCTCTGCGAGCGGCGATTTTTGGCAATTTGCCCTTCTTGACAAGCACTTCTATCGTCACAGTCAAAACGATTGCCACAATGACAAGCACAAGCAACACTATGCCGACAATTTCAAGCACTCCGAGCTCTTTGTCCACAAACTCGGGATTGCTGTAATAGTCGATATAATCTTCAACGTCACGCAACATCAATGACTTCACGTCGTCTATGGATTGATCCTGTTTGAGAAGAGCCATGATGTCGCTCTTTTCCCAAATATACGTATATCTATCCACGGGTTTTCCGCTCGCCATGCCTGCGTCCCTGTCCGCATGCGACTCAAAAGACTTGGCATATCCGTTGTCCCACACCTCGAGAACGGCGGTGTAGGAATTGTATTTGTTGATGCTTTGTCCGCCCACCTGCATATCCTTTTGCGGCATAGCGTACCACTTTTCAAGCAAGACAGGATCGGCATTGAGCGTATCCACCGCAAAAGCGACATTGTACACGCCGTTTTCAAACGTGATAACGGGATCGTCCGCTATGATCTCCTTGCAAAAGTCCATATTGTTGATCTCGTGTATGGAATTCAACACGTTGAGAGTTGAATTGAACTCTTGAAGCGTCATTGCGTTCGCAAAAGGTTTATCTTCGGGTTTTGCGTTTTCGTCAACGGGAATGACAAATGTGGCGTACGGAAAGGTGGGAATGGAGCAATCGCATTTGAATTGCGGGCCGAGTTTGCCGAAATAATAATAATTTCCGTCGCCCGTCGAATATCCGACTTTGAGATACCCTGCGGTTGCCGCAAGAATTGCGTCGAAAAACGCAGAATCCGTCTTGACGGACGTTGCGAGTTGATAATACCACTTGTCGCCGTTTCTCAGATTGAAAGAATGCATGAGAACACTACCGAGAGATATGCCTGCGTCGCTCTCTTGCACCACAAGCGACAAAGGAGTGTTTATGCGGCTGGAATTGGCGGTGGAAAACAGCGTCATCACAGCTTCTTTTTTCTGCTCTTGCGTTGCGCCTACTTGCATAGCGGCGTTGATTGCCGCAACGTCTTGCGCGCTGAACAAACTCGCCTTGTCGGGACGAGAGCCCTCGGGCATTTCAAACGTGGACGGCAACTGACCGTTGCAAGCGACAAATGTCCCCATTGCAAGAGTCAGGACAACGACAAGCGCAAAAACGCATACTATTTTCTTTTGCATAAACACCTTCGATGCGGCGAAAACGCCAACGATTTATATAGTTTATTGTACAATTTTGCACACTTGTTGTCAATATCGGATTTTTTATATTTCGACAAGTAAATCGACATTCTATCGCTATATTTTGAGCAAATCGCAATTTTTTGGCAAAAAGAAAGAGCCGCAAAAACAAGTAGGGAGAAAAGCGGCTCTTTCAAAAGAAAAAATAATAGGGAGCTTATTTGAGCACGGACACAGCGTCAAGAATGGTCTTTTCAAGAGCTTCTTGTCCGTATTTGTCAACTTCGGCTTTGTTCTTCTCGCCGTGAGTGAGGCAACCTGCGCCGCCTATGCAACCGCCCACGCAAGCCATACCTTCGATGAAGTTGACGTCACCGATGTTTTTGCTCTTCTTCATGAGCGCGATCTTGCACTGCTCGATGCCGTCGCAGGCGCAAGATTTGAGATCGAAATCTATGTTTTGTTCCTTCAAAGACTCTTTCAAAGAATCGCTGAGTCCGCCGCTTCTTGCAAAGATACGTCCAAAGTACGACGCATTGTCAAGCACGCCTTCTTCAAGCGTGGTGATGTCAAAGTCTTTGCTGTCAAACAGAGCTTGCAACTCTTCAAACGTGATGACCGCATCCACGTACGGTTTCACTTTTTCGTCCATAATCTCGGCTTTCTTTGCGGTGCAAGGTCCGATAAAGACCACTTTTGCATCGGGAGTGGTGTCCTTAATATACTTGGAGATCATGCCCATCGGCGAAAGATTGTGCGAGATGTACGGCACGAGCGTCGGGAAGTTCTTCTTGATGTAGGACACAAACGCCGGGCAGCACGAGCTTGTAAGGAAACCTTTTTGAGCAAGCTCTTTGCCTTCTTCGAGCAGTACCATATCCGCGCCGAGTGCAGCCTCGACCACCGTGTAGAATCCGAGTTTTTTGAGCCCCGTGATCACTTGACCGAGTTTTGCGTAGGTAAATTGGCTGGAAATGGACGGAGCAACCACCGCATAGAGCTTGTATTTGGTGTTGTTTTCGCTATTTTTGATAAGGTCGATGACGTTGAGAATGAACGACTTGTCCGAGATTGCTCCCCACGGGCATTGATATACGCATGCTCCGCATTCGATGCACTTGGAGTTGTCGATTTTTGCCGCGCGGTTTTCGTCCATGGTGATGGCTTTGACCTTGCAAGCGTTTTCGCAAGGACGTTTGTGATTGATGATTGCGCTGTACGGGCAGACTTTTGCGCATGCGCCGCACTCTTTGCACTTGGATTTGTCGATATGCGCAACGTGTTGAGCGTCAAGCGTGATTGCGCCGAACTTGCACACGTCTTCGCAACGATGCGCCAAGCAGCCGCGGCAAGCTTGCGTCACTTCATAGCCGCCCATAGGGCACTCGTCGCAAGCGATGTCGATGACTTCGATGACGTTGGGATTTTCTTTGTTGCCGCCCATTGCGAGCTTGACGCGCTCTGTCAAAATGGCGCGCTCTTTGTACACGCAACAACGCATGGTGGGGATTTTGCCGGGCACGATGCGTTTGGGGATGTCGATGGCAGTCTCGCCGAGCTTGCCATCCCATGCTTCTTTTGCCACTTCGCGAAGCACTTTGTATTTGAGATGTTGAACTTTTGTGTCGAAAATTCTCATATCTACACCTATCTTTTCTTTTTTGTATGCTGTGTTGCATTATATACTATATTTAATATAAAGCAACGATATTTTGCGTATTTTGTGCAAATTTCTCAAAAACTTTTTGTTTTGATTGCAAAATTTGCGGATTTTTGCGATTTTTGTCGATTTTTGCAAGTTTTTTCGGCTTGCAAAGCAAGATCAAAAATACGCCACTTTCACTCGCTTGCCCATCTTTGTCAAGCACTCGCTCAGCTCTTTGACAAGGTTCATCTTGATGCTGAAATTGATTGGCAAATCGGGGTTTTGGTGAGCGGGGTTGATTGCGCGTCCCACAAAGAAGTTGATATCCGTTGCCTCTTCAAAGAGCAGTCTTGCCATCAATGACGCGCCGTCACGCTTGAAACTCCATTGCGAATAACTCTCGTTGTCGCTGAGATAGTCCTTGGCATAGGTCAACACTTTGTTGACGGTGATGACGCCTTCGGTGACGAGATCCACCCCTTCTATTTCCGAAATGGGCGGAACGTCCGGGGCTTCGAAGTTGAGCGTGGCTCGGCAGGGTTTGCCGAGATACTTTGCCGCTATGGACGACGTCGTGCCGCCGCAAACGATATGCTTGCCTTCCTTGGAGAAGAACAAAGACATCATTCTGTCGCAATCGTCGGGATTGGACGGCGGGCCGAAAAGTATGTTCATAGGCTCGCGCTTGCGGATGCGGATGACGCACGCGGTGGTGTCGTCGCCGGGTTTGTTGCCGTAGAGCTTGTTGCACTCGTCAACGAGAATGGTGGACAACGTCTTTGCGGTGTATCCCACCATGCTGATGCTTTCCATAAAGGACACGATGTCTTCTCTCTTCCAACCGAAGTTGTAGGAAACGCCGAGCCCTGCATGCGGACAGCCGTCGCTCATAAGCACGAATATGTCGTTTTCAAGCAACGTGACCGTTGATTTGTAGATTTTCTTTCCGCCGATTATCATCTCTGTGCGCGGATACTCATAGTTTTGTCCGTCACGGATGAGAATGATTTGCGGATTGTCGTATTGTATAAGTTCCGCCTCTCTGTTGTCTACAAGATGCACGATTGTGAAGGTTGAATACGCCACGCCGCGCACCGAGCATATAGGCAAAGTGGCGGCAATGGTTTCAACGCAATCTTCAAGCGTCAACCCTTCCGCCATCATGGTGGAAATGATCTTGCTCGTGAGCGTTGAAAGGATGCTCGCCTTCACTCCGCTGCCCAGCCCGTCCGCAAGCACGATAACCGTGGAATCTTCGCCCTGATTGACGATGTCCACGTGGTCGCCGCACAGCTGCTCGCCAACGTGATTTATGCTTTTGTAGCCGATATCGGCACACAAATCATTCATCTTTGATAGACTCCTTCAATTTGGTCAACGCGATTTTGGTCTCCGCCGCAGTCTCTCCGAGCAACGACGCGATCTCTTGAACGATGCGCATCTGCTTGTCCACAACCTTGTCGGCAGTCTCTATCGTTTGTTTTGAAATGCTTTCTTTCTTTTCTCTCTCGTTTTCTTCGTCGGTGATGTCGCGCATGATGCCGATGTACAAGTGGTTGTCGTTGTCATAGATGACGGTAAGTTCGATATATCTCTTGTATTCGGCAAGATAAAGTCTGCGATTGTGCACGTTAAACTTGCGTTTCTGCACTTCGTAGAAAACTTTGGGATCCATGATACGCACCACGTTTTCGCCCAAAACGTCGGACGATGAGCGGATGTTCATGATCTTTCTTGCGGCATTGTTGATCTGCTGCACTTCAAAAGCGTCATTAAGCACAATGATTCCGTTGGGCGTGTTGTTGACGATTCTATCCGAGAAGCCTTCCGCCTTGTCTTTCAAGAAAGGCAAGCACATGGACACTTCCGCCTTGCCTTGACAGATGGCGATTGCCTTTTCTCTGCAAGTGTTGTAGCCGCAACTTCCGCAGTTGAGCTCATCGCGTTTGCTCGTCTTGCCCATCTGGCGCAATGCACTTGCGATCTCTTCTTCGGTGGGCATCTTACGCTCGCGTTCGATAAACGTAAAGTGCTTTCTTATCTCTGTTTGATCGGGTTGATCCACCTTGAAATCTTTCTTGCCCGCATAGTTTGCCACGGCGAGATACTCTCTGACGGGCGACGGATGGTATTTTTCCATAACCGGTCCGCCAACGCAACTGCCAACGCAAGACGACATCTCGATGAAGGCGTGATGTATATTGCCTTGCTCGATGTCTTTGAGTGCGGAAATGCAGTTTTCTATGCCGTCGATCGCCATATAGTCGTAGCCGGGCGCGTCAAGGCTCATTGTTTTGAGAATACCGCCCGTTGTTGGGAAGAATCTTGCTCTGCTCTCCTCTGTGTCGTCCACTTCGTGTTTGAGCGTGATGCCTTCTTTGTTGAGCCACTCTGTCAATTCTTCGTAAGTAAGTACGGCGTCAACGATGCCTTGATAGTGCGACGCCTCGTCTTTTTTTGCAACGCAAGGTCCTATAAACACGGTTTTTGCGCCGGGGTGTCTTTTTTTGATGTCCGCGCAATGCGCCTGCATGGGCGAAAGCACGTCCGCAAGATAGGGCAATTCGTTGGGGAAATACTTTTGGATGAGAAGATTGACCGTGTGACAGCAAGACGATATGACGATATCGCGCTTTTCTTCTCTCAAAAGTCTTTCGTATTCGTTTTTGACGACGGTTGCGCCGAGAGCGGTCTCTTCAACGTCGGCAAATCCGAGTTGTTTGAGCGCATCTCTCATTGCGCCGATGCCCACGCCTTCATAATTGGCAATAAAAGACGGAGCGAGAGACACGTACACCGGGTCTCCCGAATTGATAAGCACTCTTGCTTTTTCCGTTTCGTTGACAATCTCTTTTGCGTTTTGGGGGCAAACCACAAAGCAGTGACCGCACAAAATGCATTCGTCGCCTATGATGTGGGCTTGGTTGCCCGAAAAGCGTATGGCTTTTACGGGGCAATGACGAATGCATTTGTAGCAGTTTTTGCAGTTTGATTTCTTCAAGGTAAGACAATCCATATCAACTCCTGTCGGCGTCAACCAGCGGCAAAACGTGTTCTTTGAAGAACTCCGAAAAGCCTTCTTTGGTGATTCCGACGTACACGTCGTCGTTGACAGACACCGTCACTCCCACTCGATTGCATTTGCCAAGGCAAAAACTGCCTGCGAGAATAATCTCGTCTTCGAGATGGCGATTTTCGATCTCCGCCTTGAACATCTCCACGATGTCCTGCGAGCCTTTAATGTGACAAGCGCTGCCAACGCATATTTGTACGATAATCATATCTCAATTATAATCTTGCAAGTATCTCTTTGTCAAAGAACTCTTGCGTTGTTTCGGGCGAAACCGAGAAAAACGCATCGTCCACGCTGACGCACACGCCTTGTTGGCATTTGCCCATGCAGAACGTGCCGCCGAGCTCAACCTTGTCTTTGAGATTGTTTTCGGCGATAAGATTTTGCAATTGTTCGACCACTTGACGTGAGCCTTTGATATGGCAGGGGCTGCCGATACATACTGTAACTCTCATAATAATCTATATTCCCTTTTGGTTTTATTGGAATTCTGCAACGTCAACCCACGTCATAAGGAAGTCACGCTCTTGAGCATTGCCCTTGACGGATTGAGACGCGGCGACGATAGGCATCCATTTTTGCACGTACTTCTTCTCGGTGTGGCTCTTTTCGCAGAACAAGTCGAGATATTTCTCGGCGGTTTCCACATCGCCTGCAAGCACGAAAAGCAAGTAGGTTCTTGCCACGTCCGCGGACGCGTTGCCTTGCGTTGCGTGCGACCAGTCAAGGAAATACGCCTCGCCTTCGTCGGTGATGATGATATTGGACGGGTTGAAGTCGCCGTGGCAGAGTTTGTTGTGCTTGGGCATGCCTTCGAGTCTTGTGTGGAGCTCGTACTTCACTGCGTCGTCAAGATCGGTAAGGTTGATTTTTCTGTTCATTTTGTCGCGAAGTTTTGTGAGCAACGGGCATTTTTTGGACTGAACGAGAATTTGGAGATCAACGAATTTTTCGAGATATTCGTCTTTCTTGTCGGGGTTTTCTTGCATAAGTCTGTCAAGAGTCTTGCCCTTGATAAACTCGGACACGATAGCCCATTTGCCGTCGATCTTGGTGACTTCGATGATTTTTGGCACGTTGAGTCCCGTCTCTTCCACTCTCGCTTGGTTGAGAGCCTCGTTGAGCACGTCCACTTTCGAGAAGTCTTCGTCAAAGAGTTTCACGCAGTTGTCGCCATCGCGATAGACCGTTTTGTTGGTTCTTACGGCTATGATTCTGTCAAGATTCATAAGTTTCTCCTTATATTTTCACGCTCACACTTCGACGTGTTTGCCGTAGTAAGCGTTGAGATACATTTGTTTGATCTCGCTCATAAGCGGGTATCTGGGGTTTGCACCGGTGCATTGGTCGTCAAATGCTTGTTCAACCATTGCGTCAAGACGATCGAGGAAGTCTTTCTCATCGGGCACGTAGTCCTTGATGGTGGGTTTGATGCCCACTCTTGCTTTGAGCTCGTCAATAGCCTTGATAAGGTTGTTGAGTTTTTCTTTGTCGTTTTTGCCCTTGATGCCGAGATAATCTGCAACTTCTGCGTATCTTGCAAGGGTGTGCGGATAACCGTATTGCGGGAACGTACCCATCTTTCTCGGAGTTTCGCTTGCGTTGAAGCGGAGCACTTCGTCAATCATGAGCGCGTTTGCAACACCGTGCGGGAGATGATGGAATGCGCCGAGCTTGTGAGCCATGGAGTGGCACACGCCAAGGAACGCGTTTGCAAATGCCATACCTGCCATAGTTGCCGCGTTTGCCATCTTCTCTCTTGCCTCGGGATCGTTGGGACCGTTGTCGTAAGCTCTGGGGAGATATTCGAATATCATCTTGAGCGAACGCATTGCAAGAGAATCGGTGTAATCGGTTGCGAGCATTGCCGCGATTGCTTCAAGGTCGTGCGTGACTGCGTCGATGCCGCTGGCTGCGGTGAGTCCCTTCGGCGCGCTCATGTGGAAGTCTGCGTCGATGATTGCCATGTTCGGCAAAAGTTCGTAGTCAGCGAGCGGATATTTGACGCCCGTCTTTTCGTCGGTGATAACCGCAAACGGAGTCACTTCGGAGCCTGTACCTGCAGAAGTCGGGATTGCGATGAAGTATGCCTTTTCGCCCATCTTGGGGAAGGTGTACACTCTCTTTCTGATGTCCATAAAGCGCATCGCCATATCCATGAAGTCAACTTCGGGATGCTCGTACATAACCCACATGATCTTGCCTGCGTCCATTGCAGAGCCGCCGCCGAGAGCGATGATGCAGTCGGGCTTGAACGCTTTCATTTGTGCCGCACCTTCTTTTGCGCATGCGAGCGTCGGATCGGGAGCGACGTCAAAGAACGTGGTGTGTTGGATGCCCATTTCATCGAGTTTGTCGGTGATGGGTTTTGTGTAACCGTTGTTGTACAAGAAACTATCGGTCACGATAAACGCTTTCTTTTTGCCCATGACGTTTTTCAGCTCGTCAAGAGCGACGGGCAAGCAGCCCTTCTTGATATATACCTTTTGCGGTGCTCTGAACCAAAGCATGTTTTCTCTCCTTATTGCGACGGTCTTGATGTTGATAAGATGCTTCACGCCAACGTTTTCGGAAACGGAGTTGCCGCCCCAAGAACCACAGCCCAGCGTGAGTGACGGAGCGAGTTTGAAGTTGTACAAATCGCCGATGCCGCCTTGAGAAGACGGGGTGTTGACAAGAATACGGCAGGTCTTCATTCTTGCCGCAAATTCGTCAAGTTTTTCTCTTTGCGTCACCGCGTCGAGATAAATGGAAGAAGTGTGTCCGTAGCCGCCGTCGGCAACGAGTTTTTCCGCTTTATCGAATGCGTCGCTGATATCTTTTGCTCTGTACATTGCAAGTACGGGAGAGAGTTTTTCGTGTGCAAATTCTTCGCTAAGGTCAACGCTTTCCACTTCGCCGATGAGAATCTTTGCGTCTTGGGGAACGTCAAAACCTGCAAGTTTTGCAATGGTAACGGGCTTTTGTCCGACAATCTTTGCGTTGAGTGCGCCGTTGATGAGAATGGTCTTGCGCACTTTCTCGGTTTCTTCGGGGTTGAGGAAGTAGCAACCGCGGTCTGCAAATTCTTTCTTTGCCTTGTCGTATACGCCGTCAAGGACGATGACGGATTGTTCGCTTGCGCAAATCATGCCGTTGTCAAACGTCTTGGAGTGAATGATGGAGTTGACAGCAAGCACAACGTCTGCCGTGTCGTCGATGATTGCAGGAGTGTTGCCTGCGCCAACGCCAACTGCCGGCTTGCCGCTGGAATATGCCGCTTTAACCATGCCCGGACCACCCGTTGCAAGAATGATGTCTGCCTCTTTCATGATAAGGTTGGTCATTTCAAGGCTGGGAACGTCAATCCAATCGATAATGTTTTCGGGTGCGCCCGCAGCAACCGCCGCGTCAAGAACGACTTTTGCCGCTGCAATCGTGGATTTCTTGGCTCTTGGGTGCGGGCTGATGATGATGCCGTTTCTCGTTTTGAGAGCAAGAAGAGTCTTGAAAATTGCCGTGGACGTGGGGTTGGTGGTGGGAATAACCGCCGCAACGAGTCCGATAGGCTCTGCGATTTTTATCGTGCCGTACGCCTTGTCTTCTTCGAGCACGCCGCAAGTCTTGGTGTGTCTGTACGCGTTGTAGATATATTCGGACGCATAGTGATTCTTGATGACCTTGTCTTCGACGATACCCATACCCGTTTCTTCAACGGCGAGTTTTGCAAGGGGGATTCTCATCTTGTTTGCGGCAGTTGCAGCGGCAAAGAAGATTTTGTCCACTTGTTCTTGCGTGAAAGTCGCATACTCTTTTTGCGCTCTGCGCACGCGAGCAATCGCTTCTTCGAGTTTTTCCACTCCGTCAACGACGATTTGGTTTCTTTCCATGTTGATTCTCCTATCTGTGTAATCAAAATTTTATGCTATCGGTATTCGCTTATCGAACATTCGATAACTATTTATCGATATAATTATATCTACACCCGACAAGAGTGTCAAGCAAATGCAGGCGGTATATCAATAGTTTTTTATCAATATTTCCGACAATAGTCGCAGAGTGTATGCTTTTGTCCCAAGCAAGCGTTTGAGAGTTGTTTTTGTCGCAAGAATAGGCTTTTGTTCACGGCTCTACAAGGGGTGAGCGA
>ULSH01066036.1_pt1 | contig 23495 bp, 17 predicted proteins | sample 1956151 | NCBI WGS metagenome assembly ULSH01 (sample SAMEA4835702, study PRJEB28245) | human gut metagenome | biome: gut microbiome; material: fecal sample | place: Denmark | collected 2008 | reverse complement strand
ACACCTGAGGAAAGGGGAAAGTTGCATTTAGGGTTTCAAACGCTCCGCTCATTGTAGAGCTGTGAACAAAAAAACTTATTCGTAGCATACAAAAAAGACGATGCCGAGTGCATCGTCTTTTTGTGTGAAAAACATTGTCAATACACGCCTTCTGCGAGCATGGCTTCGGCGACTTTTCTGAAACCTGCAAGGTTTGCGCCGTCCACGAGATTGTAGCCCATGCCGTAGTTTTTGAGCGCATCGCAAATTTGAGAATGGATGCCGCGCATGATCGTTTTCAGCTTTGCGTCCACTTCATCGCTTGTCCAAGCAAGGCGTTCGCTGTTTTGTGACATTTCAAGACCGCTCACCGCCACGCCGCCTGCGTTGACCGCTTTTGACGGAGCGACAAGCACGCCGTGCGATTGCAAGAAAGCGATTGCCTCGTTGGTGGTGGGCATATTGGACACTTCGTTGAGAACGGGCACGCCGAGTTTGACCATGGCCTGCGCGTCTTCGAGCAAGATTTCGTTTTGTCTTGCGCAGGGCATATATATGTCGGCTTTGACGTTGCCCCAAGGTTTTTTGCCTGCGACGAATTCGCAACCGAATTTGTCCGCGTAGTCTTGCACTTTGTTGCGGTTGGAAGCACGCATTTCGAGCATATAATCGATTTTTTCTCCGCTGACGCCGTCGTTGTCGACGATGTATCCGTCGGGACCCGAAAGGGTGAGCACCTTGCCGCCCAGCTCGTTGATTTTCTTTGCCGCGCCCCATGCGACGTTGCCAAAGCCCGACAGGCAGAATGTCTTGCCCGCAAGCTGTTCGCCTTCGTGGCGGAGCACTTCGTCAAGGAAGTAGGTTGCGCCGAACCCGGTTGCTTCGGGGCGGATGAGAGAGCCGCCGAAACTCAAACCTTTGCCGGTTAGAACGCCGTTTTCGTACGCTCCGACAATTTTTTTGTATTGACCGAAAAGGTAGCCTATTTCACGACCGCCCACGCCCATATCGCCTGCCGGCACGTCGATGTCGTGGCCGATATAGCGGTACAATTCGTTCATAAACGCTTGGCAAAAACGCATGATTTCGCCGTCGCTTTTGCCTGTGGGATCGAAGTCCGCGCCGCCTTTTGCTCCGCCCATGGGCAGAGAAGTGAGCGAGTTTTTGAACGTCTGCTCGAAGCCCAAAAATTTCATTGCGTCGAGATTGACGTCTTTTTGAAAACGAAGACCGCCCTTGAAAGGACCGATTGCGTTGTTGAACTGCACGCGGTAGCCCCTGTTGACGTGGTACACTCCGTTGTCGTCCATCCACGGAACGCGGAAAATGATCTGCCGCTCGGGCTCGACCATGCGTTCGAGAATGACGTGTTGTCTAAGCTCTTTTTCGTGTTGAGAAACGGCGGGAGTGAGCGATGAGAGAACTTCTTTGACCGTTTGCATAAATTGCGGTTGATTGGGATTTTGCGCTTCGGTCTTTTCGATGACTTCGCTGATGTATGACATAAGCATTCTCCTTGGCAAACATTGCTTGCCCAAATAAAATAATACACTCACGAAAAGGCAAAAATCAACATAAAATTGAAAACGAACGCAAATATTTTTTCGATAAACATGGCAAAATCGACGTATATACGCACAAAAAAGAGCGGCTGTATCGTGATTTTGAGCGAAAAAAGCGCATAGATTGTGTGTGATAGGCGGCTGTGACACAAAATATTAAGACGGAAAAATTTATTCAAAATCGTATTGAAATATAAGATTCGATATGTTATCATATAAATGTTAAATTATTTTAAGGTGCGCCCGCTCACGCGCGTAAGCGTGCCTGAAGTAAAGAAAGGAGAAAGTTATGAGCCAAAATCAACAGTTCAAAAAGGTCAAACTTTTCAGAGTGCTCAAAGTTGTGTTCTACTCGCTTGGCCTTCCGCTGTTTCTTGTCACGGTATTTCTTTCCGCGATAAAGTTTCTCGGTCACGATCCGTTTATGGGAGAAACCGCAACGACCACCGCTCTCGGATTTTTCAAACAAATCGAAGCGTACGTCACCGCTCCCGCGCTTTACGGATTTTGGATCGCTTGCGCACTTTGGGTGTTCATCTCAATCGTGCATATTGTATTGAACAAGACGGTGAAGAACCAGAAAGTCAAGATGCTTTCCGTGCTTGCCGTGTGCTTGATCGTTATGCTCGGGTCGGGATTTATCATGGACGGAGTGTTCCAAGGCAAAGTTGCCGAGCTTCAAAAAAATGCCCCGGAGGGCGTTGTTGTTGAGGACTACAAGACGCAGCTTTCCTACTACCGCACGTTCACATCCAACGCAATCAAGAAGAACGACACGCTCAATCTCATTGCACAAGTGGATCTTCTTCAACACGTCTACAACGTTGAGATGGAAGGCGTTGACAAGGGCGGCACTGCGGGCAACATTGCCAACAAACCCGTCACGTACTACAACGTCATTGACGCAGACGGCAACCAAGGTGTTGACATCAGCTTCAAAATTGACGAAAAAACGGGCGCATACAAGCTCAACGTTGATGAGCGGAACAACATTGTCGGCGACGGCAACATCACAAAAGAGATAGAGGGCAATCAGCTCATCAGACTCAAGCCCCAAAACGGCAAGCTCGTCATCAACGGCAAAGAGTATCCGAACTATTGGTACAAAGAAAGAGTCACCAACAGCAAAGAGAAAATCTACGTGTGGTATGCAAAAGATATGATGCCCATTGGCACCGAGTATGCAAACGGCGCAAAAGTAGACAACTCTCCGATCACTGAAGGCATCTACGGCACGGGTATTTATAACAAGAACGGCATGCTCTCGGACGGTTGGGTGTTCAGCATCTACAACGTGCTCGACATCTTGGAAGACTACTACGAAGGCAAAGCCATTTCCGAAAAATACAGCGCCCTTGTGGAGAGCTTGTACGAAGAGGCGGAAACCACTCGTGACGCATACTATCAAGGTCTTATCCCCGATCCGGACGGCAACTACGCGTCCAAGTGGGAGCAAACGATGTACACTCAAGAGATTGATCTTGCCAACAGATTCTCTCTCACAAGACGTCGTCTTGACCAACTTGTTGCAAAACTCGGCGCATTGCTCGGCAAGAACAGCCTTTTTGACTTCCTTCTCAAGCCCAACGAAGACGGCACGACGGGAATCGAAGGCGTTGCGGGCGAATTCGGCGTCGGCGATATGCTCAAACCCATTCTTGAAAAACTTCAAAAGGGTATGAGCTTTGCAACCGATATCATCAAAAACGACACGACTATGGCAACCGTCATCGAGTATGTCAAAGCCGCGCTCAACATCCCCGACACAACCGAGATCAAGGACGTGTACATCGTGCTTGCATACGCAGGTGCGACAGACATTTTCGGCGTTGAAAGAGATCACATGTATCTTGCTCTTGTCAAAGACAACGGCGCAGGAGCAATCGGCACCAATCCCGCAAAAGTCAAAGACGGTGGTGACGTTCTTCTCGACATCGACTTCTCCGACAAGATCCTTGACGACGAAAACAGCGATTTCGCATTCGATCTCGATCATTTGAGCGAGTTCTTGAACACCGCAATCAATGGTTTGCTCAAGAAGTTCAACATCAATCTCAAATCCATCCTTGTTGACAACACCATCGGCAGCTTGCTTGGCGGTTTGCTCATCAAAGACATCAAGATTGACGGCGTGGTCTACAAAGGACTTGAAATCGGCGGCATGCAAATTCCGCTTTTCGACAGCGACTACAATGCCGCGATCGACGTTGCAGGCATCCTGACCAATCTTCTTTCTTCACTTTACTACTATCAATCTCCCGTCATCAAACCGGTGTGGGAGTTCTACGGCTGGCAAGAGAGCACCGATGAAAGCTATATCGAGGCGAGCAAAGCTCTCAAACAATTCCAAAGAGCAGAGTATGAAGCAGTGGCATACGGCGGCATGATCGGCTCTGTGCTTATCGGCGACAAGCTCGGCACGGGTTCATATCCGTCCGCACTCGGACTTGCCGATCTCACCGCAGTCAGACAACTCAAATACGATCTTTCCTACAAGAGAGATTTCTATCCCATCTACAACACTCGCGATATGATCATGTTCTTCACGGGCATCATCATTCTGTTCTATTTCTTGAGCTTTGTCGCTCAACAAAAAGAGATCGAATACGCAACGGGCACTCTTGTGGCTGAAGATCGCAAACCGCGCCAAAAGAAAGCCAAGAAGGGCGCAAACGTCGATGAAATCGCAATGGGCGCAATCGGCGCAACCGTAGACGAGCAAAACGAGCAAGGAGTTGAAGCTCCCGCGGGGGACACCGCCTTGCCCGATCAAGAAAATACGGATAAGGGGGTGCTGTAATATGAGCGAGAAACATCTTGACCAATCTGTTGAAAATATGGATTTGCAATCTCAAACTCAACAAGAGACAACGGACAAAATGCCCGCATTCCCTGTGAGTGAACGCACAAAGAAACAACAACTCGGCACGTCCGTGGTATACTCGGTGGCATCGGTGGTGCTGTACGTGCTTGCATACTTGCCCATCGTCTTGGTGTCTTTGGTGCTTGGCGTGAAGTGCTACGAGCTTTTGCCGTACTATTCCTTCTGGCCGTTTGTCGGCACAATTCTTGCATGCGTGCTCGGTCTTGTCTTTATGACGGTCGTGCTTGTCGTTGCAAGAAAGAAAACAAAGAGCAGCATCAGGACGCAAACGGTGAAGATCTGCATCGCTTTCGTGTGCTTGACCACCGTGTTCGGTCTTTTGTTCACCTATATCGTCCCCGACGTCATCGCATTTGCAACTCAAAACACCTTGTTCTGCGAAGACTTGTACTACAAGGGAACGGAGCAAGCGGAAAAGAACGCAAAGCTCGAACGCGACTATATCATGTACAACGTGCTCAACGGCAACTTGAACACCTATGACGGCAACCGCATTGCCGACAAGGGCGACTTTGCCTACACCACGCTCGCAAAGAGAGAAGAAGAAAACGGCACGTTCATCAGATACTACAACCAAGACATCCAAAACGTCTACGATGCCTACATGCGCGATTACGACATCAAGACCATCAAGTCCCAAGTGCTTGACGTGCTTGAAAAGAATGCGCCCAGAAGATACGAGTTGTACAACTTTGTCTACACCAACTACGTTCTCAACGACTACGACTACGCATTCTACAACAATCTCGAACGCCGCGCCTTCACGCTCTCTATCGTGGACTATATCTATTCCAACTTCGATTATGAAGGCATGCTCAAGCTCGGCTTCAAGGACGCTCGTCTCAAAGCGTTGTTCCAAGCCAACTATGACAGCTTCAACCAAGACGGTTACAACCCGTTTGACGATCCGCTCCTTTTGTATGCGCAAGTCAACGGCCGTATGACAATCCCCGTCGTGTTGCGCCTTATTCTCAACGAAGGTTGGCAATATTCGCAAGGCGGATTCAATGACGCGTCCGGCGAAGTGCGTTTCACCGAAGACGGCAACTGCATGTATCAACTCTACGATCCCGCAAAGAGAGACGAGTTTATCGCACAAGGCGGCACGTTCGATTATGACGGCACGATCATGAACGGCGAAGGCAAGGAAATCACCGTCAAGTACGGTTTCAACAAAGACGGCTGGATGATCTTTGAAAACGGCGTTACAAAACGCCCGATGAAGTGGCTCGTCTTGGATATGCTCGGCGATCCGATGTCCATTGCAAAACTCGATCTCAAATCGGTTGCGGGCAGCACCGTCACCGAGGCAATCCAAAAATTGCTCAACAAACTTCCCACTCTCGTTGACGCGCTCGGCGGCCTTGTGAAAAAAGACCTTATCGACGTGGTTGTCAAAGAGGCAACGGGCGGAGCAGGGCTCAGCATCGGTCTTTGCTTTGACGACGACGGCAACCTTGCTGTCAATCTCTTCTCCATGAACGCCCCCTACGGTATGCTCGGCTACATGCAAGCAACGTGGGTGTCACAAGACAATCTGCTCATGGCGGTCATCAACGTTGTCGGTCTTCGCAACTGGCTGTGCATCTTCGGCGCAGTGGGCGGCGTGCTCATCGTGGCGGCAGGCGTGTGCAGAGAGCTTGGCGAAAAGACTCGTGAACGCACCGAAATCGCTCGCGACCGTATCAATCGCGCAGAAGACGACGACACGCAACAAGACGCAATCGCAGACGGTGCGGACAATGCCGACAATGTAGACGCTCCTGCGGACACACCGCTTAACGCAGTGTGACAAAGAAGCGACAAATCAAACAACAAAAAAAGACACGCAAAGGGCGTCACTCTTAGGGATTTTAATTGAATATTTTATAAAACTCGACTTTCAATAAGTCGAGTTTTCTTTTACCCACATAAAACAGATTGAATTAAAGTTAATTTTATGTTATAATCAACTCATCGATAAATAAGAATTTGATGAAAACAACAAATAATTTTTAGGAGGTGCTACCCATGAAAGCAGAAGAAATGATTGTTACACATGATTTACTCCGTATAGTGTCGGTATAAAACGGTGAAATCTATACGGAGTGAAATATCACCGAAACGCCGACTTTATATTTATTAAGCCATGCAAAGGAGGATTTAGTTTATGTCAATGATTAAAATAGAAAATCTTACGTTTTCCTATCCAACGAGTTATGATAATGTTTTTGAAAACATAAGCTTTCAAATTGATACCGATTGGAAGCTCGGCTTTGTGGGAAGAAACGGCAGCGGAAAAACAACGCTGTTAAATCTTTTGCTCGGAAAGTATGAGTATAGCGGTAAAATTCACGCATCCGTGCAGTTCGATTATTTTCCATATCCCGTATCGGATAAAGCGAAGCTTACGTGTGAAATTTTCTCTGAAATCGCCCCTGCGGCAGAGGAATGGGAGTTAATGCGAGAACTGTCTTACTTGGATGTGGAGGCAGATGTGCTTTACCGTCCATTTGAAACTCTATCAAACGGTGAGCAGACAAAGATACTGTTAGCGGCTTTATTTTGCAACGAAGGACATTTTCTTTTGATTGACGAGCCAACGAACCATTTAGACGTTCACGCTCGTGAAATGGTATCAGCATATTTAAAAAAGAAAAAAGGCTTTATACTCGTATCTCACGACCGTGCCTTCTTGGATGGATGTGTTGACCATATTTTGTCGCTGAATAGAGCAAGCATTGAAGTACAAAGCGGAAATTTTTCGTCTTGGATGGAGAACTTTGAACGTCAACAAGAATTTGAACTCGAACAAAATGAACGCTTACAAAAGGATATTGCTCGATTACAACAATCGGCGAAACGCTCTGCGGTGTGGTCTGATCGTGTAGAAGCATCGAAAAAAGGAGCAGCCGACAAGGGTTATGTCGGGCATAAAGCAGCAAAGATGATGAAACGGTCAAAAGCAATCGAAGCAAGGCAACTGCAAGCTATTGAGCAGAAATCAGGGCTTCTAAAAAACATCGAAACTGCCGAGAATTTGAAGCTCACTACGTTGATGTATCACGCAGAAACACTCGTTACCCTTTCTGATGTTTCTGTTTGTTATGACGAAAATGCGATATGCGAACCCGTTTCATTTACAATACGGCAAGGAGATAGAGTTGTCCTTGACGGTAGAAACGGAAGCGGAAAAAGCAGTTTGCTTAAACTTATAATCGGTGAGCCAATCGAGCATACAGGTACGATACAGCTTGCATCGGGACTTATCATATCCTATGTGCCGCAGGACACCTCACATCTACAAGGGAGTTTATCAGCTTTCGCTGAAGAAAACCATATAGATGAAAGTTTATTCAAAGCAATTCTGCGGAAAATGGACTTTGAGCGCGTACAGTTTGAAAAAGATATACAAGATTTTTCAGGCGGTCAAAAGAAAAAAGTTTTGATAGCGAAAAGCCTCTGTGAGCAAGCGCATCTGTACATATGGGATGAGCCACTTAACTTTATTGATGTGTATTCTCGTATGCAGATTGAGCAGCTCATAAAAGAATTTTCGCCTACGATGATTTTTGTCGAACACGATAAAGCCTTTAGAGAAACGATTGCGACGAAAACTTTTCGGTTATAAAACAGAGCGCGACAAATTCCAATTTATCGAGTTGTTAATTTTGTGGGAAAATTTTCAAAAGTTTAGCACACTATACTTTGCAAGCAAAGTCGTGTGCTTTTGCGGGATAAAAAAGAAAGACTAACGAAAGGTGTTCGTTAGTCTTTTATATTGCCTAAAAATCCCTTATAGGGAACGCCTAATCGCGTGTCTTTTTTATCTGCAATAAAGTAGTGCGAAAAGTGAATTGCCGTCTGCCGTCTACATCGTGTAAAGCTGTTGCTTACATCGTGTCGAGCCGTTGATTATATCGTACAGTCGCTTGTAGTGTGCACAGCGGCGGTTGTGCTGCAAAAAAAACGGCGGTTGCGCCGATTTTATATCAGCAGAATATCGCCTGCGCTCAGCGTGTACGGGCAAGCGAGCTTGTATATGCGTTGCACGTATTTTGCATCGTCCGTCACAACGTTTTGCACGGTGTCGATGATTTCGCCCGCCGTGAAGGTTTTGTATGCCGTGTTGCTTGCGGGGGATAGGATTGTCAGCGTATCGCCCGTGCGGAAACGGTTGCGCATTTCAACGGTGGCTATGCCGTCTTTATAGTCTTGCACAACGGCGGTGAAGACGTATTTTTCGGGAGATTGCCCTTCGTCAAGACACACCGTATCAAGGTTGTCGCCCTCGAAGTATGCGTCCGTGTAGGTGCGGTGCGCCACGGTTTCGAGCAAGGCGTCATATTCGTCCGCATGCTCGATCGTGCCTGTCGCAAGATATTCGTCAATTGCCTTTCTGTATGCGTTTGCAACCGTTGCGATATAAAACTCGCTCTTCATCCGTCCTTCCACTTTCAGCGACACAATGCCAGATTTTGCAATCTCGGGGATGTGGCGCAAAAGGCGCAGGTCGCGGCTGTTCATAAAGTAGGTCATGCGCTCGTCTTGCTCGACATCAAGCGGCTTTGACGCGTGACGTTCGGTTTCGGTGATGCGATAGCCCCATCTGCAAGGCTGGATGCATGCGCCGCGGTTGGCGGATCGGTTGGCAAAGTAGGTGGAGAGAAGACATCTGCCCGAATAGCTCATGCACATCGCTCCGTGTACAAACGCTTCAAGCTCCATATCCGGTGCGGCGTTGTGGATTTCAAGCACTTCGTCAAGGGAGAGTTCTCTTGCAAGCACAACCCGTTTTACGCCCATAGCTTGCCAAAATTTGACGGCAAGCAGATTGGTGGTGTTGGCTTGTGTGGATAGGTGAATCACAAGATTCGGCGCAACCTGTTTGCACAGCGTTACAAGCCCGATGTCCGAGATAAGCACCGCGTCCACCTTTGCACTTTGCAAAAACTCAAAGTATTCTTTTGCTTTGTCAAGGTCTTGATTTTTTGCAAAAATGTTGACGGTGACGTACACTTTTTTGCCAAGCGCGTGAGCGTAGTTTGCCGCCTCGACAATCTCGTCTTCCGAGAAGTTGTCCGCAAAAGCGCGCAAGGAAAAAGCCTTGCCGCCAAGGTACACGGCGTCAGCCCCGAAGTGAAAAGCGGTTTTAAGTTTTTTGAGATTGCCTGCCGGCATCAACAGTTCGAGCATAAAGCACCTTTTGACGCAATAAAGCGTTAAACAATGCAAATCGGCATCATAAAATGCCGATTTTGTCATTTGAGCGTGTTGTTTTGTCAGTCCGTGATGATGGGGATTTTGGCAAGATACACTATATCGTCGCGATCTGCCGCCTCGCCTTCTGCCAGCACGAATGCCTTTTTGTAGATCTTTCCGCCTGCAAGGCTCACGATCTTTTCAAGCCCGCGAAGGCTGCCGCCCGTGGATACAACGTCATCCACAATTGCCACCTTCTTGCCTTTGAGAAGGTCTGCGTCGTGCTTTGACAAATACAGCGTTTGTTCGCCGCCCGTGGTGATGGATTGCACGGTTGCCTCGATGCCGTCCTGCATATACAGTTTCTTGCTCTTGCGGCACACCGCATAGAATTTTTGTCCGAGTTCGCGCGCGATGACGTGGCTCAGTTGCAGTCCTTTGGACTCCGCCGTAAGCACGACGTCGCAGCCGTCGAGAAGTTTTGCAAGTTCCTTGCCGCAATGCTCCGTCAAGTCAACGTTGCCGTGAAGGTTGAAAAAGCAAATGCTTATGCCGCTCGGCAAGGGCAGAACGGGCAAATCTGTCTTGAATCCGTTGATGTCAACGGTGTAAAATCTTTCCATAGAGAAAAACTCCTTGGTGTTTAATAGGTCTATATTATAAAACAATCGTCGTTTTTTTACAAGTCAAAACGATCTATTTTTGGGCGTGTGGCAAGCGGCTTTTTGGCTTACTTTTCGTTCTTTTGCTCGCTTGTTTCTTGCTCTTTTGCTTGCTCTTCTCTCGCTTTTTCTTTGGCGTTGTATTCGGTGACTTTCACTTTGTTTTCGTTTTTATCGAGCACGTAGGTGTTGTCAAGCTGATTTTTGAGATCTCCGACCACGCTTTGTATGTATTCTTTGCGAAGAATTGCTTGTTCCTTTTTTTCTTCATCGGTCAGCCCGACGTTTTTCGCCTTGCGCGCGAGTTCGTTTATTCTTTGGATATTCATATTGTTCCTTCCTATACTGCAAATTTGTTTGGTTTTTTGATAGATATTTGATTTTATCTTATTTTTTGGCGATTTGGCACGTTGTCGCGTCACACGTCCGTGCTCCAATCTATCGGCTTTTGTCCGTGTTGTGTCAAAAACGCGTTGCATTTTGAAAAGTGCTTGCACCCGAAAAATCCTGCGTAAGCCGACAGCGGAGAAGGGTGCGGACATTCCAAAATCAAGTGTTGTGGCGCAGTGATAAGCGACTTTTTCGAGCGCGCGTTGCCGCCCCACAGCATAAACACAATCGGCTCTTTTCTGTCGTTGAGCTTGCGTATGATGCTGTCCGTCAGCACTTCCCAGCCCTTGTTTTTGTGCGAGTTGGCTTGCCCTTCGCGCACGGTCAGCACCGTGTTGAGCAACAGCACGCCTTGCTTTGCCCACGGCACAAGGTAGGGCGATTTGTTTTTCACGCCAACGTCCTGCTCTATCTCCTTGAATATGTTGACAAGCGAGGGCGGAGTCGCCACTGTCGGCTTGACGGAAAAGCACATGCCGTGCGCCTGCCCTTCGCCGTGATAGGGGTCTTGCCCCAAAATGACCACCTTGACGTCTTCGTATGCCGTGTATTTGAGCGCGTTGAAAATATCGTGCATGTCGGGATAGATCACGCGCGTGCGATACTCCTGCGCCAAAAACTTGCGTAAGATCTGATAGCTTTCGCTCTCAAAGTCTTCTTTCAGGACGTTGTCCCAGCTGTTGCCGATGTTGACCATATCCATATTATACCACAAATTTTTTTCTGCGCAACAGTATATAAATCGTATCTTTGCCCCATAATACAATCAATCCGACGTCGGAGCAAAAAATCAACTCGGCATAAGCCGAACAAGGAGAAAATTATGGCAAAAACAGCAACCAAACAAACAAAAAAATCCAACCCCTGCCATTGCGCAGACACCAAAACCAAGACCACGACCAAATCTCGTGCGGCGAAAGAAACCGATTGCAAAGACTGTAAGTAAAACCGCGCTAAAATAGCGAATAACTTCGTCAACACCCATCCGCTCCAAAATCACGTACCACTTGTACGTTGGGTTTTGTTTAGGATGGGTGTTTCCTTGTTTTTCATCTATTTATCGCGGTTTTTCAAACCGTAGAGATAAAACATTGTCGATAGCTCAAAACACTACTTTTGTATTTTAGAGACTTTTGAGAATTTTATGAGATATTTGTATAACTATTGTTTGGCATTTTATCTTACCAATGAAAGATAATTAATTCCTGTCATAGAGGAAACAGCCTATTTTAAGTGTTCCCATATTTTTTCAATGAGAACAGTATCGTCTGATGTATCAAATATGTGCTGGGCGAAATCTTTGACATTAGGGCGATTATCAAGGATTTTCTTTATTGCGGCGATTTGGTCTTGTTTTGGTGCCGCACCGCGTTTCAAGGCTCTGTGGCAAGTAGGGCATAGTTTTACAATGTTGTTTTCATCGTCTAGCTCATGGTTTTTTCCCAGAGAGATAACATGGTGGTATTCAAAAGATTGTTTGCCTGTATTTTTGTTGGTATATGTGGTTGTGGTTTTGCAACAGGCACACTCGTCGGGAGTGTTCATTCTTATGATTTCTATTAAACCTAAATCGCGTTTAAAGGATTTTTCATCGGTTGCCGAATCGAAGTTTAGTTCTTTTCTTAACGCTTTTATGTCGCTATTGCTTAATTCCTGCCCGAAAATGTTATTTGAATAATAACGCAACATCGAGTCAAATGAGTCTTTTTTGCTAGGTAGCAATTCAGGACAAGAAAAATATTCCACACCATCTTGAAATGAGAAATGCTCGATGGTTTCAGGATATGCTGCCTTTATAATCGCGCATTTATATTCGTTTAGCAATCCGATATTTTTTGCATACCAGTAAAGTTTAAAGCGGAGTTGTGTGTTGCGTTTTCTGATTCCTGTAACATAGTCGTGTTGCAATTCGCGCGGATTAAAATTTAAAACGCTAAACGGAACATTAAAGTGATCGTATAGCATACGCGCTCTTTTCAGTTCATGGACAGAATTGTAAAAATAGTCCATAGCGAGCAATGGTCGTGTTGTATCAATGCTACCACGCGATTCTGCAAAACCACGTATAAACATTTTTTTATCTTCGGTTAGTGCATCAACATAAACGAAATCCTGACACAAAATTTTCACATGCAGTCTGTTGAAAAAACTTTCTTCTGTCAGATTTAGGTCATTGGTCAAAATAAAACGCAAAATTGCTTGTTTATGACCATTGGTTAATTTAGTGTGATCTTCCCAATAATTGTTTGGGGCGCAAATGCGGTTTAGTTTTTTAAGCAGGCTATCTTTTGATGATATAAGATAGTTATAGCCATCTGCGAATTTTGAAATTTTATAGCTGACTTCGGTATAAATTTTTGTCTTATCGGCTGAAAAAATATATCTGCTATAAAATACGCCCAACAATAATGGAGAAACTTCGGTTGCTAAAAAATCACTTACGTTCATATTTCCACCTTTATATTTATTTGTTCTTACATTATATAGTTATTTTAATTGTTTTTTCAATAGTTATATGATATATTATATGTGAGGGATAAAAAATCGCTCCCTCACAGAAGGAAAATGGTTATGGAATTTAGAGTTTTGGACTTATTTTGCGGAGCAGGCGGTTTTTCCTCCGGGCTTGAACAAATAGAAAATTTTCATACAGTAATAGGATTAGATTTTGACCAATATGCCATTGAAACATTTTCAAAGAATTTTCCAAACGCTACGGCGATTTGTGGAAATATACTAGAAGAGAATGTTAAGAAAACGGTAATAACTGCTGCTAAAGAGAAAAGGGTCAATATGATCATTGGCGGACCACCGTGTCAAGGGTTTAGTTTAAAAGGTAAAAATCTTGGTTTGGACGATAGCCGAAATTTTTTGTTCAGAGAATATCTCAATATTGTAAAAGAGCTACAACCGGAAGTTTTTGTCATAGAAAACGTTAAAAATATTCTCAATTCAACAAAACACTATTTCAGAGATCAAATACTTAATGAGATAGATAGCCTTGGCTATATTGTAAATTATGGGGTGTTGAATGCAAAAGACTATGGAGTTCCGCAAAGTCGAGAACGCGCCTTTTTTATAGCCTCAAAAAATAAATTTATCAATTTTCCGAGCATTAACGAGAATGTTGTAACCGTAAGAGATGCAATATCGGATTTAGCCTATTTAGAGAGCGGCGAAGGTGCGGTTTTTTCAGAATATCAAAATGCTCCGCAAAGTAATTATCAGACACAAATGCGAGGCGAATGTTTGCAATATCACAAGGCAAGCACGCATTCGAATATTGCCATAGAAAAATTGAGACTAATTCCGCCAGAATGTGGAAAAGAATATTTGCCCAGAGAAATGCATGGCAAACAGAAATTTTCAACCACATGGTCGCGTCTTGAATGGGACAAGATAAGCCCGACGATCGATACGCGATTTGATACACCGTCTAACGGGAAAAACTCGCATCCTTTTTTGAATAGGGCTATAACGCCGAGAGAGGCTGCGCGCATACAAAGTTTCAACGATAATTTTTATTTTTACGGACCTAAGGTTTCGGTGTGTAAGCAAATAGGCAATGCCGTGCCTCCATTGCTTGCAAAAGCGATAGGCGAAAAAATATCGAGCGAACTACAAAGAGAAGTGATCCAAAACGACAATTTTACATTGTATCTCGGAAATGCGTATACGATGATCGATGAGTTTATAAAGAATGGAGTAAGGGTTAATCATATAATTACAGATCCGCCATACAATATTTCGCACGAAAACAATTTTAGTACGCTTAGGTGTCCTAGAAAGGGCGTTGATTTTGGTGAATGGGATAAGAATTTCGACTTGTTTTCTTGGATTCCAAAATATGCTCAGATTTTGGATAAAAACGGCTCAATAATCGTTTTTTGTTCCTATCGATATATAAGTTACATTATAAAAGCGATGGAAGAAAGTGATATTTGTGTCAAAGATGTGCTTGTATGGAGAAAAAACAATCCCATGCCAAGAAACATCGAAAGAAGATATGTTCAAGACATGGAATTTGCTGTTTGGGGCGTAAAAAAAGGCGCAAAATGGGTGTTTCATAAGGACGAAAATAAACCATATATGAGAAGCATGTTTGAAACCGGAGTTGTATCGGGAACAGAAAGGACGATACATCCCACGCAAAAAAGCATAAAGCTCATGAGAGAAATTGTAGCAATTCACACGAATGAAAATGACATCATTATCGATCCTTTTATGGGAAGTGGTACGACAGGGGTTGCATGTGTTGCACAAAACAGGAAATTTATTGGTGTAGAGATAGATCAAGATTATTTTATATTGTCTGCGCAAAGAATAGAAAGGTTGATTTAAAAATATGCAGAAATGGTTTTATATTATGATGTAGCATTGAAAATCATAATAAACATCGAAAATTAAAAGCGGCAATTAGGTAATAGAATAAAAAAGGCACGACTTTCAAGAAATCGAATGTGATTTTGAAGAAGGTCGTGCCTTTTAATTTGTTTTGTTTTTTGCGGCTATTTTTTTATTCTTCTTTGTCGGACATGGCGTCGATTTCGGCGGTGGATTGGCGTTCGCCGATTTTCATGTCTTCGAGCGCGTAGGTTTTCACGTCGAAACTGCCGTCTTTGAGCATCACTTTCACGCGGGCGGTTTGCTTGATAAGGTCGTTGGACTCAACCGTGCCTTCGCCATCTGCCGTGCGCACTTTGCTGCCCACTTTGGGCATGAGCTTGAACACTTCGCTGTAATATGCGTTCTCGTATTTCAGACAGCACATAAGCCTGCCGCACACGCCGCTGATCTTTTGGGGATTGAGGCTCAATCCTTGGATTTTTGCCATTTTTATGGACACTTTTTCAAAGTCGGGCAGGTGAGTGGTGCAGCAGCACGGACGACCGCAAGGAGCGAGTGCGCCGCGCATTTTTGTGTCGTCACGCTCATAGATTTGGCGAAGCTCGATGCGCACCTTGAATATGGACGCAAGCACGCGCACGAGTTCTCTGAAGTCCACTCTGCCGTCTGCGGTGAAGTAGAAGATGAGTTTTGAGCGGTCAAAGGTGTATTCTGCGTCAACGAGTTTCATATTGATGCCCATTTCCGCCACTTTTTCTCTTATGACTTTGAGTGCGTGGTCTTTGTCTTGCAAGTTTTTTTCCACGCGTTTGATATCGTCGGGAGTGGCTTTGCGCACAACGGGTTTGAGCGGTTGCACGATATCCTTGTCGTTCACGTCCTTGTTGGCGATGGTGACGGTGGCGTATTCGAGCCCGCGCGCGGTTTCCACGATTGCGCCGTCCCCTTCCTGAAAATCGATATCTTTGGGATCGAAATAGTACACCTTGTTGGTGCTTCTAAATTTTATGCCTACGATTATTGCCATTTGTATCTAGCCTCCAATATAGAAAACAGCAGGTCGTCCACGGTGGCGGCGACGCTGACGTTGAGAGATAGTTTTCTGCGCTCCGAATTGATTTTTTGGATGATGTGAGCGATTGCTTTTGCGCTATATTTGCCGCCAAGAGCCGCAACGCTTGTCGAAACGTGCTTTGAGAGCATAAGGTCTTTGTTGTCCTTTGCCACGAGCATATCTCGCAAAATGATGGACATCACGTCCAAAAGACCGCCGAGATCCTGCTCTGCGAGCATAAGCCCGTCCAATTTTGCCACGTCGCTTGAACGGTTGAGATTGTCAAGCACGTACAGCGCGAGTTTGTACAAGTCCGCATATTTCGGGGAAGTGGCGATTTTTTTTGCTTTGCCCAATTGCCCTTCGCTGCAAGCGGCGGCGATTGCGCTCATTTCTTCGTCAAGCCCTAAAGCGAGCATCGAGTTGTAGATCGTTTCTTCGTCAAAGAGATCGATATACACGTTGCGCGTGCGCGACTTTATCGTCGCGAGCATGCTTGCCTCGTTTGCAACGCCAAGGAAAATCGTCACGTCTTTGGGCGGTTCTTCGAGGGTTTTGAGAATCTTGTTTTGCGCCTGCGCGTTCATAAGATCGGCGCGGTGAACAAAATACACCTTTCTGTCCGAGAGCGGCTTGACGGCGATTGTGTCCAGCATGGTTTCAACGTCGTCAACCTTGATTTTTCCGCCCGTGGGGTAGAGATGAAAAACGTCCGCGTGATTGTTGTGAGCCACCTTTTTGCACTCCGCACATTCGCCGCACGCATCGTGAGTGGGGCAGTATATGCTCTCTCCCACAAGCGTGAAAAACTCGTCCACAACGTCATCGTCGGCGGACACGACCATATAGGCATGACCAAGCCCGGCGACCAAGTCGCCGCGTATCAACGAGTATGCTCTTGACGAGCGCAAAGCGTTTTCAAAGGTGAGTGTGCTCACTTTATCGCACCCCTTTCTCTCAAAGCGTCTATTATTCTTTGAGAAGTGACATTTTTGTCAAAATCGGGTTTTATCCGCACGAAACGACCGTTTGAAGTGGCGATTTCGTCAATATAACCCTCGTATACTTTGTCGTGGAAAGCGGCGGATTCCAGCTCCATTCTGTCGTCTTGGATCTTGAAAGTGCGCCAAGATTGGCTTGGACGCAGATCGAGAAAAATCGTAACGTCGGGGATGCAACCGTCCATTGCGGGAGCGTTGATTTGCTTGATGGTGTCCGCCCCAAGACCGCGCGCATAACCTTGATAGGCTATGGAGCTGTCCACGTATCTGTCGCACACGACAAGTTGCCCTTTTTCAAGAGCGGGTTTTATGACTTCGCGCACGAGTTGAGCGCGGCTTGCCGCGTACAAAAGAGCCTCGGTCATATCTGTCATCTCGGTGTTTTGGGGATCGAGAATGACTTTGCGGATTTGCTCGCTTATTTCGGTGCTGCCCGGCTCGCGCACGTAGATTGCGGTTTGCCCGGTGCTTTCCAGATAGTCTTTGAGAAGTTTGAGTTGCGTGGATTTGCCGACTCCTTCGCAACCTTCAAATGAAACAAACATATCGTCCCTTTCCTTTGTTGATTATCGTATTATATCACGAGCGGACGGGATTGTCCAACCATTGACGCAATCATTGGCGAGCGTGAGATAATAAGAGTTGCCATAGCAACGTCATTCTATTATATCAAAAATTTTGCATGTCTTCAAGAGTGGTTTGCAAAGCGGCGAAAAATTTTTGTTTTTTGCTTGCGATACTTGTCGTTTGTCAAAAAATCGGCTCGGCGGCAAAAAAATTGTGACAAATACACGCCAAGTGCGCGCGCGCCCGCTTGACAACGGGCGGATATGGTATTAAACTGAATATTATTATTTTATATGTGAGGAGTGCTTGCCGCTTATGGATTATAAGCAAATCGAAAGCAAATGGCAAAAGGTCTGGGAAGAAACCGGCCTTTACAAATTCGACCGCTCGAGAGTGGACAAAAAATACTACTGCCTCGAGATGTTCTCGTACCCTTCGGGCGCGAAACTTCACGCGGGACACTGGTACAACTACGGTCCTGCCGACACGTTTGCCAGATTCAAACGTATGCAAGGCTACGAAGTGTTTCAGCCCATGGGCTTTGACGCATTCGGTCTGCCTGCCGAAAACTACGCGATAAAGACGGGCATCCACCCCGAAGAAAGCACTCTCAAGAACATCGCCACCATGGAAGCGCAGCTCAAACGCATCGGCGCAATGTACGATTGGGACTACGAGATCAAGACTTGCCTTCCCGACTACTACAAGTGGACGCAATGGATGTTTTTGCAACTCTACAAGCACGGTCTTGCCTATCGCAAGGAAGCGCCCGTCAACTGGTGCCCTTCCTGCAACACCGTCCTTGCCAACGAACAGGCTCAAGGCGGCGTGTGCGAAAGATGCGGATCGCAAGTGACTCACAAAAATCTCAATCAATGGTTCTTCAAGATCACCGCGTATGCGGATGAATTGCTCGATTGCATAGACAAACTCGATTGGCCCGAAAAGACCAAGCTTATGCAAAAGAATTGGATCGGCAGAAGTTTCGGCGGAGAAGTGGAGTTCAAGGTGGTCGGCAAGGATTTGTCCTTCAAAGTGTTCACCACAAGAGCGGACACCATATTCGGCGTGACCTACGTCGTTCTTGCTCCCGAAAGCCCGCTCGTCGATCAAGTCGTCACAAAGGAGCAAAAGGCGGCGGTTGAAGAATACAAAGAAAAGAGCGCGAAAGCCACCGAAATCGACAGACTTTCATCCACTCGCGAAAAGACGGGCGTGTTGACGGGCGCATACGCAATCAACCCCATCAACGGCGAGCAAGTGCCAATTCTCGTTGCCGACTACGTCATCGCAAGTTACGGCACGGGCGCGGTTATGGGCGTTGCGGCGCATGACGAGCGTGACTTTGTGTTTGCTCAAAAGCTCGGTTTGCCTATCAAGCGCGTCATCAAGGGTGCAGAAGGCGTGGACGACACTCTTCCGTTCTGCGAGAGCGGCATAATTTGCAATAGCGGCGAATTTGACGGTCTTTCAAGCGAAGACGGCAAAAAAGCCATACTCAAAAAACTCGAAAGCGAAGGAAAGGGCGGTCTGAAAACCAACTACCGCTTGCGTGACTGGCTGGTGAGCCGTCAACGCTATTGGGGTGCGCCCATTCCCATTATCCACTGTGACCACTGCGGTGACGTGCCCGTCCCCGAAAAAGACTTGCCCGTGCGTTTGCCTATGGGCGTCAACTTCACCCCGGACGGCGAATCGCCGCTCAAAAAATGCGAAGAGTTTGTCAACACGGTATGCCCCGTCTGCGGCAGACCTGCAAAACGCGACGCGGACACGCTTGACACTTTTGTGTGTTCGAGCTGGTATTTCCTTAGATACCCCGACGCACACAACGCCGATGCGCCCTTTGACAGAGAGTGGATTGACAAGATGCTCCCCGTTGACAAGTACATCGGAGGCGCGGAGCACGCGTGCATGCACCTTTTGTACGCAAGATTCTTCACAAAAGCGTTGAGAGATATGGGCTATCTTGACTTTGACGAGCCGTTCTTGTCGCTTGTGCATCAAGGCACGATTCTCGGTCCTGACGGCAACAAGATGTCAAAGTCGCGCGGCAACGTCGTATCTCCCGACGATAGTATCGCAAAATACGGCGCGGATATATTCAGAGTGTATCTTATGTTCGGTTTCAACTATGTCGAAGGCGGCCCGTGGAACGACAACGGACTCGAATCCATCTCTCGTTTCTTTGACCGTATCGAGCGCATCGTCAAGAAGTGCTATGAAGTCAACTTTGACAACAAGCCGCTCGGCAAGGCGGAGAAGGAGCTCAATCGCGTGCGCCACAACACCATAAAGTGCGTCACCAACGATTTGGGCGTGTTCTCTTTCAACACGGCGGTTGCAAGACTTATGGAATACGTCAACGCAATCTACGCGTACGAAACAAACGTCGAGAAGAAAAACGTGTTCTACAAGGACTGCGCAAAGGATCTCGTGCTGTTGGTCGCGCCGTTTGCGCCGCACTTTGCAGAGGAGCTTTGGGAGATGCTCGGCGAAAAATACAGCGTGTTCAACCAATCGTATCCAAAATTCGATCCGTCCGCAATGGTGCTTGACGAGATAGAGCTTGCGGTGCAAATCAACTCCAAGATGAGAGCAAAGATCACCGTTCCCAGCGGAGCGAGCAAGGAAGAGATAGAAAAAGCGGCATTGGAAGCCGTCAAAGATCAGCTTCAAGGCGCACCCAAGAAAGTCATTGTTGTGCCCGGCAGACTTGTTAACATCATCGCATAACACATCGATCACTTGCGCTTTTTCGCAGCAAAATAAAATCAAACCAAGACCGAAAGGTCAACGGAGCATATTATGTTGGATCTTATCAGAATCAGAAACAATCCGCAAGAAGTCGTGGACGCTCTTGCAAAAAAAGGCTATAAGGCAGACTTTACCGACGTCATCGCATGGGACGACGAGAGAAAAGCCACAATCACCCAAATAGAGCAACTCAAAGCGCAAAAGAACAAGGTTTCGGCGCAAATCCCCGTGCTCAAAAAGGCGGGACAACCCGTCGAACCTATCTTTGACGAGATGAGAAAACTCGGCGAAGAGATCGCTGCCGGCGATGCCAAGATCAACGAGCTTATCGACAAAATCAACGACGCGCTCGCTTGCATGCCCAACATCCCCGATCCCGACCTTCTTCCCGGTGAGAAAGAAAACAACCAAGTGGTGAAGATCGTGGGCGAACAACCCAAATTCGATTTTCCGCTCAAGAACCACGTCGATCTTTGCACGGATCTTGGCATGATCGACTACGAGCGCGGAGTCAAGCTCTCGGGCAACGGTTTTTGGATATATCGCGGCGTGGGCGCAAGGCTGGAATGGGCTCTTCTCAACTACTTTGTGGACGAGCATCTCAAAGACGGCTATGAGTTTATCCTTCCGCCTTACCAACTCGGCTACAACTGCGGTTTCGGCGCAGGTCAGTTCCCCAAATTCAGCGACGAAGTGTATTGGCTCGACTGCGACGAAGACAGAAAACGCAATCGTTTCATGCTCCCCACCGCAGAAACCGCACTCGTCAATATGTACGCGGGCGAAATCATCGACGAAAGCAAACTTCCCATGAAGTTCTTTGCGTATTCGCCATGTTTCAGAAAAGAAGCGGGCAGCGCGAGAGCGGAAGAGAGAGGCATGATCCGCGGTCACCAATTCAACAAAATCGAAATGGTGCAATACGCTCATCCCGACCACAGCAAAGAGGCTTTTGAAGAGCTTGTCAACAAGGCGGCAAGGCTTGTTGAAGGGCTCGGCTTGCACTTTAGAGTCAGCAAGCTCGCAGCAGGCGATTGCTCCGCGTCCATGGCAAGAACGTATGACGTCGAACTTTGGATTCCGTCCATGGGCATTTACAAAGAGTGTTCGTCCGTTTCCAACGCCAACGACTATCAAGCGCGCAGAAACAACACTCGTTTCCGTGATTCCAAGACGGGCAAACCCCAATACGTGCATACGCTCAACGGCAGCGGTCTTGCAACGTCGCGCCTTATCCCCGCAATCGTGGAGCAGTTCCAAAACGAAGACGGCTCCGTCACCATCCCCGAAGTGTTGCGCAAGTATATGGGCGGCATGGAAAAAATCACAAAATAATACGTGTTTCAAGAATGCGAGTGCTCCGTTTGGCGTGCCCGCATTTTTTGTATAACAAACCTTATAAAACAAAAAATCGGAGAAAATTATGAGAGAAGAGCTGAAAAAATACAGCGAAGACGCATACGAAATGGTCAAATACGCCGCAAACGAAATCGGTCCGAGACTTCCGGGGTCTGACAACGAAACCAAGTATCACGACTACATGGCGGACAAATTGCGCGAGATAGGATTGAATCCCGTCACGGAAAAATTCGTCTTTGCGCCGCATGCGTCAATAGGCGGTCTTCCGTACGCTGGGTGGGCAGGCATCATCGGCTGCGCGCTGACAATCATTGCGACTATGTTGCAAGGCATGTCGGGATTTGCAGGTATGGCAATGCACTTTGTCACCACCGTGTTCATGCTGTTTGTGTGGATTTGGCTTGTGGTGAGCGTTTTTAAGTATCACACATGTTTTGACTGGTGTTTCAAGCACAAGACATCTCGCAACACTTATGCGGAGCTTCTCCCCGAAGACGGCAAATACGACTATACGATTTTCCTTTCAGGACACACCGATACAAGCTGGACGCTCAAACTCAGCGTGTCCCAACACAAGCTCGGCTTTGTCGGCGTCATCTTGCGCCTTGCACTCGGCGCGATTGCTGTTGTACTTGTGAGCATATTCAGCTTGATGCTGCTCGTTGTTTCCATGATCATTTATTATGGTAGAGTGTCGTTGGATGCTCAAACCTTGATCAACACCATGTATGCATATCGAGTGATCGAGCAGATTGTGCTGTACACGTCGCCGCTCACCATCGTGTGTGCGTTCTTCCTTACGATGTACAACGAAAAGACCGAAGACATCGCATCCCCGGGCGCAATGGACAATGCAACCGGCGTTTCCATTTCCTATCAGGTTCTCAAATACTTCAAGGAAAACCCCGACAAAATGCCCAAAAATTGCCGCATCGTAGACTGTTGCGTGGGTGCGGAAGAAGCGGGACTTCGCGGCTCGCTCGCATTCGTGCGTAAGCACAAAGATGACGGCATGCTTGACAATGCCTATCAGATAAACGTCGACTCCATTGCCGATCACGACCATTTCTCCGTCATCCACGGCGATTCTTGGCTTTGCCCCCACTTTGACAAAGACCTTGAAAAAATGTTCTTATCCGCCATGCGTGAGGCAGGCATCCAAAACCCCGGCAACATCGCCAATCCCGTCGGCGGTTGCGACTCCACGCCCTTCCAAAAAGCAGGCGTCAAGTCCATCACTTTCGCCGCTCAAAACCCCGTCATGAGCGACTACTATCACACCTTCCGTGACGTCCCCGAGCGTTTCACGTCCGAAACAGTGGGGTTGGGGCTTGATGTGGTGCTCCGAGTCATCTCCAAAATCGACGAAAATCGCGCCAAATAGCGACTGACTTTGTCAGCACCCCGAGCCTGCCAACTCACGTACGTCTTGTACGTTAGGGTTGTCATTCTCGGGGTGCTTTCGCGTCATTCATCTATTTGGCGCGATTTTCTTATTAATAATTAATAATTAATAATTAATAATTTTGGCACGGGCGCGGAAAAAGTTTGTCGTTTCGTTTCCACGAGATCCTTCGACAAGCTCAGGATGACAAAGTTTTTAGGTTGCGCCCGAAACGAAAACCTATTCGGAGCGTACTTATTAACGGAATATGCAACTTCAAAGACGTGATAAAACCGCCGACCGCGAGCCTGTGGAGCGGTCTTTTTGACGTTCACTAATTCAAGGGACACTTATACACGTACTCTGCC
>ULSH01020541.1_pt1 | contig 23530 bp, 14 predicted proteins | sample 1956151 | NCBI WGS metagenome assembly ULSH01 (sample SAMEA4835702, study PRJEB28245) | human gut metagenome | biome: gut microbiome; material: fecal sample | place: Denmark | collected 2008 | reverse complement strand
GGAAAGTAGGTAACCGCCCCTTCAACGAAGAAGACTCTGCGAATTCTTTCGCGGAGTCTTTTTTCGTATCAGCCCAATTGAACTAATTCGACCTATCTATGCGGTTGTGTTAAGAGGAAAAGCTTGATAGACAAGTCCGGAGAACGCTCCATGACCCGTTACTTTCAGCGCGCCCTGACGGGCTCCGATGGGAAAACATGACATAAGTTTCTTAACTCAACCACATTGATTTGACCAATTGGTTATCCCGATTGGGGCTGAGGACTGAAGGGAGAGGCGTTATTGGGCGGTCAGTTCGACGACCATAGAGTTGTTGTGGCGGTGGGAGAACATGTCAAGGCCGACTTTCATCAGATAATCTCCCGAAAGGATTTTTTCATTCTGGATGAACGATGATTTTCGCCCCGGCATCAGGTTGATCTCCCTGACGAGATATTTTTTCGCCGGATCAAGCCCCTGGAGGCGCAATACGGGCAGTTTCTCCTGGAAGCGAGGGGAAAGGTCGTATGCGAAGACAACGCCCGAATTTTGCGCTGTATTCACGTATTCCACCGCCATGTGGTTGGTCTCGTAGGGCGAGACGAGCCTATATTGCGTTCCGTCCATAATTGCACCTTCGAGTCTCTTCCAGTTCTTGACAGCTTCCCGGCAGTATTCAAGTTCGTCGGCCGACAGTTCCTTGAGCCCTATATCGAAGCCGAGTTTGCACATGGAGGCCATGTCGGTGCGGAATTTGACGGATGTCGAGCGGTTCCAGCCCGTGACATGTGCCGCCATTGCTTTAGCGGGAAAGAACTGCGAGAAGCCCCACTGGATATAGGCTCTTTCCACGGGATCGGTGTTGTCCGAACACCAGAATTCGGTGAAATATTTCAGCGCCTCGTAGTCGCAGCGGGCGCCTCCGCCCGAGCAGAGCATCATGGGGACCGAGGGATATTTCTCTTTTATGCGGTCAAGCACCTTGTAGATGCCGCGCACGTGGTCGATGTAGAACTGGCCCTGACGCTCTCCGCAATAGGGCGAGTAGATGTTCGTAATGGGCGAGTTGCAGTCCCATTTGAAATAGGCCACTCCGGGATTTTCACGAAGGATATTGTCAACCACACTGAAGACATGGTCCTGAACTTTCGGATTACTCATGTCGAGCACGAGCTGGTTGCGGTAGTAATATGTCTTTCTGTCGGGCTGTTCAATCACCCAGTCGGGATGTTTCTCGTAAAGCTCGCTCTTCGGATTGACCATCTCCGGCTCGATCCAGATGCCGAATTTCACTCCGGCCTCCCCGGCTGCGCTGACAAGGGCCGGAATGCCGCCCGGAAGCTTGTCGCGGGTCGCTTCCCAGTCGCCGAGCCCCGCGCGGTCGTTGCTGCGCGGATATTTGTTGCCGAACCATCCGTCGTCGAGCAGAAACATATCGACTCCTAAATCTTTCGCTTCCTTCATCAGCCCCGTGAGGCTTTCCTGATTGAACGAGAAACCGGTGTTTTCCCAGTTGTTGAGCAGTGTCATGCGCTTCCCGAGGCCATCTTTAAGCGAGTGGTTGCGCGCCCAGGCCTGAAGATTGCGCGAGCCTTGCGACGCGCCCTCCGAGCTTAGAGTGAAAATGAATTCGGGAGTCGTGAAGGTTTCGCCCGCTTTCAGCTCGTAGGTCGAGGCGTAGGGATTTATGCCGGGAAGAACGCGCAGATTCCCAACGTTGTCAATCTCGAATGTGAACCGGAAATTTCCGGTCCAGCCTATCGTCCCCATCAGTACTTCTCCGCTATGCTCCCTGACGGGGCCGTCGAGTCCTATCTCGAAAAAAGGAGAGACATGCATCGCGGCACGACTGCCGAGTTTCGTGTCAAGAATCTTTTTTCCGAACCGGAGCTGCTCCTGACTCATGCGCACTTCCTTGGCCCAGTCGCCGCTGAATTCCGTCAGCCAGTATTCCGAGGCGTTCAGATATAGCATTGCGGAGGCATACCGGAAGAGCGACACCGGCTTCTTCTCGCGGTGGGAGATCTCCGTCCAGGTCTTGATCACGTTTTCCTTAGGGTAGGCCACGTAATTGAGCGTTACGGCCAGAGGATAGCGGTCATCGCGCATATTGATGCGTGTATGCGTGCCGCCGTCGATATTTTCTACCGAGGAACCTTCATAGTAGAGATAGGTCGTCATGTTTCCGTTGCCGTGAGTCACTCCCAGCGCCGGCTCGAAATAATCCTCGTTGCCCGAGGTGGAATACACCTCGAGAGCGCCCGTCGATCCGGCCCCGGCGGGGCGGTTCCACGACAGATTTTTCAGATCTTCCTCCGAGAGAAGACGTGGCCCGAAATATGTCTGATAGAGGCGGCGGTCAGGACCGACCTCGAAGGCGAGTTCAGTGTTGTCGGTGGTGATTCTGATGATTTTTCTTTCGGATGGCTGAATGGCGTTGCAAGTGAAGGCTACAGCGGCCGTCAGAAGCAGACAGAGTAACTGATTCATGTGTCAGGCAAGGGATTCTGATTGGTTTTGGATTCAGTGCAAATATAGCTAATCCGGCTAAAACAGACAAGTCCGCGGCGCTTTGCCGTTTGTCCTTTTTTGCTTAAATTTGCGTTGCCTGAGAAAACCATGAGAAAACCGGTCATCGTCATATTCATCCTTCTGCTATTAGAGGCCGTCAGCGGCTGCACATCTCCCGTGCGCCGTCAGCTCGACCGCGCCGAAGCCGTCATGGAATCGGCTCCCGACTCGGCGCTCGCCATCCTCGACTCCATCGACACCGCCTCACTCACCCGAGCCTCCGACCGCGCCCTCTATGCCCTGCTCCTTACCCAGGGACGCATAAAGACCTACGAGGTTCTGACCGATGATTCGCTCATTTCCACCGCCGTCAGCTACTACGAGGACCACGGCCCCGATTCCAACCTGATGAAATCGCTTTTCTATCAGGGCGAAATCCTCTATAATGTTGAAAATTATGCTAGATCGATAATCCCGGTTATGGAAGCGTATGAGATGGCGACAAATGATGACAATCACTATTGGATTGCAAAGACTTCTGAGTTGATTGGTTTTATTTATAGCCTCAATTTCTTATATGAAGAGGCCTTGAAATTTGACCTGGAAGCAGCGAATGCCTATAAAGAAGCAGGGAAATATAAGAATTATCTATACTCTTTATGTACTTATGGAATCAATTTAGGAAATGCAAGAAAAACAGATCAAAGTTTTCATATTCTTGACAGCGTTTATAATTTAGCAGGGAGTATAAATCCGGACAGTACTTTGTTGGCTTTTTGTCAGTCTGCTATTTTTGCAACGTCTATTTTTGCAAAGGATAATGCAAGAGTGAATATGTCTCTTTCTAAGTTGAAAAGCTATAAAACTCATTATCAATTTTCAACAATAGATTCAGCATGGGAAGCTCAGGTTAGGATGAATAACGGAGAGATCGATTTTATAAGAAATTATGTACAGACAACGGATACTTCTAATGTGAATTTTTATTCAGCACCTGCTGTTTATGATACTTTTGCTAGGTATTATAAATCTATCGGCAACTCTCCTGAGGCCCTTAGATATACCGAAAGAGCTCTTGAAAGCCAAAACAAGGCGGTTGAAACATTTATGAAAAGAGTTTTACTTACAACTCAACGTAACTACTTGCTTGACAAGAATCGAAAAAACCAAGAAAGGTCAGAGCGTTTGCAGTTAATCTATGTAACGGCCATAGTTTTCTTCATCATTTGCTTGATTTTTGGGTTGATCATATATCAATTGAGAATGAAGATGAAAAATACCATAATCAAAAGGAATATGGAGCTCATTTTTTCTCTGAAAGATGAAATCAACTTCAAGTCCGGAGAAAACTTCGAGTTAGCATCAGCACTTGAAGATAAAGAAGGGAAACTACGACAATTGTCGGCTACTATAGAACAACAGAATATGAACCTCCGTCAACTCTCAGATTCTATGCCTGACAAGCATAATGAACTGGAAAAATTGTTTAAAGAGAAATGGATTTTCCTTAGTAAACTTTGTAACCAATTTTTTGAAAAAGGAGAATCAGAGATTGACAAGAACATTCTTATAGCCGAGATCCGATCTGAACTTGCAAAAGTAAGAAGCAAAAAAAACATCCGCGATATAGAGATGTCTGTTAACAAGTATATGGATAATCTGATAAAAAGATTGCGAAGTCAGTTTCCATTGATGAAAGAGGAAGATATCGTATTCCTCACTCTATTGGCTGCGAATTTCTCACCTAAAGCTGTATGTCTTTTTATTGATATTTCAATTCACAATTTTTATACTAAGAAAAATAGATTGATAAAGAAAATCCAAGATTCTGATGCAAAAGACAGAGATTTTTTTATAACCAAGCTTATAGGGAAAAATAGTATAAGCTCTTGATTTTTAAGTCAAATAGGAGAAGTTATACGCGTTACTTATGTAAGGTTTTGATTTTTAGGTAGTTATCAGTGTATGAATTTTTATGATTTAACACATTTGTAAATAGCAGATATTCATTTGTTTAGGTGCTATTGATGTATAAAATTTTGTGGACCAAATTTTCGTTCTAAAGGTGTTTTAAGTAATAATTTTACGTCAGTAAATTTTTATCAAAACATCTTTTTATGAAACAAACCAAATCACTTTTATTCTTTGCAATCGCTGGTCTTTCAACGTTTTTTCTTTTGCGACCGAACCCTTAGGGGAAACGGGACTAATCGTCGGAGATGTCATTATTAATCCTAAGAAACCAACAAATCCAGACCGTCCTAAACTCCCTAATAGACAACAAATAGAATGTGTGTATCAGAATGGGAGCCTTAAATTTTCTTTTGCTATTCCTGAGGGTGAGTGCCAGCTGACGGTAACGGACATGACAACCGGCTTTGCCCGTCAATACGTTTTTGACTCCTCGGCAGCAGCTACAGTATATGTAGGCGTTCTCACGCAGGCCCATGTTGAAATCTCGACTGCCAACGGCCACGAATACGAAGGCTGGCTCGGCATGGAACCATAATAATTATTTCATACCAAACCTAATCTAACTTAAATCAATCTAACATGAAGAAAATAGTGTATGCAGTCTTGGCTGCAGCGATTCTGACCGCCTGTTCGGATGAACCGGCCGTTAACTCAGAAATTCCGAAGGGCTCGGAAACTTCCGACGGCATCGTTTATCCCAACTCTCCAGCATTCAAATCCTCGCAATCGCGTTCCGGCTCAACTTTTGAAACGGACTGGGAAAATTTTCAGGTTGTAAATATTCCGAATAATGCACCCGTCCCTACTCCCTGGTCCGATTATACGTCTGCGCCAGGTCTCGAATCAAGAAAAGATGTGAAGAAGGAAGACGGATGGACAATGGTCATGCACACTCTCTCGGAAGAAGGTCAAATCTATGGCAATCCCAAATACATCGTGTTATACAACGAGCGCACTGGTCACCTGAGAACATTCTATTATTATGAAGGTCATAATACCGGACATACCAATGATTTTTGGTACGTGACCTTCTCCAATCAGAACCAGGCCATCACCAATACTACCTATCCGGTCACGGCAGCCTCGGATTATAGGGACAATTCAAATTATGCCTTTACATCATCCATGAACAACGGTCTGAACAGTCTGTTATGCATAGGATGGAACATGCTCGACATTCCTCTTGCATACGATCCTAATCTTAGCGGGGATCTCACGATGTACATAGGATTCTATTCAAACACTACTTTTGATCTAAAGCTGTCTTCTGAATCTGTCGGAAAGGCTGAAGGCACCCTTATCACCGATGTGACCAAGAATCCGTTCAGCTCACTTGAAAATGCTATTCTGAATGCTTCGGGAGCGGCAGCTAAAACATTTCTCGGAAAGTTCGCTCCAATAACGGATTTGGGACTTACGGACATGATCGCCGGCGGCTTCAAATCACTGATAAAAAAACCTTTGAACCTTATTTTCAATAAATTGCTTGGCGGTTTTGTAAAGAATGAAACAACCGTTCAGACGATAAATCTTACTTATCAGGAGAAAGGCCAGATCACGGGAACCATGAGTGCATTAATGCGATCGGATGCACTTGACATGAATCTCCCTATCGGAGAAAACAAGACCAGTGTCAAGCTCGGGGCATGGAATCTGAAAGAAGTCCCTACGGTCTATATGCATCCTGTTGGAGTGCTCTATAAAAGATATTACGGCGATATGACGGATGAGAACGATTATCTTTTCTGTGCCTCGGGAAACTATAAGACCGACATTGTCTTCAATCCTCAGTTGGTACCGCACATAAAAAATTACAGAATCAAATGCACGCCTGTGCTCATGGAACCCAAAGGATTCAACATGGCGTTTCTGCCTGAATATCCGGGAGACATGGCAGACTGCGGTTCACTTGGGTCCAATACCGATAATCCGCTGAGGACGCAATATGATTACGACAAGGATTTTGTGGCGCGGACCGATCAGTCCGGAAATACTGATGGCGGATATGTAACGATATTTGACAACAAGGTTAAAGAATCGGCGACAATATGGAATATATGGGCAAAATTCGGGAAACCCGATCAAAATTCCTACAGATATGACAGTCCGGTGTGGAAATACATCTATGCTCCCGAAAATATAGATCTGATACGTGGCAAGAAATTCTGTGTCAACACCAGATATTATTATCTCAAAGTCACTCTATATGCGGAAATGGAATTTGAGGGCAAGACCTATAATACGATGGAGACGCGCACATACAAGCCGCGCTTCGAATGGGACCCCTATTATCTTCAGATGTATGGTGGAATGACAATGTCTGCTCTGCAGGATTACTGCGAGATTGACCAAGTTCTCAGAGCGATAGATGTTAATGAACTGCCAAAGAAATGACAAATTATAAAATAAAATGAAAAAATCAGTTTATTTAAAAAAGTCTGTCATGCTGTCGGCGATGATGCTCTCAATGGCACTTCTCTCGTGCAGTGACGATGATGAGAAAATGACAGTCATAGAGGGATGTGATGCCGAAGAATATGTCACGATGCAACATATAGGAAAAGCTCTTGGTCTGGAATTTACCGGCAATCCTCTCACTTGGGAAGGCGTCAGCTGGTCGGCCATAGATTCGGAATCGGATGTAATGCATGTCAGTGGATTGATGCTTATAGTGCGCGACGGAGAGCATTATATTCCGGAAGAGTTGGGCAATCTCCGTTATCTGAGAGCCATAGCTTTCGGTGGCGCCGGTTTTCACGGATCTTTCCCACAGTCGGTCGCCGATAATGGAACTTTGAGGTCTCTTCAGTTGGTCTCGACCAATATTACTTCTATTCCCGATAATATTTTCAACTCCAATATGATTGGAGTTAAAATAAGTCACAATTACCTTTTGGATTGTAATCTTCCTTCCTCTATCACGCAGTTAAGAGGCGATAAAGCAATGAATTCTGAGTCGTTTGTGATTGAATGGAACAGTCTCCATGGTTATGTTCCGGCGCTTCGTGATATAAACATCTACCTTAGTTACAATTGTCTGGAAGGATCGGATCCATCGAATGCCTTCATCACAAAGCAGGTCCCTTCGAAAGTTACAGTGCAGGATGATATCTTAGGGGTATGGCTCCAGGGTAATTATTTACATGGTGAATTATCGCAGGAATTATTGGCAGATACCCTTGCCCTTGTCCATTTTGCAATAATGACAGCTGATCAGAGAGGATCCGGGTTTTCCAATATGCCTTCCAAAAATGAACTTATAAAGCGATCACGGGAGTATTACACCAATCACCCCGAGTTATTCGATATGACTATCCTATTGCCCGGCTATTTCGACCCCAATAAATAGTCTTTTTATTGCGGAGGCAATGAAACATGTCATAAAAAGCAACGAGGGGATGTCATCACGACGTCTCCTCGTTTAGATAATAAACCAATCATTATCACATTTCTTGCAATGGAAAAAGTAATTTTGCTATGTATCAGAAGAACACCACGGGGAAGGAATGGTTCATGATTTAACACAGATTAACTATTTTGACGCCAACTCTTGATGTCAGGGATAGAGTAGAAGAAAACAATTATCAAGGGGTCAACCGAAATTTTCGCCACGTCGCGTCAGAATACCGGCTTTTTTGTTTATATTTGTAATCGGGAGATCGGGCGACCTGTCACAAACCGGACTGACTGTCGCTTTTTTGTCTCCAATTAAAAGACGTGGGCTTTAAAATGGCCCGACTGCCGGTTAATTTTGCAACAGAAAACAAGAAAAGAAACAGATACGATACATGGCTAAAAAAGAAACCTCAAAAAAAGGAGCGGCGCCCGATCCGCGCACCGCTAAACTCAGCGCTCTGAATCAGGCGCTCGAGCGCATAGAAAAAGACTTCGGCAAAGGAAGCATCATGAAGCTCGGCGACGAAGTGATAGAGGATGTCGAAGTGATTCCTACCGGTTCCATATCGCTCAATTACGCGCTCGGTGTGGGCGGTTTTCCCCGCGGCCGCATAATAGAGATCTACGGTCCGGAATCGTCAGGTAAGACAACGCTTGCCCTGCACGCGATTGCCGAGGCGCAGAAGACGGGCGGAATCGCCGCTATGATCGACGCCGAACATGCCTTCGACCGTTTCTATGCCGAAAAACTCGGTGTTGACGTCAACAATCTTCTGATCGCGCAGCCCGACAACGGCGAGCAGGCTCTCGAGATAGCCGAGCAGCTGATCCGCTCGGCAGCGGTGGATATTCTGGTTGTTGACTCCGTGGCCGCCCTGACACCCAAAGGGGAGATAGAGGGCGACATGGGCGAACGCAACGTGGGTCTGCAGGCACGTCTGATGTCGCAGGCCATGAGGAAGCTCACGGGCGCTATAGCACGCACGAACACCACGTGTATCTTCATCAATCAGCTCCGTGAGAAAATCGGAGTGATGTTCGGTCCGAGCGAGACTACCACCGGCGGAAACGCCCTGAAGTTCTATGCATCGGTGCGCATAGATATCCGCTCCAGCTCCACCATCAAGGACGGCGACGACATTCTCGGACGCCACACGAAAGTGAAGGTGGTGAAGAACAAAGTTGCGCCTCCCTTCCGCCGCGCAGAGTTCGACATCATGTTTGGCGAAGGAATCTCTCGCAGCGGCGAGATCATAGATCTCGGAGTTGAATACGGCATCATCAAGAAGAGCGGATCATGGTTCAGCTATGAAGGCTCTAAGCTCGCGCAGGGACGCGACGCAGCCAAGCGCGTGATCATGGACAATCCCGAACTCGCCGATGAACTCGAGGCCAAGATCATGGAGGCAATGAAGGCCAAGGCTGCGGCTAAGAACGCGCCCAAAGGGGCGGCTCCCGCTGTGGCGGCGAAACCGAAAAGCGACGCTATGGATGACCTCGATGACGATCTCGGAGATCTCGAGGACGACCTGAACGATGATTTCTCCATCGAGGAGGATCTCTGAGAATAAGAAATATCGGAAACGACATACCCGCGAAAGAGAAGACCGGTCCCGTCAGGATCCGGTCTTTTCCTATGTCATTTCAGCGGCCGAGCAGCGAGTTGAACAGTTCTATGTAAAGGTGGGCCACCGTGACCGACGAAAAGCGCCGGCGCACATCCTCATGGAGAGCGTCGCGGTCGGGGTTCTGTTCAAGCGCCCAGACAATGCCTCGGGCGAAATCATGTGTGTCGCGATACTCGGCTATGTAGCCGTTGACCTTGTGCTCGATGATGTCGGCCTGTCCCCCGCGGCCGAACGAGACGGGGAGGGCGCCTGCCGCAAGACCCTCGATGAGGGTGCCGGGGAGCGTTTCGTAGAGAGAGGTCGAGATGACAACCTTTGCGTGGGCGTAAAGCTGGCGGAGCATGTTGCTGTCGTTGATGCGACCGAGCTGCTGATGGGGAAAGCGCAGGCCGTCTAACGAAGCTTTGTCGGCAACAAATCCGAAAAACACGAGCATTGAGCGCGAAGCGATGTCGGGACGGTTGTCAAACAGATAGTTGAGGGCTTCGATAGCCATGGGCAATCCTTTGATCGGATCATCGAGCCTTGCGGCGCCCATCAGGATTATGTTTTCGGCGTGTCCCAGCCGATCGATTACCTGGGTGGGACGGGTGAAGAAGGAATCAACCGGGAAAGCGTTGTGGATGACACGCACATCCTTGTCGGCAAGAAGTGAACTGCGGGCCGCGCATCGGGCAAGCCAGTTGCTGACGGCCACAAATGTAATTCCGGCGCTGTCATAGAATTTCTTTTTCTTTTTCCAGATGCTGCGTGACAGATCGCGTGCCGATCGGCCTGTCAGGAACTGGCAGTGGCCGCACTGCTCGAAATATCCGCGACATTCCTGGGCATGATGGCAGATTCCGGTCAGGTTCCACATGTCGTGCATCGTCCAGACTATCGGTTTCCCGAGAGCGGCGAGTTTGCGCAGTCCACGGAAGGAAAGAAGTCCCTGGTTTATCCATCCCAGCAGCAGCACGTCGGCTTCGGCTACCCAGGGATGTTTCCAGACGGGGAGCCCGTCGGAAGCGGTCGAGACCTTGAACAGATTCTCTCTGGAAAAGCCGTTGCGAATGAATATTTTCAGTCGTTCCCTGAAGAAAGCCGTTCCTCGCGAGGGGCGAGGAGCCGCTTCGGTTACAAGATCGTCGTTGCTGTAGCGGTTGAATACAACCATCCGGGCATCCACTCCGGCATCGCGCAGGGCATAGAGCAGGCGGTATGTGACTATGGAAGCTCCTCCAAGCAGGTCGCTGTGGCTGATCAGGGTTACTTTCAGGGGATGTGTTGTTGTGCCGGGTGTTTCTGTCATTGTGGGGTCGATATGATATTTCCGGTGTTGACTATTCTTATGTTTTTGAGTTTAAGGCGCGCTTCGAGATACTCGCGCAGCTTTCGGGTCTGGCTTTCGTTCATGGGGGACGTGAACCGGATCAGGGCAAGATTGACCGTGTCGGTGCGGGCGCTGTCTTTGACCGAAGCGAAAATGTTGCGGCTCACGGATATGCCGGCTACCTGCGGGAAGATCACTTTCATTTCAGGCACCACCTCGGCGCCCAGGTCGTCAGTGGCCTTGATGCGGTCAAGAACGAGATGGAGCGAGTCAAGCTGGCGTTGCTGGCTGCTGATGGTCGATTGGGCCAGTTCGTAGAAATCCTTTATTCCGGCCGCCTGGTCGTTGTTCTGCTTCACTATGTTGCCCCCCTGCAGCAGGATCAGGCGAGTGTCGGAAAGACCGTAGGCGTTCAGGCGCGATGAAAGTGCGAGTCTCAGAGAATCGAGCGGAAGCGGACGGCCTATAAGGGTTATGGTAATGGTCTTTTCGCCTTTGACCGACGAGGCTTTCTCGGAAAGCACCTGAGTGTCGGGGAACACGCATTCCGCGGCGACGAATTTCGATGCGAGCATCGTGAATTTAGTCTGGTCAAGCATGCGCCATGTCAGCCAGATGCTCGGAAGCATCGTCAGAATGGCGAGGGTATATACTATTCGGCGCACCCGTTTCGCCCGGTTGTTGTCAACCGTGTCGGCCGTCTTGTATCGGAGAAGCTTGACGCCGAGGAAAGTGGCGAAAGCTATGTAGATGGAGTTGATGATGAACAGATAGCTGGCGCCGAAGAAATAGTTGAATTGCAGGGTGGCAAGTCCGTAGCCTGCCGTGCAGAGAGGCGGCATGAGGGCGGTAGCGATGGCCACGCCCGGAATGACGTTGCCTTTCGATGTGCTTCCGATAGCCAGTATGCCCGCGAAGCCGCCGACAAACCCGATCAGGACGTCGTAGATGGTAGGAGAGGTGCGGGCGAGCAGCTCGCTGTGGCCTTCGCTGACGGGCGAGATGATGAAATATATCGTGGAAGCCACCACAGAGAATCCGGCGGCCATCACAAGATTGCGGAGGGCGCGTTTTATTAGCGCGAAATCACATATCCCGACGCCGAGCCCTATTCCGATTATGGGCCCCATCAGCGGCGAGATGAGCATGGCGCCAATGATGACGGCGGTGGAGTTGGTGTTGAGGCCCAGAGAGGCTATCAGGATCGCGAGGACAAGGATCATTATGTTGGTCCCGCGAAACGAGACGCCTTCGCGTATGTCCTGTTCGGCAGAGGTCTGCGGAAGCAGCTGGTCGCTTATTCTGAAATAGTCAGAAAAATAACCTATGACCTTGTTGACAATATCTGTTTTCATCTCTCCGTTGGTTTGACGCTTGTAATGATGGGGTTAGTGATGAAGCTTTCTCCTGATAGCGTCGATCGGCAGCATTTCGCGAAGGGTTATTTTCTCGACCTTCAGAACGAACCATAAATAGAACACTATCATGAGAGTACCAACGCTCATTGAGATCCAAATGTTCCCGAAATCCATGAGTTTGAGCGCTCCGTAGAGAAGCAGGGACAGACCGGTATAGAGGGCTATGCGGCCAACGTGGTAGTTTATGGGGAAATATTTCTGTCCGAGGAAATAGGAGAGCACCATCATAGTGCCGTAGCAGGCGAAGGAAGCCCAGGCCGAGCCGTAGTAGCCGAATCGCGGAACAAGCGCTATGTTGAGAGTGACGACAACAGCCAGACCTATAAGTGTCAGCCACATTCCCCACCGTGTGCGGTCAGTCAGTTTATACCAGAGCGACAGATTGAAGCAGATGCCGAAGAAAAGTTCGCCCATCATTATTATGGGCACAATTCCTATACCGGAGCGGTATCCGGGACCTATAAGATGCTCCAGAAGGGGCATATAGACCATTACGGCGAGAAAGATAAGCATGGCGAAGGCCACGAACCATTTCATCACCGTGGCATAGGTCTGTTTCTTATCCTCGCCCTGAGAGCGGGCGCGGTCGAAAATAAACGGTTCGTAGGCATAACGGAAGGCTTGAAGAAACATCACCATTATGACGGCGAGCTTGAAACATGCGCCATAGACGCCGGTCATCGACATTCGTTCGGCCTCGTCGGGAATGAGATGCGGGAGCAGAATCTTGTCGAGGTTCTGGTTCATTATGCCGGCGAACCCCAAAACGAGCAGCGGCCATGAATATCGCAGCATCTCTTTGATGATCTTTGTGGAGAAACTCCAGCGGAAACCGGTCAGTTCTCCCCGCAGCAGCGGGAGCATGCATGCCGAGCTGACGAGATTGGAGAGGAATATGTAGCCGACTCCGAATCCGGGGTCGTAGAACCAATCGACGGTTGCCGGGGCATGGACCATGAGCCAGGGGCATGCGAGGATGAAAAACAGATTCAGCGCTATGTTTATGCCTATTCCCGCAAGCTTCAGGATGGCGAATTTCACGGGCCGGTGACGGAAACGCAGATAGGAGAACGGAATCGACATGAAGGCGTCGAGGGCCACGCAGACAGCCATCATCATTACGAACGACGGATGGGCGGCACATTCCATGAGCTGCGAAATCGGAGAGAGGAATATGGCCACAATGGCCACGAATAGCGTCGATGTGACGGCCAGAGAGGTAAGGACGGTCGAATAGACCACGGATGATCCGCGGTAGCGTTCATCATTGGCGAAACGGAAAAAACCGGTCTCCATTCCGTAGGTCAGAATGACAAGAGCTATCGCAACAACGGCATAGACGTAGGTGACCACTCCGTATTCGGCCCGGCTGAACACATTGGTGTAGAGGGGAACGAGAAGCCAGTTGATGAATCGGCCTATGATGGAGCTTGCGCCGTAATAGACGGTATCTTTTGCAAGAGATTTTACAGAACCCATTTTTTATTGTTGACCTTTCCTGAAATAATACACTTTAGAAGAGCGATCCTGTTTCTGAAGGACGCGTGTGGCCGAGATGCTGCCAGGCGAGGTCGGTGACTTCGCGGCCGCGGGGAGTGCGTTTGATGAATCCTTCCTTAATCAGGTAGGGTTCATAGACTTCCTCTATGGTGCCGGGATCCTCGCCGAGCGCTGTGGCTATGGTCCCGAGTCCGACCGGACCGCCTTTGAATTTGGTTATGATGGTTGTCAGTATCCTGTTGTCGATCTCGTCCAGCCCGTAGCGGTCGATGTTCAGGGCCTCGAGGCTGTAGCGGGCTATTTCCGGATCGATCTTTCCGTTGCCTTTGACCTGGGCGAAATCACGCACGCGCCTGAGCAGGGAGTTGGCTATTCGCGGAGTTCCGCGACTGCGCAGCGCTATTTCCCTTGCCGCCGAGGGAATACATTCTACGTTCAGCAGCCGGGCTGAGCGGAGAATGATTCTCTCCAGCACTTCATGGTCGTAATATTCGAGATGGCAGTTGATTCCGAAACGGGCGCGCAGGGGCGATGTCAGAAGACCGCTGCGCGTAGTGGCTCCCACAAGGGTGAAGGGCGCAAGAGAGAGCTGCACCGAGCGGGCTCCCGGACCTTTGTCGATCATTATGTCGATCCTGAAGTCCTCCATGGCCGAGTAGAGATATTCCTCCACAACGGGACTCAGGCGGTGGATCTCGTCGATGAAAAGGACATCGCGTTCCTCAAGCGATGTAAGGATTCCGGCGAGATCGCCCGGTTTGTCAAGAACCGGGCCTGACGTCACTTTGAATCCAACTCCGAGTTCATTGGCTATGATGCCGGAAAGAGTGGTCTTTCCGAGTCCGGGAGGGCCGTGCAGCAGGAGGTGGTCCAGAGCTTCTCCGCGCATGCGTGCGGCCGCAACGAACACCTTCAGGTTCTCCACTACTTTGTCCTGGCCGGAAAAAGAGTCGAATTCCGAGGGGCGCAGCGCCTTTTCGATATCTTTCTCGCCCTGGGCGAGCGACGCGCTGTCGCGTGCCGAACGTATGTCGAAACCGTCTTCCATCCGCACCCCGGGGTTATTTCTTTGCGTAGAGTACAGGGTTGGTATCTGTGTCGTTATACATCTTCATCTGTCGATAGACCTTCATGTATTTGCGGCCGGCTTCGATATCCTCCAGAAGAGTGTCTATGGCCTGTGTCAGGTCTGCGCGCTGTTCGGTCAGCACGTGAAGTTTTGCCGCGCATTTGGCTATGTGGTTCTCCGATGCGTCGGTGCGTTCCACTTCCCGCTGCATGTGGTAGATTTTCAGCGCGAGAATCGACAGGCGGTCAAGAGCCCAGGCCGGGCTTTCAGTGTTGATAGTGGCGTCAGGCTGCACTTTGACATCGGCATATCTGTTGAGGAAATAGGTGTCGAGTTCCTCGACCATGTCGGTCCTGACCTGATTCGAACGGTCGATGCGACGTTTCAGGGCCAGCGCTGCCACCGGATCGATTTCCGGATCGCGTATGATGTCTTCGAGATGCCACTGGACGGCATCGACCATGTTTTTGGCGTAGAGCGTATGTTCTATCGTGCCCTCCTCGTAGGGGTTCTCGATAACGGCATCCACGTTGTCGAACTTATGATAGTCTTCGGTTGCCTGATTGAATATGTCGAAGCTTTTTTCTGCAAATTTCATTGGAAGTCTTGTTTTAAGGTTGGTAAAAAGAGATTTCCCGGTTTCTCAATAATCTTTCTGGACGGGAGGAAGGCCTGTGTCGCCTATTTTGTCGAGATAGGCTTTGCGGACATCGCTCCATTTGTAATACGGACCATTGAATTTTTTAGCCGGAAGCGTCACTTCCTTCTCGTTGAAAAGGACTTTTACGAGAACATCGTCGGCGGTGTATTTGCGTCCTTTCGGACGATAAAAAACCATCTGGACGTTTGTGGCCATGGGGGTGAGGTCATAGAGGTGCCAGAAAGAATCCAGCTCGTTGAGATCGTTGACCTTGCGGCCGTATCCGTCGAGATCCATCAGGGTGACGAGGGGAACTACGACCACGTCATGTCCGAAACGGAGATTTGCCGAAGGTTTTTCGCTCATTATGGAGGTGTCGGCGCTCTCTATCATGTTGTAGAGAAGATAGCGCTGGCGTAACGGAGCGGCCCCCTCGGTCAGATCGGAATTTCCGTAGCTGATGAACCATGAAGCGTCGCCGCGCATGGCATCTTCCTTGAGCGCATCCTCGCTGAAGAGATCCCATGTCGGAGTGGGTTCCTCGAGGCTCTGCGAATTGTTTGTGACGCGCAGAAGGGCCGAACGGAGTTCAGGAATATTGATGCTGTCCTTCGCGAACTGCGGGTCGGAGATGATGAGATCGATGAAACTGTAGTCCGACGGATAATCTTTCTTATATTCCTTGAGGGCTTTTTTTGCGGCTTCGGAAGAGACTTTCGCGTTCGTAATGCTGTCGTTCTCGTTGTTCATGTAGAACATCGTGGCTCCGGAGGCGTCAGAGGTTATGTTGAGGTCGGGATTGAACGCCTGCAGGGCTCGAAGTTCGTTTTCCATCGAGAGGACGCAGCGGATAACGACGGTGGATTTCGCATCCACGTTAGCGTCGCCTTTGAATATTTCCGGGAAATTACGTGTCATACGTTCTGCAATCCCGCGGTGCTGCCGCGCGCCGAGGGGAGTGAGTTCCCCGCTTCGTCCGCGCGATTGCTTTTCTGTTTTGCGCAACTGCTTCATCAGTTCGACGCCGCGCGGAGTGAGTTTTCCGTTGCGTTCGGCCGGACGCAGCAGGTCGATTGGCTGCCTGTACACCCAGCTCCCTATGTGCCAGCGGCTTCCGTGACGTCCGTAATGCTCGATATGGAACGGTTCGTAGCCTTTGGGAGCAGCAGTCAGTTGAGGCAGAGGATTTTCAGGATAGGGATAGGCATAGTAGTAGTTGGCATACTTGCGGTTGGCCTGAGTGGGTTCAACGGCTTGTGCGCCGAGAAATGTGAGAGCCAGTGCCAGCGGGGCAGCCAGGCGTCCGGTCAGTGATAGCAATTTCATGGAATATTATCTGTGGGGTTAATTATTGCGATATGGTTCATTGAGCGCCGGGGCGGGGAGCCTTGTTGGTCTCGGCGGGCTGGTAGCGCGAAAGGTCGTCGATCAGTTCGCCTATATTGACTGTGCCGTCCTTTGTGAGTTCCTTGGTCTTGTTGGTGTTTCGCTTTTCCATGGAAGTCCCTTTGACGGCCCAGAGGAATTCAAGCATCTTGACGGCTCTCTTGTTGGTGGCGGTGCCGGGAGTGGAGAAATAGGGATGGCTTGCGATTGCCTGGATGTCACCTTCGCGGAACGCCGTGATCAGGGATTTGTATTTCTCGCTGCGGAGTTTGTCAATGGACCAGACGGAATTCTCGTTAAGGTAGGCAATGTCGGTTTTTTCGGCGGCTTGAGCGAGAGTGTCGGTTTGTGCCGGGGTTGATGCCGCTGTATTTTCTGCGGGTGTCGAAGGCGTCGTCGCGACTTCTTCTATGGCTTCGGGTGTCTGCTCGGTAAGAGGCGCTTCCGCAGCCTCCTTTCCGGAGAAGAGGAGCATGAGCCACCAGACGACGAGAGCGATAGCAATAACCGAAATGCCGATTATGATCAGGCGCATGTCGATTTTCTGGGTATTGGCGGATTTCTTGTCGTCGGAGCTTTCATTTTCAGCCTGACTGTTTTCGGTCTTGGTTTTTTTCTCGGATATGTTCTCGAATTTCGGAGCGACACGTTTGTGGGGGCGTTCTTCCCATTCAGCCGACGGTACGTTGGGAGTCGGCGTCTGGGTGGTTTCTTTTTCTTTTATATCCGTTTCCGGGATCTGCTCCGTTGTTTCTGGCGCAGCCGGTTCTTCGGCTGTGTTTTCTTTGACAGGTGCAACGAATCTCGCCGTAGAGGCGGTTTTGTCAGGAGCGGTGCGCAGGTCGATGTTATATGTCTCGGGATTGTTGCCCATCAGACGGTGGGCGCGGAATCCGTGAAATGAACCTGCGCGAAGGCTGTTGTATTCCGGAGTGTTTTTTTCAAGAGTGATGAAATCCTCTATTATGCGTCCGCCGCCGAAATCGAGGCGTAGCCCTATTTTGCGGGCTTCAGGCTCGAGCACTATTTCGAGGGGGGCTGATTCGGAGAGCTCTTCGGGAGTGAATTCGCGCGAATAGGTTCCGAAATTCGTGGAGGAGACAGCGATGGTCACTTTCCCGTCGTGGAAATCGGTGTTGGATATTTCGAAGGCGCCTTCCGTGCGTGTTGCGGTGCGTCCGTTGATGAGGACGGTATAGGTGTCGAGCTTGTTGCCGTTGGCCGATGTTACGGAATAAGGCACCGATCGCGTGAAAGATATTCCTGCATGGAGCGGAGTGTTCACGATCAACGCGGGCCCGTTGATGCGGACATAGCGGTTCGTGGTTCCGACCTCGAATTCCACGGTCTGAGGATCGAAGCCGGAGAGCGTGTAGGTTACGGTCAGATGGTCGGAAAGTTCGACCATGTCGGCGGAGGCAGTCACATTCTCGGGACAGACAACTGCGAGCGCTTTGTCAAGAGGCTCCGTTATGACCGGTATGGAAGATTCGGGCTGCATGGAAACAGTGGCCGGTATTATTATCACGCCCTGATAGGGAAGATATTCCTTCTGCCGCGGAAAGGCCATTATGTTGGCCAGATCCGTGGTGGAGATGTATGATCGGCAGCAAAGTCCCGACGCGGCAGCCGGTTCGTCAACCCGGGCATCGGAGCGCAGGGGCTCTTCGGGAAAACCGCTGTCGGAAAGAGTGCGTATGAGAGTTTCGTGGGTGAGGCGCGTTCCGTCCACGAGCGTGCGGCGGATCGTTCCAAGCAGGTTTACGATAGGTCTGCCTGCCAAAAGGACGTCAGGATCCATTCTGACGGTAATGGCGAGGATGGTCGAAGTACCTTCGTCGTTGAGCATGAAGTAGGTGAAGGCCCTTCGGCCGCCGACCTGCCACATCACGTAACCGTCGGATAGATTGACGAAATGGGCGGCAAGTTTGCTGAGAGAGGGGAGAGCGATGGTAGGAGCGGAATTGAAGCTGTAGTTGACCGGACGGTCGGCGTCGGTCACCACGCTTATGGCTATATCAAGATAAGGATATTTTGAACTCATTTTCCGGAAATGTTGAATGTCGTTGCATGTAACGGATGGAGCGGTCCGGCGGACCGCCCGGCTATCAGATGCAAAAATAAGCAAATTCCGTGGATTTACCCTCCGGGGCTTTCAAAAACTTAGGGAGCGTTTAATAATTAATGTTAAACGCTCCCATTCGGTTTCACGGTGCCTTCCGGCACTCATGATGTGCTACTTGATGTAGTTCGATACTTTCAGATTTGTCAGTTCCGACTTGAAGTTGCCGGCTTTCTCGAGCGGGAATACGAGAGTGCGCACATCGGCCATCTTGTTCTTGCCGTTGTAGGAGTAAGTGCGGATGTTCATGTCGTCAACAAGCTTGCCGTTGACATAGAGTTTGGTGCCCTTGTTGTCGCCGGTGACCTTGACATGGAGTTTTTCTCCGGGGAGGATGTTCTGGCGGAATGTGACGAGCTTGTCCTCACGGCTGAAGGCGAGGTTGCCCGAAACGGGATCGCTGATCCAGAATACGGCGTCGGGGCTCTCGAAGAGCTTGGTGCCTTTTTCCTCGGGAGCGCCGGTCAGATCGAACTCCACGGTGTAGTCATAGCCTATCTCCGGAATGGGGAGAGTCGAGCCTGCCTTGACGCGCGGCTGCTCGAGGACTGTGGCGGGTGTTTTGCCCTGGCGACCGAGATAGTTCACCCCGGGAGCCTCCGACAGGTTTCTGCTCTGTTTGTCGAAATCCTCGAAAGGCATGCTCACTTTATCGGCGTTCCATGTCTTTGCAGCCATTGTGGGCAGTGAGTGCATGACGCGGTGGTGGATATCCTTGACGGTGGTTCCGTTGTTGGGATGGTCGTTCCAGACGGCGAACATTCCGCCCTCGATCTGCTTCAGAGTGTCGCCGGAAAAGACTTTGCCTCCGATGTTGGCGGGAGTCCATTTGTCGTAGAGCATCTTGTTGTTGAGGTAGTCGTAGTAGTAGCCGGCGTTCGGCACGATATAGACATATCCGTCGGGGATGGAGACTACGTTGTAGCCCTTTTCTATCATATCCTTCGGGTCAGCGTAACCATTGTACCAGCAGTACATCAGGACATTGTCTGATTTCACCGGCTGTTTTCCCTTGGCATGGGTGAGAGCGCCCCACACGGCGGGACGTTTGCCGTATTTCTCGACATATTTGATGTAACGGTCGGTCAGATAACGGAATTTTTCGACAACAGCGGAATCGCGGTTGGAGTATTCGTCGGTGCCGATGTGGACTTTCGGTCCGTTGAACACCGGATCCTCACCTTCCATGTATTCGGCGAAGAGTTTGTCAAGGAACTCGTAGGTTTCCGGTTTCATCAGGTCAAGATGGTCGCGGCCGTATGCGTCGTCGGCCGAACCGATTTCAGGTTTGTAGCGTGAGAATGCGAGAGAATGGGCCGGAACGTCTATTTCAGGAATCACTTCCACCCCCTTCGTGGCTGCATATTTCACGAAATCACGGAACTCTTTTTTCGAATAGGAGCCGTCGCGTGCCGTCAGGCCCGGGAATGTCTCGCTTTCGAGGCGGAAGGCGGCCTGCGTCTTGTCCCAGTCATCATCGAAGTAATATTTGAATCCGTTGTCGTTCAGATGGATATGAAGCGTGTTCATCTTGTAGTAGGCCATTATATCGACAAGCTTGTAGAGATAGCTCATAGGGATATATTTGCGTCCGCAGTCGAGCATGAATCCGCGAAGCTTGTATTCAGGCGAGTCTGTGGCGGTGCCTACAGGCAATGACTTGACCTCGCTGAGTTCCGACATCTGCAGAAGGGTTCTGGTTCCCCAGTAGAGGCCCTGGGCTGTCGGTGAGGTAATGGTCACTCCGGAGGGCGTCACGCTGATAGAGTAGCTTTCAGCATTGGCGCGTTTGCTTGGCTTGATGGCAAGGCTGATGTCGCCTTTGCGGGCTTTCTCTCCGTTCTTGACCGGAAGGTTTACGCCGGTCAGTGTCGTATAGTCCTGGGCCATCATTTGAGCAATGCGGGCTGCTTCCGGATTCTTGCCGTCGGTGACAATACGGCTCGAGGAAGCCGAGGGAGTGAAGCGGCCTTCACCGCCTTTCCAAGCCGCCAGCTCGGGTACGGTGAACGGCTTTTTGTTGACTTCAGCCCAGGCGGGGACTGTTGCGCATGAGGCACCCAGCAAAAGCGCCGCGGCAATCATGGTCTGTTTTAGATTCATCTTTTCGGGTAAAGTTAGAATTGGAAAATACTTTTCCACAAAGATAGTCAATCCATCCAAATTACCAAAGCGCTTTTCCGTTGCCGTTATCCACGTTGCGATAATCAGCTTTTCATCGGACTATTCCCGAGCGGACCGAGCTGCCCTGGCCAATATCGTCGCTCTTGGTCTTCTTGCCGTAGGAGAACGAATAGGTTATGCTCAGCTGAATGTGGCGGTGGTAGCCGTCGCTGAAAGTCGTCGCTTCGGTGCGGTAGTTGCGGTATATGTCGGTCAGGGTGCTCGATTTCCATGACTACTGGAATGGATTGCGCAGCTGCAGGGAGACTGACCATCCGTTGTTGCCCCACCCTGATCCCAGAACGAAATAATAGGGGTTGCGGCGTCCGTGGACAGTGGGTGTCACACTGAGCTGGCGCGTCTCGTAGGAGAGATACGTGTAGAAGTTACCGAAAAAATATTGTGCCGAAGCGCCTCCGGCAGCAAAGAATCGGCTGTATTTTCTGTAACCGGTTCGGCGCGCATTGTTCAGGCTTGCGGTCGCGCCGATGGTCAGGGAGTTGTCGAACAGTCTCAATGTCGCCCCGAGACCGTAGGAGAGGTGGGTGAAACTTCCCTCTTTGATCCAGGTCTGCAGCATCATTTGCTTTCCGTCGATTTCTGTCGGGATGAACTCGGCGTCCATGGGGCGGCTGTGGTGATGCAACTGAGCGAATGCGTTGAGGTAGAAGTTACGGCGCGGAGTGTAATTGTACTGAAAGTTGAATGCGTTGAACAGCCATGATTTCAGCTCAGGATTGCCCTTGACGGCCAGCAGACGGTTTCTGACCACGATGTTCGGGCTACGTTCGGTCACCGGAATTGTCCAGTTGCTCATCTCGGTCGAGAAATTCAGCTGATGTTTCTGATTGAAATTGAAACCGCCGGGTATGAAATACGACCATAGCGGTTCGTTGTAGTCGGCGCCGGTGAATTTCACGTGGGAGTAAAAGAAATTCACGCTGGGATCCATCCAGAATTTTCCGAATGCGAGATTGCCGCGCACATTCAGATTGAAGTCGGTGCGGTTATGGCGTATTCTCGCCGGTACGGTTCCTTCGTAATCCAGACGGTTGCCGGTGGTCGCGATGCGCGTTCTGAACGAGATCGACTGGTTGCCAAGCTTCTTGCGCAGATTCGCCGTCAGATACATGTCCCAGGCTTTTTCCCTGACGTCATTGATTGCCAGCGCTTCTTCCTCGCTGTATTCGCTGTAGCTCTTGTTGTGGGAGTAGGTTGCGCCCGTATTGATCGAGAGCATGGCCGAATGCGGAAGAGTGAACTGATAGACGCCTTGCCACGACGGCGATACTTCGGTCGATTTGCGGTGGAAGACCGATTTGCTGTCGGGGAAACTCTGCGGAGTATAGGATGTGAGATCGGTCGAAGAGGAGTTGGGCTGACGCGTGGCTTTAACGGAAAAGAAATTGGATATGACGGTTTTGTCCGTCTCATACTTGGCCCTGAACGACGCGAAGCTGCTGAGCGTTTTGGAAAGGTTTTCCTCTGTGGCGCTTCGGCGCGTAATATCTCCGTCGGCAAATCCGAAGACGGCGATCTGGTCCGTGCCGCTTCGCGTGTCGCGGTGACGCGTGTGTCCGGCCGCGATGTCGTAGGTCATCTTGCGGAACGCGAATTTCGAGTTTATGCCGTATGAGCCGTAATTACGGACAAACTGCCGGGTGGCCCTCAGTTTGGTATATCCGCCGTATTCATATTTCACCATGATGAAGTTGACGGCATGGAGAGCGCCCTGAAAACGGGGATCTGTCGGATAGTCGAGAATTTCCACCCGTCTGACGTCCTGAGTGCGCATCTGTGCGAGTTCTTCGGCCGACGCGGGCTGATAGTCGATGAAGGTGGAGATGCCTTCGCCCGAGAGAGTTGACAGCTTGTCATCCTTCAGCCCGACTACGAGTGAAGGTATCGACATGAATCGCAGCAGTTCCACTCCTCCCGAAGCGACGTTCTTTTCCCGTTTTGTCGGGAGATAGACCGTGCGGTCGCCGGCAAAATGCCGCGCGTCGGGTGTGGCGGTCACATTTTTAAGCTCGACGGGCAAGACTTTCATCGTGACATCTCCTATCTCGAATCCGTCAGTCTTGACCAATGCGGGGCGGTAGCCGATACAGGTCACTTTCGCTATTACTTCGCGGCGGTCGCAGGGGAGCGAGAAGACACCGTTGTCGTTTGCGCGGCCGTGGGTGATCACGAGCGAATCGCCGGGAGAGAGAAGCATGACTGTGGCGAACGGTACCGCTTCGCCTTTCTCGCTGACAGCCCGACCGGTGTAGCGGAAACGTCCGCGCTGCAACGCCTCGACATACAGGCTTTTGCCATCCATGACCACTGACACCGGACAGCCGGCCACTATCTGTTTCACCGCCTCGAGCGGGGTGTCGGCGCTGACCGTGGCCGAGATCGAGTATTTGTCAAGATCGTCATAGATGAAG
>ULSH01010400.1_pt1 | contig 23686 bp, 23 predicted proteins | sample 1956151 | NCBI WGS metagenome assembly ULSH01 (sample SAMEA4835702, study PRJEB28245) | human gut metagenome | biome: gut microbiome; material: fecal sample | place: Denmark | collected 2008 | reverse complement strand
AGCGTGGATTTGGAGTTGCAGATCCTATTGCATATATTGAGATAAAGCACGGAGGTTTACTTACCGATAGTTATTATATATCCTTATATATGGAAAGGATGGAAGAACTTCGCGAGTATATGGCTGTGTATAGAGCAGAAGATCGAGAGCTCAGACTGGCTTTTGCACGTTTTACGGCACAATTGCATAAGGCGGAAATATTGCATGTCGATTATTCCCCTGGCAATATCCTGGTAAAGAAACAGGCTGGTTCGTATGTGTTTGCGTTAGTGGATGTCAATCGGATGAAATTTAAAAGTATTTCAGTTGTTGATGCTTGTAAGAATTTAGCTCGTTTGGCAACATCCCGTAAAGTTTTGGATGAAGTGGCGTGTGAATATGCCTCTCAGCGGGGATGGGATAGTTTGGAAATAATGCGCTTGATGGGAGAATATAGTGATCGTTTTTTCAAGAATTACGCATTTCGTCTTGGCAATAAAGCGTGGCGAAGAAATGGGGGAAGTTGTTTTGCCCTTCCTTCTTTTTTCTATAAAGCATATGATCTGTTAAGTTGTTGTAAATTACTTCCAGAAACGACACGCAATGTTTACCATCATAAACGGATTTGGGTTTATGATGATTATTTGCGTCCGTTTGATTTTCGGAAAGTGTTTCCTGAAAGTCTTCAAGACTGAGTTTTAGTATCTAATTTTGATTTAGAACTCCATTCCGTGATATGTGTACAATGGCTAATGTAGTATTGTTCTTCTTCGGACAGATTCGAAGAGTCGTTATACCAAGGCAAATGTTCTGCTTGGTAGGGATATGCTGTTCGGTAAGCTTCGACTGAACGGCTTCTGCTCAATCCGACACGAGGGCGATAAAGGGCGAAGGTTGTATCTATTGGTGCTCTGTACAGACCTCCTTCGGCAGGTTTGAGATAATATTGTTTTTCTAAATTGATAACTTCTTCTTTGTGTATATAGGAATCGGGGATATTATCTATTCGTAGGGAAAAACCGATCTTGCGGGCGAATGGATGTTTTTTTAATTCTTTAAAAAAATAGTCGATGAAGTCTTTAGGGCAATAATCGGAAGGGATTACATCCGAATCTGTATAGATATAATAGTCATTGCAGAATCTTTTTTTTAAAGGCGATTCCCAAAGTGCTTTAAAGCCTAAGTTTTGATTGAGATGGAATACTGTAAATGGGCAGGTTTTGTAATATTCCAGCAAAGGTGGATAAGTCGATGCATTATCCAGAATGTAAATATTGGTATATCCACAGGCAGTCAATGTTTCTGTTAACAGCCGTAAGGTTGTGAGACGATTAAAATTATTGATGATAATAGGAATCTCTTTGGCATCTCTAATTAGAGATGGACTTATTATTTCTCGAAGGAAATAATAGTAAGAGCCGATATTGCATGTTAATGTTTTGAATATACTCATATGATTTTGATGAACAGGTTGTTAATATTATTGGAAAGGAATAAAATCCATCCAGAATTTTTTCATCTTACGTTTATACCAAGAATGGCAACCGAAAGGTAATTGCCAGTTGTTTAATTTGTAGCAATAACTTGGATATTTGTCAAATGAAAAGCGAATCGCTTCTTTTACTTTGGGATATGTGAATCCGTTTGCTTCCGTTGCCCAAAAAACATCTTCATTGTAAAGATGATATCGCTTTTGTGCCAGATAGTGATCGATTCGTTCCTTTTGTTCACAAGTTACCCGATAATGACTGGCAACTTTTCTCAGAGATAGACCACCATTTCCGATTTTGCCGTACAGATCTTGCTTGGAGGGTTTTCCCTTGAATTTATGGTAAGAATGTATCAATTGCATGATTTCAGCAATGACGGGTAGTTTATAAACTGGACGTTGCAACCAGGGTGCACCAATATAGTCGTATCCTTTATTACACCATTCTTTCAATTCGTCTCGAAATACATAAGCGTCCAACTGATAGATCAAGATATAGGTACAATCTAAAAAACGTTCATAAAATTCTTTAGCTAGCATGAGCCGGTTATAACCACTGATCCCTTTGAAATAAAAATCTGCGAATGAGATAAATGACAATTTAGGAAATTCGGTCGCTAGTTCTGACAAGTCTAAATGGTTTGGTTTGATTACGACTAAAGGATGCATTTGTAATATTTTGTATACTTGTAATAAAGATTTTCTTTCTTGTTGGGACAAAGAGGCTTGGTAAATAGGTATAACAACTTTTACTAAATTCATATGAACCTTTCTTGTTTATGTTTAATATAAATAACATATATACAAAGATATGCATATTTTACAAAACAGAATGAGGAAAATGTTTTATTATAATTTATTATATATCTGCTATATGATAGTTGTGAGAAATATTGTAATTTTGTAATATACATTCGATGCATTGATGTATAGTTTCTTATGGATGATTTGGATTCTTTATGTACGATGTGTTGATGATTTTGTGTGGATTATTTTTGAAAAAAGTTTATGATTCCAAAGATTATTCATTTATGTTGGTTCAGTGAAGAATCTTTTCCTGTTGAAATAAAAATTTGTTTGGCAAGTTGGAAACGTATATTGCCGGATTATACGATAAGGTTATGGACATATGCAGATGCATTGGCAATAGGTTGTGATTATGTCTCGGAGGCTCTGTCTGTTAAAAAATGGGCTTTTGCAGCAGATGTTATCCGTTTTTATGCGATCTATAAAGAAGGCGGAATTTACATGGACAGTGATATGCTTCTTAAAAAACGTTTTGATGAATTTATCCCGGAGCATGGTTTTGCAACTTTCAACGAATGTTGGGGAACAGTCCTTTTACAAGCTGCTTTTTTGATAGGTGAGCAGGGTAATTCTTTTTGCGAAGAAGTCTTTAGTTATTATAAGCAGCGTCATTTTTTATTGCCCGATGGTTCTTTCGACATGTTGATCTCTCCCAAAATAATGGTGATGGTTGCTGAAAAAAGAGGATATAAAAGGGAAGATATTGAACAACATTTAGGAGAAGATGTCGTTATTTATCCAGGATGTTATGTTTCTCCCTGTAAGAAAATTCAGTATCCCGAGGCTTTTGCTTGTCATCAAGTGTATGGGAGCTGGCGGAAACATCGTTTTGGCAGAAAAGTGGAACGTTTTCTGAAACATGCGTACCTCGTGATTCGTTTTGCGTTATTTAAACGATAAGTATAGAAGATTGAATAATTAATGGAAAATATAAAACTTGCCGTTATCGGCCTCGGATATGTCGGTTTGCCGTTGGCACGGTTGTTTGCGACGCGTTATCCTGTGATCGGGTATGATGTGAAGCGGGAGCGGGTAGCAGCCTTGATGGAAGGGCGGGACGCGACGCAGGAAGTATCGGATGAATTGTTGAGGTCCGTGCTACTGCCCCGGTTGCCGGAGGAAGGTGAGGCGGGATTGTTTTGTACGTCCGATGCGGAACAGCTCCACGGATGTAATTATTACATTGTGGCGGTCCCTACGCCGGTCGACTTGCATCATAGCCCTGACCTGACACCTCTTTATTCGGCCAGTGAAACGGTAGGGAAGGTCTTGGGCAGAGGCGATATCGTGATCTATGAATCGACAGTCTGTCCCGGTATAACGGAAGACGAATGTGTTCCCATTCTGAAGAGAACGTCCGGATTGGTTTTTAACCGCGATTTCTTTGCCGGATATTCGCCGGAGCGTATTAATCCGGGAGACAAGGAACATACGGTGGAGAAGATTATGAAAGTGACATCCGGTTCCACTCCCGAAGCCGCAGAGAAGGTCGATGCCCTATACCGATCGGTTATCCAGGCTGGAACCTTTCCGGTATCCAGTATCAAAGTGGCGGAGGCAGCCAAAGTGATCGAAAACTCCCAGCGTGATATCAATATCGCTTTTATGAACGAACTGTCGAAGATTTTCCATCTGATCGGTATCGATACGAACGAAGTGCTGGCGGCAGCTGGGACGAAATGGAACTTCCTGCCTTTCAAGCCCGGTCTGGTCGGAGGGCATTGCATAGGGGTTGATCCTTACTACTTGATCCGTAAAGCTGAGGATTACGGTTTCCATCCGGGACTGATCCTGTACGGACGTCGTATCAACGATACGATGGGCGAATATATTGCCGGTCGCGTCGTGAAGTGCATGATCAAAAAAGATGTTCCGGTGCGGAATGCGGAAGCACTGGTTTTAGGCTTTACCTTCAAGGAAAACTGTCCCGATGTGCGTAACTCCAAAGTCGGTGATGTCGTTCGTTATCTCGGTGATTACGGTATCAACGTGACGATCTATGATCCTTGGGCACGTCCGGATGACGTCCGGCGCGAATATGGCTTGAATGTCCTGTCCGCTTTGCCGGACAAGAAGTTCGACGTTGTCGTCTTGGCGGTCGCCCATACCGATTTCCTGTCACTGGACATTCCGGAGCTGGTAAAGGAGCACAGCGTGGTATATGATGTGAAAGGCTGTCTGAATCCGGCTTGGGTAGATGATCGTCTGTGAGTTATTTCCGTCCGAAGTCTGCCGGGATCTCTCCCCATTCCGAAGTTTCCCATTTTAGGATAGGAGTGGTATAGGTATTGGTTTTGAGCCACTTTTCAGCTCGTTCGATCATATCGAAGATCGGTTCGTTCTCTGGTACGCGCTCTAAGAGTGTCTTGCATTTCTTCTTTTTTACCCAACCGATGGCGTTCCGACTGTCCGAATAGATCGGAAGGCTGCTTCCTTTCTGTTTCAGTAGGGCAAGTCCGTGTACCAAAGCCAAGAATTCACCTATGTTGTTCGTCCCTTTTTTTAACGGCCCGATCCGGAAGATCTCTTGCATGGTCGGCGGATAGACGCCTCGGTATTCCATGTCTCCCGGATTCCCGCTACAAGCAGCATCCACACAAAGGCTTTCCCAGATCGGTTTCCCGACCGGAGCTTTTGGAGTCAGGCCTGCAGCCGCTTTGGAGGAAGACGCTGTTTTCAGATAATGCTCGTATCCTTTTTCAAAGGCTTTCGTTGCCTCCTCTTTGGTTTCGAACGATTTATATTTTGCTCCGTCCTGTCCGTCCACCTGCGCTTTGCATTCGCCCCAGTTGTCATATACGCCCGGAGTGATACCTTTCCATACTACATAATATTTGTTTTTTGCCATTGTTCTCTGTTTAATAAGTCCTTGTCCGACTTCTCCTTCTTCCGGTAGGAAATCGATTCTATCCTTTGGGAAAATGCCTTCGGCTTGCCGGATAAGTTTGTTTTTTCGGCATCTAATCGCTTACCGACAATTATCAGCAAACCTGTCGACAATTACCGACAGGCAAATCGTTGGGCATGGAATCGAAGAAGTATGAGGTCAAAGATAAAAATTTATCCGGCACAAAACAGAACTTCTTAACGGAAAAAGTTTACATTTGCAGGAAACAATCATATAGATATGAAGCGTATATTTCTGATTGGATATATGGGAGCCGGAAAAACCACTGTGGGAAAAGTGCTGTCCCGGCAGTTGGAACTCTCGTTTATCGATCTGGACCACTATATAGAAGGTCGCTACCATAAGACCGTCGGGCAGCTTTTTGCCGAGAAAGGGGAAGATGCGTTCCGGGATATCGAGCGAAGGATGCTCCGCGAAGTCGCCGCTTTTGAAGATGTCCTGGTATCGACCGGAGGCGGTGCTCCTTGTTTTTTCGATAATATGGAGTTTATGAATGGGGCCGGACAGACCGTTTACCTGAAAGTCTCGGTAGAGGAACTGGCGAAGCGTTTGGAGCTCTGCAAATCGACCCGCCCGATACTGGAGGGTCGTTCGGGTGACGAATTGAGAGCCTTTATTGCCGAAAGTCTGAAAAAAAGGGAACCTTTCTATTCGAAAGCGTCGATTGTGTTCGATGCGGAAGAGATGATGACCGATCAGGATGTATATAAGATATCACAAGAACTGGCAACACGATTATAGAGTTGAGAGTTGAAAGTGAAAACTGGCACAACCTTAACTTTCAACTCTCAACTCTCAACTATTAAATTATGGATAGACAAGGGCAGGGGGCTTATATCCCGCAGGAGCTATTAAAAGAACTCAGTAAGGCGAGTAATCGCTTACTGATAGGTATACCCTGTGAACGGGTAGAAGGAGAGTGCCGTCTGGCTCTGACTCCCGAAGCGGTCGACATGCTGACCGACCGTGGGCATCGCGTTCTGGTGGAAGCCGGGGCGGGCCTGGGGATCAATTACTCCGATAACCATTATTCGGAAGCGGGAGCCGAGATTGTGGCGACTCCGGCCGAGGTGTATCAGGCGGACATCATCCTGAAAATCCTGCCGCCGCTGACTGCCGAGGTGATGATGATGAAGCCGCGTACTACGCTGTTTTCAACCGTCCAGTTCAATACCTTTTCGCATGAAGCCTTCGAACTGATGATGGCTAAACGGATTACAGCTGTCGCCTATGAACTGTTGGCTGATGACAAACAGCGTTGTCCGGTCCTGAATGTGATCTCTGAGATAGAAGGAACAGCCTCTATCACGATCGCTTCCGAGTTGTTGAGCAATACGCAGGGCGGAAAAGGGATCTTGTTAGGAGGCATACCGGGCGTTTCACCGACCGAGGTCGTGATTATTGGAGCCGGTAATGCCGGGACTGTCGCCACCCGTGCCGCTATGGCACTGGGTGCTTCCGTGAAGGTGTTCGACGACGATATAAACAAGCTTCGGACTATCCAGCAGGTATTGGGGCAAGGCTTGTTCACTTCCACCTTCCATCCGAATGTGCTGCAAAACGCTTTCCGTAGTGCCGACGTGGTGATCGGGGCGATGCGTTACATCAATACGCGTCACCGGTATATCATCGCCGAAGATATGATCCGTATCATGAAACGCGGTGCATTAGTTATTGACCTCAGGATCAATCAGGGAGGTTGTTTTGAGACGACCTGTTGCCTCTGTCCTTCCGATCCGGCTGTTTTCGAACAGTACGGCGTACTGCACTATTGCCGGCAGAACATCAGTAACCGTGTGGCGCGTACCACTTCGATGGCACTGAGCAATATCTTCGTCCCGATGCTTTTCCTGCTGGGCGATGCCGGTGCCGTGCAGGGGATGATCAAGAGCGACCCGGGATTCAAGAACGGAGTCTACATGTATTGCGGTAAGCCTGTTAACAGCTACGTTTCCAATCGATTCGGTTTATCATCGAATAATATCGATCTATACCTCTCTGCGTTTTAACCCATAAAAGTTTTGAACTCGCAAAGTTTATTCTTTACTTTGCGATGATCTTAAATATCAACAAGCGATTAAGCTAATATAAGTATATTATGGCAGAACAGACAAAAGTAACAACTCTGGAAAAGGTTGTCATCCGTTTTTCGGGCGATTCCGGTGACGGTATGCAGCTGACCGGAACAATCTTTTCCAATCTGTCGGCTATTTTTGGGAATGAAATCTCTACATTCCCCGATTATCCGGCAGAAGTGCGTGCTCCTCAAGGAACACTTAGTGGTGTATCAGGTTTCCAGGTTCATCTGGGATCCCGTAAAATTTTTACTCCCGGCGATAAGGCGGACGTGCTGGTCGCAATGAACCCCGCTGCGCTGAAAGTGAATGTGAAAAACCTGAAACCCAATGCGATCGTTTTGATCGATACGGATTCGTTCCAGAAGAGTGACTTGGACAAGGCGCAATTCACGACAGACGATCCGTTCCGGGAACTCGGGCTTGGCGGAGTGCAGGTCGTGGCGGCTCCTATCTCGACAATGGGGGAAGACGGCCTGGCTGAATTCGGCCTGGATAACAAGTCTGCGCTCCGTTGTAAGAATATGTTCGCACTGGGGTTGGTTTGTTGGCTGTTCGAACGTCCGCTGGATGAAGCGATGCATATGTTGCAGAACAAGTTCGCCAAAAAGCCAGCTATCGCACAGGCCAATATCAAGGCGCTGACAGACGGTTACAACTACGGACACAATATCCATGTTTCAGTCTCCACTTACCGCATCGAAAGTAAGAAGGCTGCACCAGGTTTTTATACTGACGTGAACGGTAATAAGGCCACGTCCTACGGGTTGATCGCTGCTGCGGAGAAGGCCGGCTTACGGTTGTTCCTCGGAAGCTACCCGATCACTCCGGCCACCGATATCTTGCATGAGTTGTCAAAGCATAAGGAACTTGGTGTCATCACTGTTCAGGCGGAAGATGAAATTGCCGGTATCTGTACTTCCATCGGAGCCAGCTTTGCCGGTTGCTTGGCTGCGACTTCCACATCCGGTCCTGGTCTGGCGTTGAAGAGCGAAGCGATCGGTTTGGCCGTGATCGCTGAACTGCCGCTGGTTGTTATTGATGTGCAGCGTGGTGGTCCTTCTACGGGTATGCCGACCAAGAGCGAACAAACCGACTTGATGCAGGCGCTTTACGGACGTAATGGTGAGAGTCCGGCTGTCGTGATTGCTGCTTCGACTCCGACAGACTGTTTCGATGCTGCTTACTGGGCAGGAAAGTTGGCCCTCGAACATATGACTCCTGTCATCTTGTTGACGGATGCCTTCATCGCCAACGGTTCTTCCGCATGGAAGCTGCCGAACTTGGCTGAATATCCGGAAATCAAACCGAATTATGTCTCCAACTACGATGCGCGTGAAAAAGTATGGAAAGCGTATCGCCGCGACAAGGAAAGCCTGGTTCGCTATTGGGCTATTCCGGGAACCGAGGGCTTTGCCCATCGTCTGGGCGGTCTTGAAAAAGACTATGAAACAAGCGCTATCTCGACAGACCCCGTCAACCACCAGAAGATGGTTACCACCCGCCAGGCCAAGATTGACAAGATTGCCGATTATATTCCCGAACTGGAAGTGATCGGAGACCCCGATGCAGACCTGCTGATCGTCGGATGGGGTGGAACATACGGACACCTCTACGAAGCAATGGAAACTATGCAGGAGCAGGGAAAGAAGGTTGCTCTGGCTCACTTCAAGTTCATCAGTCCGCTGCCTAAGAACACGGCTGAAGTGCTGAGCAAATACAAGAAGGTGGTCGTTGCCGAACAGAACAACGGGCAGTTTGCCAACTACCTGCGTGGTAAAGTGACGGGATTCAATCCGTACCGTTTCAACCGCGTAAAGGGACAACCTTTTGTCGTAGCGAGATTAGTTGAGGAATTCACGAAAATATTGGAGGCTTAAAAGATGGCAACTGAAGAAGTAAAATTTCAACCGAAAGATTATAAGAGCGATCAGTATGTACGCTGGTGTCCGGGTTGTGGAGACCATGCCGTGTTGAACTGCTTGCACAAAGCAATGGCCGAAGTAGGAGTGGCTCCTCATAATATGGCTGTTATCTCTGGTATCGGATGTTCTTCCCGTTTACCTTATTATATGAACACATACGGTTTCCATACGATTCATGGTCGTGGTGCTGCTATCGCTACCGGCGTGAAGACGGCTCGTCCGGACTTGAGCGTCTGGTTGATTACAGGTGACGGCGACTGTCTGGCCATCGGTGGTAACCATTTTATTCATGCTGTCCGCCGCAATGTGGACCTGAATATCGTATTGTTCAACAACAAGATATACGGCCTGACGAAGGGACAGTATTCTCCGACTTCCGACCGTGGTTTCGTTTCCAAGAGCTCTCCTTACGGGACGGTCGAAGATCCGTTTATTCCGGCTGAACTGGCTTTGGGTGCCCGTGGTAATTTCTTTGCCCGTGTGATCGATGTGGATCTGAAGAATACGACCGAAGTGTTGGCTGCTTCTGCCCGCCATAAAGGTGCTTCCGTGACTGAAGTGCTGGTGAACTGTGTGATCTTTAACGACGGTATCCATAAAAAGATTGTCGATAAGGAATTTCGTGCCGACCGTACGATTTTCTTGCGCCATGGCGAAAAGATGTTGTTCGGCAAAGACAATGAAAAGGGTATCGTGTTGGAAGGCCTGAAACTTAAAGCCGTAACGATCGGTCAGGATGGTTATACGCTGGATGATGTTTTGGTACATGATGCACATGAAAAGGATAACACCCTGCACATGATGCTTGCCATGATGAGCGGGGATATGCCAGTCGCTCTCGGTGTGATCCGCGATGTGGATGCTCCGACCTACGACGAAGCCGTACACCAACAGATCGAAGAAGTCCAGGCCAAGAATCCGATCCGTAACCTGCAGGATTATCTGATGAGCGGAGAAATCTGGGAAGTAAAGTAAGGCGGTAAGCCGATCTGTGATAAGAAAAGCTGTAAACCTTGAAAAAAGATACAAGGGTTTACAGCTTTTCTTATTTATATTTCTATCTTTGTGAAACAAAAGGATATAGCAATGAAGACAACAGCCGAAATCATAGAAATCCTGAGAGATTACAAAGCCCGTTCCGCCGAAAAATACGGAATCGAAACATTGGGCCTTTTCGGTAGCGTGGCTCGTGGTGAACAGAATGAGAAGAGTGACATCGATGTTTTTATTAAGTTGAGAAAAACAAGTTATTACACATTGATGGATATAAAAGATGATTTAGAACAAGTTTTCAGGCAAAAAGTCGATTTAATAACCTTGCATAAAACAATGCGTGCTTTGTTTCGGCGTAAAATAGAACAGGATGCAATTTATCTTTAAGGATCAAATAACAGATAAGCTTCTTTTTGTTATACAAAGAGTTGAATTGGCATTGAAACGAACTTCCGATGTTGCAGACTGCGATGATTTGCTTCGTACTCCGGAGGGTGTCGATTTATTTGATGCAACTTGCATGAGAATACAGACTATCGGTGAGACATTGAAACAAATAGATACTGAAACAAAGGAGAAGTTGCTGGTATATTATCCGGGAATTCCCTGGCGCAAGATTTTTGCCATGCAAAATATTATTTCTCATGAATATTTGTCTGTTGACCCGGAGATTATAACCGATATCGTTAAACATAATTTATCCCCTCTGCTTGTCGTTCTTTACCGCATCCAGGATGACTTAAATGCCGGGAAACACGATGCTATTTTTGGATAAAAGTAGCTGATTTGTAAACTCTATGTTACAAAATGGTAGGGTTTGATGTTAATGGCATGGAAAAGAATAATTATTACTGAAAAATTTCCTTAATTCGATATGTACTATGAAAATTTGTATTACTTTTGTACCGCGATTAACAAGGCGAGGGAACAGCAAGTAAAAACAAAGATGATTTGCCTTGTGTTTTAACATTGAGTAGAGAGAAAAGTTATATAAAGTCAATCAATTAAATTAATTTCAAGATGGCTACATTAGATTTAAGCAAGTACGGAATTAAAGATGTGAAGGAAGTTCTTCACAATCCGTCTTACGATGTTCTGTTCGCAGAAGAAACAAAACCGGGTTTGGAAGGCTTTGAAAAAGGTCAGGTAACTGAACTGGGTGCTGTAAACGTGATGACAGGTGTTTACACAGGTCGTTCTCCTAAAGATAAATTTTTCGTAAAGAACGAAGCCAGCGAAGATTCAGTATGGTGGACTTCTGAAGAATATAAAAACGATAACAAGCCTTGTTCTGAAGAAGCTTGGGCTGATCTGAAAGCTAAAGCTGTAAAAGAATTGTCTGGCAAACGTCTGTTCGTTGTCGATACTTTCTGCGGTGCTAACGAAGCAACTCGTATGAAAGTTCGTTTCATCATGGAAGTAGCATGGCAGGCACACTTCGTAACTAACATGTTTATCCGCCCGACAGCAGAAGAGCTGGCTAACTACGGAGAACCTGATTTCGTATGTTTCAACGCTTCTAAAGCAAAAGTTGACAACTACAAAGAATTAGGCTTGAACTCTGAAACTGCTACAGTTTTCAACCTGAAGACGAAAGAACAGGTGATCTTGAACACTTGGTACGGTGGTGAAATGAAGAAGGGTATGTTCTCTATCATGAACTACATGAACCCGTTGCGTGGTATCGCTTCTATGCACTGCTCCGCTAATACGGATAAAGAAGGCAAGAGCTCTGCTATCTTCTTCGGTCTGTCTGGTACAGGTAAGACAACTTTGTCTACTGACCCGAAACGTCTGTTGATCGGTGATGACGAACACGGATGGGATAACGAAGGTGTATTCAACTATGAAGGTGGTTGCTACGCTAAGGTTATCAACCTGGATAAAGAAAGCGAACCGGATATCTACAACGCTATCAAACGTGACGCTCTTCTTGAAAACGTTACAGTTGCAGCTGACGGTACAATCGACTTCGCTGATAAGAGCGTAACAGAAAACACACGTGTTTCTTACCCGATCTATCACATCGAAAACATCGTTAAGCCGGTTTCTAAAGGCCCGCACGCAAAACAGGTTATCTTCCTGTCTGCCGATGCATTCGGCGTATTGCCTCCGGTATCTATCCTGAACCCGGAACAGACTCAGTATTACTTCCTGTCTGGTTTTACAGCTAAATTGGCTGGTACAGAACGTGGTATCACTGAACCGACTCCGACATTCTCTGCTTGTTTCGGTGCTGCTTTCTTGTCACTGCACCCGACAAAATACGGCGAAGAATTGGTTAAGAAAATGGAAATGACCGGTGCTAAGGCTTATTTGGTCAACACAGGTTGGAACGGTACTGGTAAACGTATCTCTATCAAGGATACAAGAGGTATCATCGATGCTATCCTGGACGGTTCTATCGACAAAGCTCCGACAAAGGTTATCCCGTACTTCGATTTCGTTGTACCGACAGAATTGCCGGGTGTTGATCCGAATATCCTGGATCCGCGCGATACTTATGCTGACGCTGCACAGTGGGACGAAAAAGCAAAAGATCTGGCTGGCCGTTTCATTAAGAACTTCGCTAAGTTCACTGGCAACGAAGCTGGTAAGAAGCTGGTTGCTGCTGGTCCGAAATTGTAATAACATACATAATGACTCTATAAAAGCGCAGGACTTCGGTTCTGCGCTTTTTTTATATATATACATTAATTTTATCATAAATGTTAGGATATTTTAAAATCTATTCCTACCTTTACCCCAAATTATCTGTTAATGTGGAATGTGAGGTATAACATGATTAGACGTTTATTACTGGTCGTTGGGATTATCGTTTCTTTGTCATCGTGTGGCGGAGATATTGCTTACCGGATAGAAGGAAAACTAACCAATCTGGAGGATCAGACCTTATATGCCGTTTTCGAAAATGAAGATATAAAGGTTGTAGATACCGTAACTTGCGGGAAGCCGGGGGAATTTTTGATCGAAAAGAAACAGGGGGATTTCCGGGAAGTGACGATTTTCTTTGCTGATAAAATGCATTGGGTTACGGCTTATCTGGAAAAGGGAGAGAAGGTGACGATCACCGGAGACGCTGATTATCCCGCCATGTTACGTGTCAAAGGAGGGCGGATCAATGACCGTCTTTCCGCGATAAGAAAAGAAATGGCTCCTTTATTGAAGGAGCAGGCCGACTTGATCCGTCAACTGAATAAGAAGAACAGGGAAAACCTCAACAGCTCGATCGAGGAAGCGGATATGGCTTCGCGCCTGGCGAATGTAAACCATCTGTTGAGCGAGGAAGCTGCTGCCGCCATCAAGAAATATCCGGATGAAGAAGCTTCCGTCGTATTGATACAGCATTATTTTAACCATCCTGACGATACCCGGCAAATGGACGAATTGTTGGCTGTGCTGAATCCGAAACTGAACGACTTTTATCTGGTGCGGAAGTTGCAGGAATACAGCACGCGGGCAAAAAGGACTGCTTTAGGCGCCGAAGCACCCGGTTTCAATGTGAAGAATATTTACGGGACTCCTGTCAGTCTGGATTCTTTTCCGAAGAAATATTTACTGCTTGCGTTTACGGCTCCTTGGTGTGATATGTGCCAGACGGAAGACCTCTATCTGGATGAAGTGGCAATGAAATATCCGAAAGAAAAGGTGGATATGTTGCTGGTCAGTCTGGATGACGATCAAGCCGAAGTGCGGAAAGTCCTTGCAAAGGATAGCATCGGCTGGAACTTGGTTACCGATTCCGCCGGACAGGCAGCCATGTTGGTTGATCTGTATAACGTAAGCGCCTTGCCCCGCTGTTTCCTGATCGATGAAGAAGGGAAGATCATCTTGAAAACGGACAATGGGGTCGAGATAAAGCAGACGTTGGAAAAGCTGATGGAGTAGGAATTTATGATTTATGCAATGTTGCTATCCATAAATCATAAATCCAGACCCATAAATTTAAATCATAAATCTTTAACTATGTTAGTCAAATCTTACGCTGCCGCCGTGCAAGGCATATCGGCAACGGTCATTACGATCGAAGTAAATTGCACGAAAGGTATCCAATTCTTTTTGGTAGGGTTGCCCGATGTGGCTGTCCGTGAAAGCCATGAACGCATTATCTCTGCTCTTCAGGTGAGTGGCTACAAGTTTCCCCGTAACCGCATTGTGATCAATATGGCGCCTGCCGATATCCGGAAGGAAGGTTCGTCGTATGATTTGCCGCTTGCGATCGGCATCCTGGCTGCAGCCGAAGAGCTGGATGCTTCCCGGCTAGGCCACTACATGATGATGGGAGAGCTTTCATTGGACGGCAGCTTGAAGCCGGTAAAGGGAATTCTGCCGATTGCGATCAAGGCGCGTGAAGAGGGATTCAAAGGTTTTATCGTTCCCAAGCAGAATGCCCGTGAGGCCGCTGTCGTCAATGACCTGGATGTGTATGGCGTTTCGACCATCAAAGAAGTGATCGAGTTCATTGCAGGAAGACGGGATTTGGAGCCGACGGTTGTCAATACCCGTGAAGAATTTTATGCCCGGCAACTTCAGTTTGAAGCGGATTTCTCGGATGTACGCGGACAGGAGAATGTGAAGCGTGCGCTGGAAGTAGCCGCCGCCGGAAGCCACAACCTGATCCTGATCGGTCCGCCGGGGAGTGGCAAATCGATGCTCGCCAAACGTCTCCCTTCCATCTTGCCACCTTTTACCTTGCAGGAGTCGCTCGAGACCACCAAGATACATTCGGTCGCCGGCAAGATCGGGCTGGACACTTCCCTGATGACGCAACGTCCGTTCCGTTCGCCCCATCACACGATTTCGAATGTTGCGATAATATACGGTTTGGTTGTATAGAATATTTTGACTAACTTTGCACCCAGAAGAGTATAAAATCTTCTAAAACACGTTTGTTATATATAAAAATAAGGTAAGGTCAAAATATATGAAGTGTATATTACTCGTCCGTGTATCTACGGAATCGCAATCATACGACGAACAGCAAAAAGAGTTGTATGAATTAGCAGATAGGTATGGCTACAAAGAGTCAGACATTGTTTCTGTTGCCGAAAGGGAGTCGGGTATAAAACTTGACGAGGAAGAACGTGCTGGTCTTAATAAAATGAAAGAACTTATTAAGACTGGCGAGTTCGATTGTGTCTTTGCATGGGAAATTAGCCGTATTGCACGTCGTAAGAAAATTCTCTTTAGCATCCTTGAATATTTGGTTGATCTAAAGATTCAACTTGTCATCAAAGAACCTCACATTGAACTTCTGAAAGGTGACAAAACCATTGATGAGGGAGCGGAGACCATATTTACCTTGTACGCTCAGTTGGCAGAGACCGAAATGCGCAACAAGGCTTCTCGTTTTGCTCGTGCCAGGAAAGAACTCTACGGAAAAGGCAGATATATGGGAGGCAAAATAACCAGAGGCTATGCTTTGAGTGAAGATGGTTATTGGATTGTAGATGAGGATGAGTCTTATGGTCACATGGGAGCTAAATTCATTCGTACTGTTTTTGAATTGTATAATACAGGTGAATATAGCATGACCGACTTGGGAAAAGAATTACAATCTCGTGGTTATTTTAGTGGTTTAAGTATCACTAATGTCAAAAACGAGATTAGCCACATGCTCAAAAATCCTATTTACCTTGGTATTCGTACCAGCAATAATATTTATCCACAAATAATAGATCAAGAAACTTGGGATAAGTGTGCTAAATGGCGTGAAGAGAAACGATGTAAGCCAGTACAAAAAAATCAATATCTCCTTACACCTCTCATTCACTGTTCTTGTGGTGCATCCTACATGGTTAATGTACACGATGGCTCCTACAGCTGCCGTATAAAGCATAATGCCGTGGAGAAAGGTCTGGTACATACACCAGATATTCACGCTTCTCTTATTGACTCGTTATCATGGTACGTTGCATTACAGGAATTACATGAAGATATGATAAATAAGCGTGCTGACGCAAGAGAATTATATCAAAAAGACCTCGACATACTCAAAGCGAAAGCGAAAGTGTGCGAGGATCAAATAAAAGTTCTTATAGGTCGCCGTTCAAAACTTGACGAGGACTTCTATGTTAAAGGTCGTTTTACAGAAACACAGTATGAAGCAATGACCGCCAAACAGAATGAAGCTATTAAAAAAGAGCAGGATAGCCTCAGAAAAACAAATAAGTCTATATCAGAACTTGAATCCCAAATATCAGCAGCTGTCACGTTTGATGAAATGATTGATTCTCTACATGACTCCTTTGATACATTAAAGGAAGGAACTGATTTTGCTACAATGAGACAGATTCTTCGACGCTACATCTTAGACATAAACATACTTCCACTAGAAGGAAAGAAAACTTCATGGTGGAAGCGTGTTATTTTCAAGACTGCACACGGAGAACAGAATAAAATAAAGGCACAGGAGCTTAGAGAACAAGGTCTTGAAGATGCTGCTGTGGTCTTAGGTAATGAGTTTATTGTGGATTCGTACCATCACAAGGTTTATTGGGATAGAGAATTGAAACATGAAGTTCCTTATGTATTCTTCGAGACGGTGCCACGCCAACGAAAAGATAACCGTAAAGGACGTAAAAGAAATAAAACTCAGCAGAAACAGTATTGATATGAATGATAGGATAAGAATTCAAAAAGAGTACCAGGAGCAATTAGAGATATTGCTTAATGGCATTTGGACTCGTGCTGAGCAAATAGAAAACGAGTTGAGGGGTATTGTTCCTGATGCGTTTTATGTTGCAGTACAGCACAACTTATTTGTCATTAAGCCTCTTCATGCGATAGTATTCTTTGTATGTGTCCTGAAAAATATCGGTTGGTACATGGATCAACTGGAGGATGTGAACGAAAAGCGATTTAGGCTTGGTGACGCATTTGATGTTCTAAAAAACATACCAAGTGAGACTGCGGAAGTAATTCTGAATACTATAGAATGCAACGAGGCTGTTTATGATATGGCGATAGAAGCATTAGAATCGAATGATAAAGATTCTTTTGTTTCAACATTGAAGCAGTTGACCGGACTAAAGAAATTCTCTCGGATATGCAAGTTTTTCTATGACCTAACTAGTATAGAAGGATTAGCGGAAGAGGAAGATGACGATACAGAAGCCTTGTTAAATGTAATGAAGGCTAATCAGAACGATGTAGCTGTTAAGATGGGAATAGATAATGATGAGGACTACTGTCGGCTTGTTAAGGCTAAAGATGCTCTCTCTGCCCTTGTATCTGAGGGGAAAGAAGATTTAGAGGAAGCAGCCAATGCACTTAATAGAATAAATGCGGAAGCCATGTATGTTTTTGTAGAGGCTTATCAACTGAACCAAGATACATTTACTTCAAAAGAAAGAGCCTTGGTAGAAAGCATCATATACAACCCAGAACATCCTGAAATTAGGGATTGGTACGAGAAAAACTTGGCTATCTATAAAAAGAATAATGGCATAGAAGAGCCAGAGGAACAAGAGGAAACTGTAGAAGAGTTCCATTTGCCAGAAAACTTTAGCAAGATGATAACTTCCGATAAGTGGGAAGAACATTTCACAGGAACAAGTCTTGAAATTCGTGAAGGCAAGAACTTGGAGGAACTGGTTTCTTATCTCGTTCAAAATACATACATAGAGAACAATCCTGATGTAATGCGCTTGTTTGTATATCGCCTTACAGGTAAATGGCGACCAGAAATGAAGGAACTTCCTCAAATTTGCTGGAATGGCGGTATAGATGCAAGTCCTAATGAACTTATCTACATCGTGCAGAAAGCTACAGAGGCTCACCAAAAGCCAGGTAAGTACGTCAAGATGCAGATGTATTTCACAGGACCGAATTTTCCTGATGTGAAAAAAGCAAAATCTGTAGCAGATAATGCCAATATAGAATTCCGACGTTATCTTACAAAACTATATCCAAATACATTCAGCTTGCGTTCAACTGAAAGTGAGGAATGAAACAGTGCTAATAAATAGCATGTGAGCCACCCTAAAAAGGTGGCTTTTTTTATGCCCATCCACGACCTTCATATATGTTTATCTACGACCTTCCACGACCATACTACGACCTAATACTACTAACTGATTACTAGCGTGTTAACACGCTACATTTGCATCATAAAACTTAATAAAAACAAGAATTATGAAGCAAGGTAAACATGAAATGGAAGCCCAAGACATCAAGCGTCAACATCTTATATTAGACATAAGAATGGCGATCGCTTTGGGCAAGTTTGAGGAAGTGAAAAGACTCTCAAAAGACTTGGTGTAGCATAACAGAGTATTAAATTATTAACATGAGCAAATATGAAATATCAAAATGACATAGTAAAAACTCTTATTAAGATTGGAGGTTGCGCTATATCTGCACTTACTGTTACTTATATAAAAAATAAGTTCGGTAAGAATAAAGTTAAGGAAGCCAAAGAAATAATGAAAGTAAAATATGAGTATGACACAAAACGTATGGAATTAAGGCAGAAATATAATGCTTCAAATGCCGAATCCTCTCCTGTTGAACCAATTCCTGATAATACTCCCTGGCAAGCAATGACCTATAATGATATGATTAGCCAGTCATACGAAGTTGATAGTGGTTGGATTATTGAAGGGATCGCCGCTAAAGGTCTTATCAATTTCTGTGTGGCAGGTGGTGATGTAGGAAAATCTATACACCTCGTAGATGTTGCTTGTACTGTAGCAGAAGGTGGTAAGATGAAGTTTCTGCCTGATACTTGTGAAAAGGTTGAGAAACAAGCAGTATTGTACTATAGACTGGAGAACTATCAAGGCGAGTATAGAAAGAAGTACGGAAAAGATTGCAAGACGATAACCAACTCTACTATTATGTGGCAAACTAGGGCAGAGATTGAGGATATGGTGTCTCTCCTTCGTGATATTGAGTCCTATGTAATGAAGGCTTGCAGACAGGACACTTTAATCTGTATTGATCCGATAACTAAACTATCTGACTTTGATGCAGAGAAGTTTATCGCTGGAGCTGAAAGAATTCAGGCTATTGCTCGTGAGAAGAACATCATGCTTACCTTCCTCGTTGCAGCACATACAGAAGAGATCAACAACTGGAAGCCATTAACTAGCGTTGAAATCAAAGGCGGTGATAAGTTATATCAGCAAGCAGGTTCCGTATATACCATCAGAAAAGAAAGACGTGGGTACCGCTATTTCCAGTCGCTCAAATCCCCAAAAGGCAGTGCGGATAGCGGTAAGGTGGTTGTAGCCAAGTTCGCAAAGAAGGATGACGGCTTTACATATATGGAGTATGTCGATGAACTGAAGGAAACAGAAGCTCTACCAATGAAGCCAAAGCCAGAAGAAACTATTGCTGAGGATATTGCTGACGAGGATAGAATTATTCATCCATTTCAGAAGATGACAGATCACCAAGTTGCAAAGGCTATTGAAAGGGTCGGAAGAAAAGAATTTACATGGCAACAAATAGCAGATGAATACGGAATAAGCCCTCAATGTCTCTACAAAAGGGTAAAGAAATACAAGCAAGAGCATCCTAAGAAGTAATTATTGTTTTCCATTTATATATACAGGAGAGGGAGTAGTCGTGATGATTGCTCCCTTTTTTTGCGTGTATAACAGAAAGAGAGGTATTGGTTAAATATTCAAATCGAATTGAATAAGATGCTCTACAAGATTGTGAGTGGGGCGAAATAAGCACCACGTTACAATGAAATATTAGTAGTTATATAATCTGCAATGTAATCCTTTTCTGAAATTTATTATACTATTACTTTTCGGAGGTTTTATAGCCCTCTGAAAAAAATAGCAGAAAAGGGTTACATTCATCCATAAGTCTCTGATACCACCGCAATTACAGTCTCTTAAAAAGGTTACATAAAACCATAGAAAGGTTACAAATTTGATGTAACCTTTTTTCTTTTTCCAACCGTACAAAACCTGAATGAAATCTTGAAAAACAAGGTAAAAAAGGCTCATAAACTGGTAAAAACTCGCCTGTACAAATTCCTATACCTTAACTCTGGAAAAAGACATGTGGGGGATTTTTTACCCTCACCAGAAAGAAACAAACAATATAAATTAGTAATATGTATAATAGTACGATTAAACACTTAAAGACTGGAGTAGTGTACCAGAACAGAAAAGAGGCTAAGCAAGCGTTAGGTCACAATGGATATAACAGAGCTTTAAGCCGTGGGGAATTCTTGTTTGTGAAGACATATTCACCTTGCGATATTATCATCTAAACCATTTAATACCGCATGGCTATCTATGTTTAACGATTATAACAAAGAATTCCAATTCCTGATAAATGTTTCGAGAGAGGCATATCAGAAGAAAGAAGATGCTCGTGCTTGCCTTGTATATGCAGGGGCAAAGGCGATCCAGAGAAACAAAATGGCGTTTGTTCAGAAGGAGATGACGATTCCGCAGTTTCTCGACCTTGCAACGACAGGACACACATTCTGCAATCTCTTTAATTTCAATCCAAAGAAAGAATATTGGATTAAGAACAGCAAAGGACAGTCTTATCAGACTTATCCTCTCTATTGCAAAGGAGAGAATAAGGGTGCTATGAAGATACAATTCAAGTCTGATAAGTATTTTCAAGGTTCACAGGCTGTATTTGTAGATGTTGACTATACATCTTACAAAACAGTTCCTGAATACCTGGCTAAACTCTCAATGCAGCCGACGTGTGTATATATGAGTTTCAGCGACGGCATTGAAAAATCTAATGTGAAGTCTCGCAGGTTTAGGCTTGTGTATGTCTTTGATGAAATTCTTGATCAGCAGAAGTTTCTGTATGTGTCTAAGTCCATTAACGACCAGATTATAGCTGATACTGGTGAAGATATGGAAGATGACTGTGGAACAAGGATGTCTCAGTACATGAATGGCGTTTATGGTAATGATGAAAAGTATGAGTTTGATTGGGTTTATACACCGAGAGACTTTTGTGTTTCGGGGGATTATACAATAAAGCCGTACATAGAAGAGGAAACTCCAGAACCTGAGCCAGAAGATGATCCGATGAAGTTTGATAACCAGATGCTGAATGATATGGAGAGCATGGAATATAAAACCTTCATGCACCTCTATTCAACAAGGTACAAATATATTTATCGGACCGAAAAAGATGCCTGGGAAGATGGATTGTATCAGTTCACAGATGAGAATTACCTGCAACTCTATTATTACCGGGAGAAGGTTAAGGACGGAGAGCATCGTAGAAAGAAGTTATTTTGGGCTGCATGTTTGAGACGATTGATTAACCCTGAGATTGACCCGAATACTCTTCTGTTTAACTTGTATGTAGATCGAGAGAGGTTCTATGACAATTCTGATGAAGTTATGTCAATAGCATGTCTGACCAGAAGAGTGAGAAAGGCGTTTGAAATGACTTATGAGGAACTACAGCGATTTTGCGGAGCGACTGTAGCTTATTGGAAAGCGAATAGACCATACTTTATATTCAGACCAGGAGTAATAGCAAACTATGGAAATGCCAATCATGTAATGAAACTAATTCGCTATAAGGAACTGGATGTATTGTATGATAGAAGTATATCCCTGAAAGAGAATATCGAAATGGGATTAACAGTTCCTCTAAGTACATTATATCGATACTGTGCAGATAGGATGATAGATACAAACCCTAATAAAACGATGACGGCACGAGAACAAGAGCGGCAACAGAAGAGAGACTTGAAGCAGGAGAAGATAGAATTGTTTCAGAAACTATATGATCCAAACAAGTCAACTCGTCAGAACAAGGAGTTTATGGCAGAAAATGGACTGAATATTTCTAAAGGTACTATTGATAACTGGCGTGAACTGTATTATAAGCCAGATATGTCAAGCCGATGGGGAGAGATATGTGTGCCAGAATTTAGCCTGGACTTTTTGCCAAAGGAAGATGAACCCAATGACAAAGAGGTTTATCAGTATGAAAAGTATAATTGGGAATTTCCTCCTTTATACATGGAGACCGATTTTCCAACAATGTGTTTCAGTTAATAGTCTTGTTACAGGAGAACACCCACCACAATAGGTGTTCTCTCTGTGACTTTGCTATAAGTAGTATTTAGATATACTACTACTTTATTATAACTATTTGAGAAAAATATGGCGTTTTTTGGGCAGAGAAGATTGAGTTATAATTTTTGTTTGTTCAAAAAGGAAGTATTTGCTCTAAACATGAAATTGAAGGCTACGGAGGATAGTATTAACAACCAACCTGCCATTCCTCATATATCGGTGGCAGTATAAAACAACTAAAAAAGATGAGTTATATAAAATTTAAGTTCCCTGTAAAATTGGGAAAAGGTTATCAATTTGCAAAAGGAGTAGGTGCAAGGAATATCATAATTCATAACTCTGGTAAGATGGCGAAAAGGAAGTATGACAACGATGCTTTGACCATAGGGTATGAAATACAACCTTTGAAAATAAGAAAAGAGAAAAGTGGTAGGCATTATATCGAAATACGCAATCCAGAGAATAAGAAGATCTATGTAGATGAAATGGTAGCCAATACGTTCTGTAAAAGACCTTATGGCTCAACACACTTTATTCATGTTAACGGCGATATTGGTGATGACTACTGCGGAAATATCAAGTGGGTAACACGCATGGATTATAGAGCGCATTATCTTTCAAAATTCACACAAACTGTAAATGGAGAGGATTATGTGTTGTTTGATGATGACTGCTATGTGTCAAAAAAAGGCATTGTCGTAGATGGTCAAGGTAATGTAAGACCTCTTCAGACTAGCGTTAGTGACTCTGATATGGGTTGTATGAGAGCAGCTGTTCCTCATGTAAAAGGAGAGAATAGAAGGTCTTGTTTCCTACATGAAATGATGGCAGAGGTTTGGTTGAACCATGATTTGTCTGATGTGAATAATGTCGTATATCACAAGAATGGTAATATCTGTGACAATGACTTATCCAATTTGCAGATTGTAAAAAGGGATAGCAAGGAAGCAAAAGAAGAAAATGAAAACTGGCAAAAATGGAGGGATGCTGAGAATATTCGCCTCAGTGGTCATATCTAATAATTAACAAACAGCATGGAGTTTGATTGTACTTTTAACTTTATGGAAGGGGGCTTTGAGAATAACATCAAGGCTCCTTCTCCAGAAGTTCCTGTGCAGGTAAAGAGTAAGCCTGCAAAGGAACCTACTATCGCTATTGGGAAGTATGATAGCGACATTTCAGCCTTACGAGATAAGTATGGCGATCTTTTTACAAATGGACTCTCTATTACTATTGACCTGCAGGAGTTGCTTCTAATAGCACCAAGAAACCGTCGGCGCATTGAGAGCTTCCAAGGATTAGTATCAGAGTTGAAGAAGATGGGGATAGAATTAAACATCAAAAGCAGAAAGACAAAATGAAAGTTTTATTTTATGATAAAGTGTATGATACGGAGAAAGACACTATAGATACCATTAAAGACGATTTGAGTAAGAGACTGGAGAATAAAGAGGGTTACTTATTCCCTTTCTATATCTCCG
>ULSH01073879.1_pt1 | contig 23862 bp, 26 predicted proteins | sample 1956151 | NCBI WGS metagenome assembly ULSH01 (sample SAMEA4835702, study PRJEB28245) | human gut metagenome | biome: gut microbiome; material: fecal sample | place: Denmark | collected 2008 | reverse complement strand
ACTGGTTCAGCAACAGGTTCGGCAAGAAACCTGCAGCTCCTGCTGTATCCAATGCCGACGCACAGGCTGCTGTCCAGGGACTGAAGACTCCTCCCGCTGTTCCCGTGAAGACACCTGCTCAGGTAGCGAACCAGATATAGGCTGCAGGTAAACAGGCAGCCGGAGCATAGACCAAGCCGGTAGAACCTGTTAAGGCGCCTGAAATGAAACTTGAGCAGAAGTCTGCAGAGAAACCCGATAAAGGCGATAAGATTCAGACTCCCAACATGACCATCGATGGGAAGGCCAGGAAAAAGGGCTAGCCGAAGATGGAAAAGAAGAACTCCTATGCGGAGCAGCTTTCCGCTGTGATGCAGAAACAGGCGTATTTCAAGCTCATGGGTTACTCTGAGCCTGCATAGAATAAATGAACGGGGTGGGGGGGTAAATCTAAATGGCATTTAAGAACTACACACTGACAACTGCTGCGGACACATAGCAGACACTGTGCACAGCTGACTCGACAACTGACATAGCTATTGTTTCCATATAGGTGTACGGCGGATCGCAGGGAGGCACTGTGACATTCACAAAGAAGCAGGGATCATCCCAGATCTTTAAATTCGTACTGCCGGTAAAGGCTTAGGAAACAGTCGCCATAGATCATAAGATTTTTGTGCCTGCAGGTTATACGTACACTGCTACAGGCTCAGCTTCAGGAATGCAGATCTGCGCCAACGCAATGTAGATGACTGTGTGAGGTTCAGATGTTCACAAGTTACAAGACATAGCAGTTCACCAGATACCCCACTACAATAGTTCCTGACTTAAGTGCAGGATTCGATACTCCGGAAGCCACAATATAGCTTCTCGGAGCTTCCGACAGTGCATCTGTAACAGTCACTGCCACAGGGCCGAACACAGCCAAGAAGTTTCGGTTCAACTTCAAGCTTCCAAAGGGACATGATGGTGCCGCAGGAGGCTTTGCTTAGCCTGTGGCAACTGCGCAGCAGCTTGCCTAGAACCAGTCGCCCACTGTTCAGGTTACTGCATCCGGACCATCTTCAGCAAAAGTGTTCGCTTTCGAATTCGGCATTCCAAAGGGTGCGACCGGACCTAAGGGATAGAAAGGCGCTACCGGACCAACGGGTCCGGCTAACACTCTTACCATAGGCACAGTCTCTTCCGGCGACACGGCCGCAGCAACCATTACCGGCACAGCTCCCAACCAGGTTCTGAATCTGACATTGCCTAAGGGTTAGCGCGGAGCAAGTTTCACTGTCGATGCTACCGGTTTATTGTCCTAGAAGCCCACGTACGACGCACAGACCAAAGGGTTCTCGTTCCTGGCTACGGATACCGGTAACTTGTACATCAAGCAGTCGGACACATCCGGCGACTGGTCTTAGGCTATTCCTTTCAGAGGAGAAGACGGAGCTGCAGCTGGTTTCGGCACACCCGTTGCGTCCGCTTCTTCATTATAGCCCACTCAGAATCCTACTGTCACTGTAACAGCTACCGGTTAGAACACAGCAAAAGTGTTCAACTTTACATTCGGCATCCCCAAAGGCTAGAAGGGCGAAAAAGGAGATCCCGGACAGGCTGGTGCGCAGGGAGCTGACGGTGCACAGGGTGCAGCAGGACCTGCAAATACGCTTACCATAGGCACCGTATCTTCCGGCGGCACTGCTTCTGCAACCATTACAGGTGATGCTCCCAATCAGACTCTTAATCTTGTTCTGCCTAAAGGCGACAAGGGAGATACTGGTGAAGCCGGTGCTCAGGGAGCTGACGGTATCACTCCGCACATAGACGACATCACAAAGCACTGGATAATCGGAGACACAGACACAGGTGTCAGCGCCCAGGCTATTCCCGGCGTCACTACATATCAGATTACAGAAGTCGACTCCGGCAACTATGCCACTATATACAGCAAGAATGTTCCTGTAGGGCTGAAGACAAACACAGGCACGTATTATCCTATATAGAAGAATACGGTTACTCTAAGTGACAGCAGCTGCAGAATATACCTTATACCTTATCTCAGTTATGAAGGCACCGATACATTTACTTCTCCGTGGACGTTGTATGTAACAGGTGCAGGCGCTGACGGGTAGCCTGGCAAGGATGGCGTAGCTGGCGGCTACGGCAATGTTCTCGGCGGGTTAGGTATGCGCATTGCAGCGTACACCTCTGACTCAACTACAGTAACTCTTACACTTGATGACAACTCCGATTCCACTTTCGACTGGAGTGTATTGCAGCCGTCATCAGTTGTCCGCATCAATAACATAGGCGGCGATCATCTCGTAGACAGCGACGCACAGTAGTAGCTGTACTACCTGAAGGGCTATATCAGCAGTGTCAACCAGGCAACTAAGAAAGTTGTCATCGATGGATGGTACTACGCATAGTCTCAGTAGCGCAGAGAGATAAGTTCCAACATCAGTTCGTAGGTCCAGCAGGAACAGTCCTGGCTGTACATTACAGATGAAGCCAGACGCGATGCCGCTTTCAGTACAGGCGACAAGAATTTCGTCACAGGACACCGGGCCGTCGCAAACGGATCATTTAACACTGTCGCAGGAGATATGGCACACGCTTCAGGCGGTCTCAATACAGTGGCAGGAGATCTCAGCCACGCTTTCGGTACAGGCAATAATGTGCAAGCTGAAAGCGCTTTCGTAGCCGGTGTTGGTAACACAGTAAAAGAAACTGCAGGCCTGTCCGTAGTTATTGGCGGCAGCAACGAAGGCTCCGGTAAACTGAGTACTGTTATCGGCAACAATAATACCATTAATGGGTAGTCAGGCAGAGTACTGGGCTTCGGTAACACAATGAACGCTCAGTTCGGTACACTGATAGGCATGCACGGAACGCTGGACAGCTATGCGTAGAACAGAGGAGCGTTCGCAGTTGCAATAGGTTAGCTCGATCAGGCGCAGCTTCCTTTTATAGTGCGCGGATACAAAGCTGTACTGAATCCTCTGTTCAACTCAGACAGCATTACTGACAGCACACAGCTGACAGCACCCAATCCCAAAGACCGTACAGGCTAGTTCAAGTACAATTCCTAGCCCGCATATTCAGTGCAGTATGCCGGACACCTGATGGGAACCACACAGAATGTCACTTATGTGGGTACTGTTACATTGGATCATGACATGTACAGCAGATGGGTGCTCACAGGTACAGGAGATGTGACTCTGCAGCTGCAGAACTGGCTGGACGGCGACTATGGATAGATCGTTGTCAACACAGGGAAGCAGACCATCACATTCCCCGCATAGTGGGTATCGGACGGCGCAGATATAGTGACGTCTCCGGGACAGTATGTACTTGGTGTGTATGCGGCAGGTAATGTTGTGTACTGCAAAGTGATCTATCCTGTTGTAGCTGCAGGCAGCACAGGAACGTCCAGCTCAGTACAGCTTGCCGTAGTTACAGGCGATATAAACACAGTCAACAAGACGGTGCAGGTCAGGGCGGTCACAGTGGACGACAATGGAAATGCAACCTACACGGGCTAGACTGTAACCGCCCGTTACGACTTTACAGTACCGGAGGTGTGATATGGCTGACACCGTATTAGTTACAAATGGGATGGCTCTTGCGCTGCAGACACCTGTGGCAGGGATGAAAGGATTGCTCATCAACTGCAATTACTTCGTACCTTTTCTCGATACCAGCAGCAGTGTGTCAGATTCCGGCTCTCAGATTGGCTAGTCTACTATTACGATGTCGCTTACAAATTCTGGATCCTTTAAAGTGCTGGATGCACAGGGCGCAATCGAGGTGCGTCAGAGTGATGGAGATCCTGTGTATTATTCGACTTTTCCTGTCACAGTGAGTGTGTCGAGCACTATCTTGTCTGCTGTGGTGAAGGGGGACGTCACACGGATGGACTGCTCTACTTTGCCTATGAGCAACCTGCATGCCTCCGGGCATGCTGCAATACAGGAGCTGAATGTCAACGGTTGCGGCTTATCATATCTTTACATATAGAATTGCGCAAACCTCAAGCAGGTTTTCTGTCAGGGAAATGCACTTAGCGAACTCCTGGTTTCCGGCACAAACCTGCAGCATTTGAATGCAGCCTAGAACAGATTCGCTTCGTCTGCCATCGACACCATACTGCGCTAGCTGGATCTCTCCGGTGTTTACAGCGGCGCTGTATATCTGAACAACCAGACGACAGGAGCGAGTCCGTCCGATGCAGGGCTGGCTTATAAGACTTCCCTATAGAATAAAAGCTGGACAGTAGTGGTCGATCAGGGAAGTAATTGAGGCCAGCTACAGCGCGTCCTTAAGTGAGAGCGCATTTGTACTGATATCGACAAGAAATCAGTATAGCTTGTACGCCATGAACCAATCAGGCACAGCACAGTCCTATCTGATACTTACCAGCACCAACACGACTCCGTGATTCCGATAACATCTGCTGTATGTTTTCCGCATAACACAGTATGAACCTATAGGAGAACATATGAATATAAGTGCTTAGAACTTTATTGATTTCGATGGATCTGTACAGCTTAAGCCAGGGCAGAGAATGGTGCGTGTATTAGGCAACACATGGATGCCTATCGGCGTCGGCGGCAACTTCATGCCCGGTGCATCGCAAGGTATAAGCACCAGCGACGCCACGGCAACAGCCAGCGATATTTTACAGGACAAGACGGCGTATGTCAACGGCGAAAAGATCACCGGCACGATGGGTATCTATACCGGCTCAAGCCTGATTATACCGGGCGTTGAAGACAAAGTATTATCATCTGCTGAAGGAATCTACCTGCCAAAAGTCGTGAAGGTCGCAGGCGAATCCGAACTGCTGGCGGAGAACATCAAGAAAGGTGTAAGCATCTTCGGCATTGTAGGGACGCTGGAGAGTGGCGGCGGCACCTCGGCGGAGTATTACAAGTGCGCATCTGTAAGCTCCGGAGCATCACAACCGAAAGGCTACAATCTGACAATGTCTTTCATTGATGTCATCGATTTCGATTACGCCACAGAACCCACAGTGATTCAGCTGACGATGACTGACACCACCAAGACAGGACTCGACAGGGAATGGGTCAGTGCTGACGGGGTATACACGCTCAAGAAGTATACTTCTCCTGGTGAAGGCTATATTTCATGGGGACTTTATAAGGATAACGGTAATACCTGCTCGCACTATATCAGCTCTGGACTGCTGGATCAAAATAAAATCACTACCGATGCTGAGGGTAACTCCGTTGATCAAAGAGAACCGTGGGAAATATCGCAGTTATACAGCGAGGCTGGCTTCATGGACACTAAAACAATATCGTGGGTCGTCTCAGAAGCAGCGACAGGGGCAAAGACATGGAGCGGTTACAAGGCGGTATTCGACTCAACGGCTGGCACGTGGAGCTTCGAGAGCGATGCCACGGGGGGACTGACATATACCAGCGTCACGCCGATCGTCGGCGGAATCTACAGTCCGGATGCGTTGGTTACTGTCTCCATGCTTTATGGCGGCACAGTTACGCTCCCAGGATGTGTGTTCTACGCTGAACTGAAGGACAATACGACAGAACTTAAAAGCGGACAGACACTAACTATTCCATAGAGCGCTGTATTCCAGACTCTCGAGGGTGTTCAATGTGTACAGCTGAATGGAACAGATCGAATAACGTTCACTCCGTAGAACCTTCCATCAGGCAACGTACCAAGAACCTATTGCTTCTGGAACTATATAACCAGTACACCGCCTGTAGGCACATTCTTTGGCAGCAAGCCATCAGGAGGTGGTAGCGGTATGTACTATCAGATTGAATACTATAATTCCGGATATAACTGGTCATTCGGAGGTAATAATCCATTCAGTAATGCAACAGCTCCGCTCAATCAATGGAACTTTGTAGCTGTAACATATAATGGCAATGGTGTTTACTATCTGTATGTAAACAAAACCAAATACAATCCCAGCAACAGCACCACATTGAACACACAACTCGACGTCAACTATATAGGACCACTAGCTGGTTACTATGCAAAGGCTCGTATATTCGACTATTGCTTGAGCGAGTCAGAGATTGGAACTATGGTTGACAACGGCTTGTAATGAAGCCACTGATTAACAAGCAACAAGGAACACACAATGTATTAGGAATATTCAGACAGCGACATCGTGCTGCAGACGCTCATCGATGAGAACACTGACGAGGAGCTCAGCATCCGCACTCCATATGTGACACGCACAGTGACGATCCAGCAACAGCAGCGCATTCCGCTGTATGTGAACGGTAAGCTGAAGTCCGCATAGGAGCTTGCACAATTGAATATACATGTGAAGAGCTACACCAAGTTGTAGCGTTAGCAGATCTACTTCACCAACCTCTATGCACAGGATGCACAGGGCGACAAGGCTCTGCAGCTTCGTGTCAGACAGTACAAGGCATATCTCGATCAGCTCGGACTCTCCTACAGCGTCTCTCAGGATACAATTATGGCTGCGATCCAACAGTCAGACATGACGGATGCTTAGAAAGCTACAGTCGCAATGTAGATGAAAGCCATCTACGACGCCATTACAACCAATCTGTAGTTCTACGGATCTTAGACCCCGCACAAGGACACGTACAACTATATTGCAAAGCTTATACAGTACCTTCCGGAGGTGACCGAATGAGTCTTCCTCAGTATATGATCACTGACCTGCCGCAGTATGTGCATATCACAGACAGGAGCAAGTTTCAGAACTCCATAGTATAGCCGGGCGCTGCACTTATATTCAGCTAGGACGGAGCATCTCTCACAGTCAAGCTTCCTTCAGGCATCTTTCAGAGTGTCTCAGGAGATATGAGCGATTCCACGTATCAGAATATTATGGGCATCATCGGAGACACATCCGCCACCAGCAACAACGCACTTTGACGGGGTACATTTGTTAGTAGTTCTGATGCGCTCCATGCAGAGCGCACTGAATGTATCCACAAGCCAATGTAAAAACAGGAATACAACATGGCAGAAAAGAATGTACAACTCAAGTGCGGTTAGGACTTGCTGTATCCGAAGACGAAGCTCGCTATGGTGGACGGGCTCATCGACCAGGAAACAGGAAAGATCGACACTGCGCTTCTCCCGAAGACAGGGATTGACATCAAGTACAACAACGGCATGATCTAGCAGGGAGTCACGTAGATCAACTTCGCAGGCACTGTTACAGTGTAGAAGACTGCGGACGGCGTTGTCAAAGCACGTATCGGCTAGAACCAGAACAGCTCCAACTTCAACTCCAAGGATGGCGTCACTGACGGTACTGTATCGTACTCCGGCATCACTGCGAAGAGCATGATCATGACGACACCCGCCGATTAGACGTGGGGTATCGGAGACTGGGCTGCAGGTTCCACGCACTCAGGCTTCAACGCAACCACGGCTTCTTCGCAGAACGTCACTGTGACGACAGCCGGAAATATCCACTTCTAGTAGGCGAACAGCTCCTTCACCGCGCAGGTCATCGACTGGTCCGGTGTTGCAGCACAGACCACCTTCGCAGTTGCCTCTGACGGAACGGTTACGCCCTCCGGCGACGCCGGAATCACATGCTCCATCGCCAGCTACGGCACAGAAACAAATGCGCCTGCAGCTGTGGGCAACATGGGCAAGCCGACGTTCACGTTCGACATGAAGCAGCTTCTTCCTTAGGGTGGACGCTTCCACTTCAAGATTGTGCATAACAACGGCACATAGGGCGCCTTCACATGGGAGATGGAGTAGCTGTTCTACAATGCAGGTACGACGCCGACAGTTGCGACGCCTGCAATTGAGTTCGCTTCGTCCGATACGACTCAGGTGTCCGGTGTCAGCTACATCAGCAGCGGTACACTGAATGTCACATCTACGCAGATTGCGAACCTCAACAAGCGTGCCGCGACTACAGGCAACAAGGTTGCAGTATCAGGCTCCTACACGACGTACACATACAATGCGTCGCATCTGCAGGACTACACGCTTTAGTAGAACGACGTCACTGCGTTCGCTTCCACTGTCACTCTCGCAACGGGCAAGTCTCTTGCAGGCAACCTGTCTGTGAACATGAATGCGACCAATGCGTATGCGACCTCCGGCAATGTAGCCAGCAATGCCATCGCCGCTCTTGTCGACACTCTTGCAGCAGGAACGACAGATGCCACTGCAAACGAGTCCTTCAAGACCTAGACCTACAGGCTGAAAGCCGACTGCGCCACACCTTGGGACAGCACGTAGAGCCTCGCAGCCAACGACGGTCTGCAGCAGATGCACAAGCAGCTCAAATATCCGACGCAGAACTTCTCTGCGTACACTCCTGCAGGACCTGATTACTCGGGACTCACAGGATTCAGGTACTACATCAGAAGCTTCACGTTTGTCGGTACCAAGTTCGGAGGCACATTCACGTTCGGCAACCTCGCATAGAGCGATCTGGATGAAGCCAAGCTCACCATTGAAGTGTCCAAGGACGGCTCCACATGGTACGACATCACCAAAACGTAGTCGTACGGAGGTATCCGCGTGTTCGCAGATACTGTTAAGGCTCCGAAGCTGCAGTTCGCATTCGCAGACGCAGCTTCCGACGTCATCTACCTCCGCATTGGAATGAACAACACATTCACCAAGGCGTTCACAAGCCTTGCGTTCGCATAAGGAGGTGCTTGAATGAGCTAGAAATTCGTTGCCAACCGCAACTATTTCCATACGTTCTCCAAGGTCGGCGTTCAGGAAGACATGTACGTCTTCCAGTCCAAGGTCAAGGGAGGGCACACTGTATCCGCATAGGACGTCCGTGCATAGAACGGTCTGCTTCCTGTCGGAGCCACTTTCGATGAGCTGAAGGCACTTTACGTGGCGAACGCGAACGGGTAGCAGGCTGTGATGAAGATGTACTAGAAGTACTCTCTCAGCCGCATTGCCGACTCCAACGTGAACAACAAGTACCAGGCATGGCAGATCATCGACGGCGGCAAACCGGTGCAGGGCTTTATCGCTCCCACCGACGTGCTGGACGCTTCAGGCAATCCGGCTCTCGGATACACTGCCAAGCTGTACAAGTAGGACGGCACTACGCAGATCGCAGGTACAGACGGCAACTGGGTGTTCGACTACTACTCCGGACTTGTGCTGTTCGAGAAGGGCAAGGAGCCGTAGTCCCTCGGATGGGGCATGGTGAAGCTGTCCGCTTTCGCCTATATAGGAAAAACTGTTAAGCAGCAACTTGACTCCATCACCTCTGTTTCAGGTGTTGTGTATTAGATAATCTAACAAAAAGGACCATATAATGGCTAATCTCAATGTCAGACTTAAAAATCAGACTGGCGATATTCTGTATCCGTAGACGCTCGCAGCGAACGTTCTGAACCTTGATACGTTTATCCAGTCCCAGATCTCTTCTGCAGGTCTTCTGAAGCGCTCTATTGTAACCGAGCTCCCGACTGAGAACATCAGTGAGACTACGATCTACATGATCCTCAAGTCTCCGGCGGGTTCCGGTCAGAACGTGTACAATGAGTACATGTACATCAACGGCGCGTGGGAACTCATCGGTGACACGGCTGTCGACCTCACGGGATATGCGACCGAAACGTACGTGACGAATGCGATCAAGGATAAGGCCGATAAGGCTACCACGCTCGCAGGCTACGGTATCACGGACGCTGTCCTGTCCTCAGAGTTCACGACTGCGAAAACAGAGTTATAGAACAGCATCGCCACCAAGGCTGACCAGACGGCTCTCGGCACCCTTGAGACGACGGTCAACGGCCTTGTCTCCAGTCAGATCACGTACTAGGTGATTGCATAATCACTTCTCCCTTGAACTGACAACTAAGACGCAAGGGATCTCTTTCCTTGCATCTTTTTATTAGGAGCCACAATGGCAGCGACCACTAAGAATGTATACTTGAAAAATGCAGCGGGTTAGACACTGTACCCGTATACTACCTATGTGCCGCATAAAGCTTAGTTCTCGTTTGCCGATGGCTAGCTTGCGCTTAACTTCGATAAAGTCAGAGACGGGCTAGGTCTTACCAGCGACAGCTTCAGCTTCAGTCTTCCTTATCAGATTTTCTCACAGGTAACCGACAACCAGGTCATACTCAGCGGACTGCCTGTAGGAATCAAGACAGCTCTTGGAAACTACTATCCTGTATAGAAGAACTCTCTGCAGTTCACATAGACAGGAATCAAGCTGACAGTCACAAGGTATCTCGCATACGACGGACTTGATACATTCTCCGGCACATGGACAGCTTACTTTGCCTGCGGACGCGACGGTCAACAGGGAATACAGGGACCGCAGGGACAGGCAGGTCCGGCCAATACACTTTCAATTGGAACGGTTTCTTCCGGAGGCGCTGCATCAGCAACCATTACAGGTGATGTGCCGAACCAGACGCTCAATCTTGTGCTGCCTAAAGGCGACAAGGGAGACACGGGAGCTGCCGGTGCTACCGGAGCACCCGGACCCGCCAATACGCTTACCGTAGGCACCGTCTCTTCCGGTGACACGGCTTCAGCTAACATTACCGGCACTTCACCTTCACAGGTACTGAACTTAGTGCTGCCAAAGGGTGACACAGGACAGCCGGGAACTGCAGGAGCATCTGCGTATCAGGTATGGATCAGCAACGGCAATGCAGGTACATAGACCGACTTCCTCAACTCTCTTAAGGCTACAGGCTACAGACACCCGTTCACTGCGGCGGATATCTCCAACGATACACTGACCATAACGACAACAGGCACTCCTGTATCCATATCCGATCAGACATCTGTAACATATCCGCTCCAATTCGGTTCGTACACTGTCACAGGGAATCAGACAGCCATCAATATGGCTGTCAATCTGAGCGCAATAGGCAAGAGTGTGAGCGGCACATGGTACGTTAACTTCGCTGCAGGCGGACCCGGAGCATAGCCTTCCGGCACATATATTACAGAGCAGACCAGCGCGTCGTTCACACCTGCAGCGAACAATATCTACAAGCACACTATTGTATCAGGTTAGAGCATCTCATTCGTTTCTACCAACATGAGCGCAGGCAGATGCTCCACATTTGAGCTGTGGCTTGTAATGGGCGGCACGGTTGTCAGTTTCTCACTGCCGGATAACCTGACATGGACAGGAGCCGCGCCCAGCTTCGACAGTGCCAATACGCTGTATGCACTTGTAATAAGATGGGACGGATAGAGCTACATAGCTAATCTGGCATACACCAAGACAGTCGCATAAGGAGTATGAATGTACGCTAAGATATAGAACGGTTCCGTGGTTTATCCTCCACGGAACGACGGAAACAGATTCAATGTAGATACCTGCGTGTAGCGGCTGCAATAGCATGGCTTCACTGATATGACGGCATAGCAGATCGCTCCTTATCTCACACATGAGACAGTGGATTATACAGCTTTTGACAACGCATGCCAGATGTTCCGTCAGGTCTGCTATCAGATAGGCGGAGTCATAGGCAACGCATAGTTCAAAGGGGGCTTCGACTAGTACGCCTCTTTCATTGACTCACAGTACGCACAATAGAATCCGGCACAGGCTGCTTTATATGCTGCAATGTGGTCCGGTGCTAATGAGTATGCCAAGTATGAAGGCTCCAAGATCGGTCTCGGTCAGCCTGACTGGTGGTACAAGTGCTGGAACATACAGAGGAGTGCTGAATAATGCCTGCTACATAGAAAATATACACAGACGCTTAGATGGCTGTCGATCCGCCTACCGGAACATTCACTGTATTCCATGGATACAACAATGGTACTGACAGTACTGACGGTGTCGGGTTGAGGATCCTCAAAAGCGACGGCACTATATAGAAGGTCGACGACAATGATGCGTACCTGAAGCTGTCAGGCGGGACGATGACTGGCGTTATCAACAGAAACGGAGTCCTTGCAGGTAATTCCACCAGTGGCGGTTACGTCGCTTTGTGGGGCAACGCAACCAGTTCTGATGACGGCGCGGATATAGTTCTTTTCGATAAAGACAATACCTCCAATCAAGGTCATTTTCTTCTGCAAGCCAGTAACGGCACAAACGCTGTAGGTCTTCGCGGCAAGCCCGATGGCACACTGACATGGGGCGGCAGCAATATCGTTCGCTCTGTTGTATCTGCTTCTGGAACTGCTGATGCCAACGGCAACATAAGCCAGGGTACGATGTTCACAGGATAGGCCATTCCGTCCTCGGCAGATCTTGATACGTACACTACGCCAGGTTACTATTATAATCTTGCCAATGCAGCATGTTCGACTATGTCACATCATCCGTCCAAGCTGGCAGGTGTACTGCATGTAGAGGGACACACAGGATCGGACATACTTATACAAACATGGTAGGACTATCAGACAAATAACGATCAGGGCGACTCATGGTAGCGCAGATACTACAATGGAACATGGTCATTGTGGTACAGAAGATAGCTGGTAGGACCAAGAACAATATACGTAGGTGCGACACGATAGATCAAAACAGTACAGCAGCTGATGTACTATCTTAACGGCAGAGGCTCGCTGTCAAGATTGACAACTGTGTCCTTCGATGACGGCACATATACAGGCACGCTAGGTATATCGCGTACAAGTGTGGCGCTCACAAGTACATCAAAAAACGCCAGCAAGGTTACACTGTCCGGCGACGTGACTCTCAGTTACTGCAATACTGCAGGCTGCTAGTATCTGACTTTCGCAGGAGGTCTGACGATTCAGGATAGCATTCGTTGTAGTGTCCAGCACTGTACAGTTACAGGTCCGAGCAGACATTCTTTTGCATTGTCGAGGAATGTATCCGCATATCTAAATGATGTTACAGCTACAAGGACAGGAACTGCCGGAGACGTGTTTAGTATCTAGAGTACGGCTAATGTAGGTATTGAGGATTGCTCGGCTACAGGTTACTCAACATCAGGAGGGGCGGTTTTCGCGATTGGCGACTGCAACTACGTAACGTTTAATGGAACTAATACAGCGAGTACTTCGGCGTATGCATTATACATGAATAACAGCTTTATCTAGTTCAATTCTAACAGCACAATAAACTATAATAACATAGGTAGCGTGTAGATCAACTCTAATTTCCGCAATCTGTGTGTCATGTACAGTAGTGTTACAGTCAACAGAACAGGAACAACTGCTTCAACGAAGTGCGCACCCGCCAATAAGACAATAGGCAACAGCAACAGCCTTAACGTGCTTCCTGACAACTACTAACAGCAAGGTGACCAATGAAATACGCGGTATCCAATACAACACAGTCAGTCATTGCCATACACGACAATAATCAGGACGTGTAGAACCTGTATCCCAATTGTACAGTGTATCAGTCAGCATAGACATACCAGCTTGGCGATACGTTCGTGATTCCTCCTGCCACATATCAGGAGCTCACCGAATTCCTGTATCAGGAAAAATGCAAGGTTGCATATGGCGGAGTCACTGTCGTCAGAGATTCTCAGCATTATACATTCGAAACCACGCAGGATTCCATTACTATGTGCAACAGCCTTGCGCTGGCTATTGCATCGCAACCGGACACATATACTATATACTGGAAGTGCTGGTGCGACGGAATGCCTAAAATGCTATAGCTTACAAAGGTACAGTTCAATGCGATCTTCGCCTTTGGTATACAGATGATCAACTAGGCGTTCGCTGTATAGGGCACGCTCAATGCAACGGTACAGAGCATGCTCTCATAGCAGATGCAGGATCAGGAATACATAGCACAGTTCAAGCAGCAGGCGGAAGAAGCTTTCTCGGCAGTCAACACTGTGTTCAACATTACATAGGCGTCGGACTCTTCTTTGACTGAAGCACAGTGATGTTAGACTATAGATGTACATTGTAACGCATAATGTACTTTCGTAAGGTTTCCCGCGTCGTCACCATACCGGCGCGGGATTTTTTATTTCGCAATCTGTGTGCTGTATTTATCGTACTGCTGCTGCGTGATCTTTCCCTGCTGCAGCTGCTATGTCAGCCACTTCTAGTCCTGAGCATAATTGTACTTTGCAGTGTCCATGCAGCCTGCACCAAAATACATAGCACAGCCAAGTAGTACCGTAATAAGTATCTTTTTCATTCTGCCTCCAATATATCTTTTGTCTGCTGATACGCTTCTTCACGCATACCGAAACCATCCGACCATTTGAGCAGATTCCCGTTGTAGCTCTATGCGGGTCTTATCAGATGTACATTTGGAAGTTCCAGGTATCCTGCCTACTTCAACTGCATCACTTCTCTGTCCATAACAGCATTGAGCAGCTGCAGCAGTCCTGATATTCCCTGCACCTGTCCATCGTACTTTGTAGGCGGTGTCAGCACCACGTACACATCGTCGTACTTCGCTGTCTACTGAACCGAAGGCAACGGTATATTGTTGAGTACACCGCCATCTCCGTACAGCTCCTGGCCGACTTTAACAGGCATGAACAGAAACGGAATACTTGTAGCTGCAAGCACCCACGTAGGCGTGGCGGCCTTCATGTGACTCGTATAGTCATCAAGTCTGGTGACAGATACCTGCACACGGTCCATTGCACTGATTGTCATGTTCTGCAGAAGGAATCTTGCGAGTCCGGTATTGTCGATGATGTAGTTGCTCTTGCTGTATGCGCTCTTGACAGCCTGCACAGGCGCAAGCTACATCCACTAAGAGATGCTCTTGTTTTCCATGAGGTCTGTGAACCATGCGCTGTTATGTCCGCTGTAATACAGACCGCTGAAAAGTGCGCCACCTGAAGATGCAAGAACCTTGCCCGGAACAGCTCCATGCTGCTAGAAGGCTCTGTATACTCCTGTGAGTATCTACGGAGACATTACACCGCCGCCCTGAGCAACAAGCAGCGTGTTGTCCAAGTACTTTATGCCGTTGGAAATAGAGTCTGACATTTACGTGCTCCTTATTTTTAGACTACAAAGAAACCAGCGTCTGTCTATAAGGATACCTATGTTTACCATACTTCAGCTTAAGAACAGCCAGCCTCTGAATCAGGCTTGTCAACAGTACATAAGAGAAACTCTCAATAAATTTTCATTGACAACGGACGGTCTGTGGCTGCGCACGTTAAAGATTGATACTGTGCAGTTCAAGTGGTGTCCGGCAATGCAGTAGTCGGACATTCTCGGAGCTTTCTGTCCTATGAGCAGCGACACTGTATATATCCAGCCGCCTGAACTGTCTGCTAAGCTTGAATAGGATGCATAGACATAGCTGCAGATTGACTGGCTGTAGCGTGTGTTCTCCACAGTTGTGCATTAGCTGAGGCACATGTATCAGTGGCGGAAGAACAAGTTCTCCTATACGCTGGCTTCGCTTCCGCTTCTCAGACAGGTTACTCTGTAGAAAGACGCATAGCGCGTTCAGGTGTCCGCCTAGTTGTTCGCCTAGAGAGAAGCTGTAATACGCAACTAGAAGCGCAACATATCCAAAGGCTGGATGAAGGAAGTTGCAGTAGGGAGTGATTCAAATGCGTAATGTGCTGATTGCTGTTCTGTTGATATGTTCGCTCGTTTTCGTGGTAAGCTGTCAGTCGGTCACATAGCGTTAGTACTATGAACCTACACAGCAGGCAAGCTTCGTGGGAACAGACGGTCTAACAAGAGGCGCCGTCAAGAGCTAGAAGGGAAAGAACGGCATTCCCGATTTCTCGCAAAATAAAACTTTCAGTTTCAATCTGCTTAATCTGTAACAGGAGCAACCATGGCGAAATACATTCAGCCGAAGCATAAGACAGACTTTTCCAACGCCTATGTGTAGCCAGGGAAAATGCTGCTTTTTGTATAGTCCGATTCATCTTAGGGATATGTACTTACAGGCAAGAATTCCGCAGGTCAGTTCGTTCGCATATCTGAGCAGAAGCAGGGCATAACATAGGAACAGGTACAGGCTATATCTCTCAGAAATGCATTAGTGTTCGGTTAAGGAGCTTAGATGTATTAGAAGAGATATACAAGATCACTTGCAAACCCTTTCAGCACACGGTCCAACAGGTTCTTTCCAAAGACCATCAAGTAGTGCTTCGACTGGGCATAGTACATGCATGACAGATTCCCTGTCATAGGTACAGCTATCAACAAGGTCGTCAGATACTTCGCTGCCGATATAACAGTAACAAGCAAATAGTCTCCCTCTTAGACTGACACAGACTCGCTCAAGCACACATAGGAGCTGCTCAAGGACAGTTACAATCTGCTGTAGCTTCTGATACGCATCGGTTAGGAACTTGCCACAATGGGCAATGTGTTCGTATATGCGATGCCTGTGATCAACCGGACACTGTGCTGTCCTGAATGTCGTGAGTTCGTGGTAGCCATGGATAAAGTGGTACCGAAAGTAGATTTTCAGTGGGACGGATAGTGCAAAGGCGTGTGTCCTAAGTGCGGCAAAAAGGTCACTTTTCTGATGGTTGACAAAGTCACCAGTGACTAGCTCGGGCGCAAGATCAGGTTTATGATCTACTCCCCGCGAGATGTCCAGCTCAAGTTCAATTAGCTTACAGGTTAGTACACATATCTGTACAAGATGCCTTCGCACATCAAGAATGCGATCGTGTAGGGTGATCCTGTATATCTCAGAACAACACCCAAAGTGTTCCTCAAAGGAGCTTTCTCCTAGAAGTTCATATAGTTCCCTGTCGATAAGTTTCTGCATCTCAGGACAGACACGCTGGCTTCAATGGACAGGTTCTACAAGGGCTGGGGTACTCCTCTGTTCCTCAGCAGCTTCAACAACATTCTCAGACTGGCATATCTTGATAAGTTCAATTAGGCGGTTGCAACCGACTTCATTGCTCCGATAAGAATGATCAGTCCTCCGACACAGCAGCTTCTTGCCGGTCAGGACAACCTCAGGCAGCCTATCAGCGGCCACGCTGTCAAGAACTTCATTATGGAAGCCATTAAAGGGATCAGAGAGAATCCCTCTCAGTGGGTGGTATCTCCGTTCCCGCTTAACTATCAGATGCTCGGCGGATAGGCAAAGCAGCTTGCACCTGTGTAGCTGATGAAGTGGTACTAGGACAGAATTCTGTAGGATATGGCAATTCCTCTGTAGATCAGACAGACTACATTCCAGGCAGTAGCGCCATCTATGGGTCTCAGAATGTTTTAGCGGCAGTGGATACACTTTACTTCGCATCTTGATTACGGGCTCAGATGGCTTGTAGACAGAATCTGCTAGGTGCATCTGCTTGATCAGGTGTCGGTACGCCTTGACAAGACATCGTTCGTTTAGGACGACATGCACAAACAGACCATCCTTAACATGATGGGCAGCGGACTTATCTCTACAGACACTGTTCTGAGTACTATAGGACTCGACTTCAAGGACTAGGTCAACAAGAAACTTGAAGAGCAGAACTACGAAGCAGAAGAAGCCGCAAAGAGCCAGGCGACTCAGCAGCAGATGTAGATGACTGCTTCTGTATTGCCTCCTCCCGGATCATAGGGCATTGGAGCTGCACAGCTGAACATGTAGATGGTACAGCAGGCCAACATGCCGCAGCAGGGAGCATAGCAAGGCGCACCTATGCCAGCAGCTCCTGCAGGAGCAGGTATGCCGCCGATGCCTTCAGGTTTGCAGAACAGTCAGTCTGCAGGTGTGTAGGCGCTGTTCCAGCAGGCACAGCAGATAGCTCAGCAGATATTCGACACAGGAGTTACGCAGGGTCCTGGTGCACGCAGATCTGCTCTTGTGCAGCTTAAGCAGCAGAATCCTTAGCTCCATGCACAGGTTAAGCAGATACTGTTGAACATTGATCAGCAGACCGCCTCGCAGGCAGTAGCACAATCCAAGATGCCGCAATGAAGACGAAGATAAGACAGTACCTCGATAAAAGAGCTGCTTTTGACAGGGCGCTCGCCAAGTCAGCAGGATGGTGGCAGGACCTGAAGAACTATGGACAGGCTGTAGGTCAGAACATGGCCGATGCCAACCAGTACTATAAGAATAACAGGACTATAGACAGGCTGCAGCAGGGCAAAGGCAATTACGGTGCTTCCGACAGAAAAGCTCTTCTCGATGTCATGCGTCGCAGACAGCAGTTTATCAGAGACCGCTCCGGCATGTCCTGGAAAAGTCTCAACACAGGCCAGGCACTGAACACTGCAGGTACTACAGCGGCTGCGACTGCTGCTACTCTCGCAGGAGGAGAAGTTCTCGGGGCTGCTGCTACAGGTATCGCAACAGGTGCAAAAGCTGTCAGAGCTGCGCAGACAGCAGCTAAGGCAGCCAAAGATGCGCAGACAGCTGTCAATGCCGTCAAGCCTGCAGGAACAGTCTCCCGTATGCTACGCACAGGTACAGGGACTTTTATCAAAGACTACCTGACAGGTTAGGCAATTGAAGCAGCTCCTTAGGTGTATGCTCAGACAGTAGCAAAGATGCATCCGTAGTGGACTCCGTAGCAGCGATAGCAGTATCTCGGTAAAGCGAGACAGTGGGGGAGCACTATGAACTCGACGTACTGGACTGGAAGCAGTCTCAGAGCTCCCGGCAAATTTGGGAAGATACTTGGATTAGGTATGGGCGCCATGGGTCTGACCAATGCATACGCTCAGAATCAGAATCCGACAGAGTACTACACTTTACAGGAAATACAGCAGGATCCTTCCAGACTGGACAGAATGCCACAGCTGACAGGACAGCAGCGCACTGTCATGCAAAGCTATCAGCAGTAGCTGAACAACCCGATGCTGCGTTTCGCCCGTCCATTCAGAACTCCTGGACAGTTCTTGTTCATACCTGGTGTAGGCTCAGTTGAAGATGTTGTTCCGTAGGGCAATAATACTGTCGACTACGCACTTGGAAGAACACCGGATACTTATAATTTACAGCGTACACAGCAGGATCGTGCTGCAGCATACAGAACTCTGGAGCAGGATCCGAATAGCCCTACAGCTGAACGTGTGCTGGAGAATACGCCATAGTATGTGCGCCAGACAATCCGGAATAATGGTGACACGACAAAGAATACAGTGCATGCCACAGCGTAGTAGGCATACAGAGCATATTACATGAAGCCTTAGGCGCAGCAGGATCCCGCATAGTTGCAGAGGCTTAGAATAGCCGCTCTGTAGTAGCAGCGCAATGCAGCAAGGTATGCAGCGCAAAATACAGGCTTGGTACAGGCAGGATTCGGCAAAATGATTCCTGCCTCTGTGGTGCAGCAGGGTGTTGTCGACGCTACAAAGCAGAAGATGCAGCTATACAAGCAGCTGTCGCAATAGAAAGATCCTGTTAAGCGTCAGCAGCTACTGGAGCAGCTGCGATACGGCAACCAGCAGGGAGCCATAGGTGCATAGGCGCTGAAAGCCAAGTGGTCTCCGTAGATGCGCAATCAGGTTGTACAGCAGGTTGTTGGAGATAACACGGATCTGACTCAGCTGCAGCAGATGGTGCAGGGACAGAATGAGTACAATAAATGGCTTGCGCAAAATAATCTGCAGCAGGATTCCGACCAGTATACCGCTTAGATAGCTGCAGGTATGAAAGACAGATATGTGCAGAACATCAAGAATCAGATAGCCTCTACCAATGATCCTATAGGATACGCATAGAAGCTTCTTATGCTGAAACAGCACGCAGGTGAAGATGTGTCGAAGCTCGGCAAGTAGCTGTACGACCAGATATATCCCAGAGTGAAGTAGCAGATATGGAAAGATCCTATCAATAACCTGCCGCAGGCTATTAAGCTGTGGGGAATGTCTAAGGGTTACTCCAAGTAGTTCCAGAACTTGTTCGGATCCAAGTCGGGTCTGTGGGGAACTGTCGGCCTTGGTGCAGGTCTTCTCGTAGGGCTTCCTTTACTTTACAGCCTATTTAGCGGACGCGCATAGACACCGCAGGTTAACTATAAGGATGCCAGGTTCCAACAGATGCTTGACTAGGCTGTGCAGATGAATATGCGCAGACAACAGGAAGGACATTACGCGTGAACTAGCTGCCGAAATCAAATCCAATATCCAAGCTTGTGTAGAGCTACCAGAGTAAGGTGAAGAGTCCCTTAGGGCAGTCTTTACTGCTCGCAGGTATTGGATTGCCTGCTGCTTATATGCTTAAGCGCCCTGTTAACAAGCTGTTGAAACATTTGGGAAGAGATCCCAGAATTAACGCGGCTCTTGGAACACGTCCTGCGTAGATGGAATAGGGCCTGGACTAGATGTAGAACTCATGGGTCGGCAAGCATGGTCTGCCTCTGATGCTTGGTCTGACTCCGGCTGCTGTTGCTCTTGCGATGAATGTCACTCCAGGGCAGCCTTATTACGGACTCACTTCATGGGCTGTAAAGAAGAAAGCCGCACTCAAGAAGATTGCTTCTTTATGGTAGGCTGACGGATATCAACCGCAGATAGACTTCTCACAGACACTGAATCCTAATACAGTTGTCAGCATGATACAGCATAATCCATACCTAAAGGATTCACCGTATTAGCGCAATCTTGGTACATCTATTATCACAGCAGCTAAAGCATACGGTAACTAGACGACGCTTGGCAGCATTTATGACAGCGCTGTCAACAAGTTCGATACCAAGCTCAAATTTGAGGGTGTTACAGATAAAGCTGTCAAGAGTCTTGTTCAGGGTTCTCTGGCAGGTATGTTTACAGATGTGGTCGGTTCCGTGATGGGGCTGCCTTAGCCTGTAAGAGGTCAGGTTGCCAATACTGCCGGATTTGCACAGGCTCTGTACTCGATACTGAATTAATGTATACGTAATAAAGGGATACAATGAAATACTCTGATGTTTATAGACAGATGAACAAGGAAGCAGGACTTGGGTAGGCTCTGGCAAACGGAGCGTATCTGATCGCGGCTGTGACTATGCTGACTCCTGCTGTTGGCGGCGCCGCTGCCGGATATGCCGCAGGCAAACTTACGACACCTGGCGTTCAGGACGTATAGAACCTGTAGAAGTAGCACAGGCTTGCCAGACTCAAAAGAGACAATGAAACACAGCGTCTTCTCTAGCAGCGTGAAGACACAAATGCAGCCTACAGTAAGAAAGTCAAGCCGATGAGGTTTGCCTGATGCATAGTATCGGACCATAGGAAGCGCTTCTGTTGCAGCTGGACCAGGCATAGGAACCGGCGCTGACAGTCGACACTTCGCAATCCATGTGGGACTACAGGAACAAGAATACATATAACGGTATTCCTGTAGATAAGGCTGCACAGGATCTGAAAGTCAACAATGCGTAGTAGCTGTAGAGAGCGCTTCAGCTTAAGCAGGGCGTTGTCGTTTGGACAGGCTATCTGTCACCTTAGTACGACGACAGGAAATCTGTCTAGCAGTACAGAGATATCAGGCAGAAGTAGGCTTAGGGTCTCATTCGTGTTTACAGTTAGGACAGACAGTTCTGCCCTCAGATTAATAAATTTCTTGTGCTTGTTACATACGCCTCTCTTAGCTATTAGCTGAACCCGAGACTTGAATACCTCAAATAGGAACAGAACAATGAGTGATCCGATTTTGCCGAATACCATAACGACTGCGCCGTCTGTCAAATCCATAGCCAATACCATAAATCCGCTTTCATTTTTGTTTTCAGGCAGAGATTATGTGCCGTCATGGTTCATAAATATGTTCCGTGGCGCTAAGGGAAGCGAGTGGGAAACAACAGGTGCGCCTGCCAAGTCCGCACATATTGCCGCAAAGGTGCTTGCCGGAGCCGGTGCACTTGGGCTTGGAGCATGGGGAGCAAGACATCTTATGCACTCCATGAAGCTGGATGCCATAGATAACGCCAATTCAGCCGCTACTGCAGGTGGAAAACTGTAGAAGTTGTACAAAAGACCTACAGGTGCCATGGCTGGATATACGCAGGCGGAACAGCGCAAAGCGAAGCAGCTGTAGGAATCTGACAGCAGCGGTGTCGAGAAGAAAGCCTTTGTAGGTAATGCTGTAAAGTATACCGATCCGTATTCGTTTGCTCTTGGTGTTGTACCTCCTGCTGCATCCTTGCTCGCTCTTGTGGCGTCCTTTAAGAATGCTGATAAATATTACGATACCAAACTGTCCAAGAAACTTGATCGGGACATTGCCAATGAATAGGCGGAGCGTGCCAGAATCTCCAAGCGCAGAATACTTAAGGGACGCGGAGTTCAGGACCTGATTGAACAGGAAGCCCCTGTGACTAAGACAGCTTCCGAAAAGCAGGGTGTGTCAGGGCCTGTGGTAAGCGCACTTGGCGGAGCTGTTGCTTTGCTTGCTGCCGCTTCATTTGTAGGCGGGTTCAAGTATGCTCGGAGAAATGACCCGCAGACAGTCAAGTTCAAGGCTTACAAAAAGGGCATATAGGCATATAATAAAGCAAGAATAGCCTAGGAGAACGTCGAGACAAAGCCGCTCGATCCCAGGCTTATAGAGCTTTTCAATGCCAACATCAACAATAAGAAGCGCCCGCAGGAAATGACGCCTGTTAACAGCACTTCCTACAGAGATGTGTTGATGTAATAAGGAGCCGATATGCCGTAGCTGCAGGGAACAGTCAATAATATCCAGCGACAGAAGATGCAGTTCATCTACGATGTGCTGGATCCTACACCAACTGTCATGTACAGAGCCGATGACTACAAGACTCAGCGCAAGTTGATCTTTGAGCGTGTTAAGAATGCTGTTCAGAAGAGATTCCCTCTGTACAATGATAAATATGTACTGTAGGTGTAGAACCTCGACTACGCAGATCCATAGGAATTCTCTTATGCTGACCAGAAGAAAGCTGTTCTGTAGGGGACGTCTGTAGGCAGAAGACTTCGTGGCAGCTATGTGCTCAGAGATGCTGCAACTAATCAGGTGGTCTCAAGAACGAAGCCGCAGACGCTCCTGAAAGTTCCATACATGACAGATCGCGGCACATTCATCAACTCAGGCCATGAGTACACATTCAATAACATCATGCGTCTGTAGCCTGGTGTGTATACACGCAAGAACAACGATGACGACATTTCAGCACAGTTCAATGTGAAGAAAGGCACTGGAGCTGGATTCAGCATGACATTTGTTCCCAGCAAAGGTGTCTTCCAGATCAGCAGAGGCACTGCAAACGCTCCTGCATATACTGTGCTGAAAGACTTAGGTGTTACAGATTAGCAGATGAAACAGGCGTGGGGCGACTAGCTGTACAATACCAATAAGTAGTACGGTACCGGGTAGAAGGCACGCATAGCTTCCAACAGAATCTACAATTACAACTCATGAGCGTTGCGTCCGATATAGCTAAAGGCATAGTAACCAGATTCCCATAGCACTGGGACTGGAAACGTGCTCTTACATATGCCGGTGTGACAGGAGGCGGAGCTGCAGGTTTGTCTTTGCTGATAAGCAAGCTGCGCAAACACGATAAAAGAAAACGCACACTCAATGCTATTGTATCAGGTTTGTCAGGAGCTCTCGGCGGTACTGCGCTTTATACAGGTCTTCAGAACTTCATATAGCTAACAGGAGGGCTTCCTCTTGGAGGTTAGAACCAGCTGCCTGCAGTCGATACCGACGACAAGGTACCAGGTAAACACTATATAGTGTATATAGGTGGAATGAACACTGCTCCCAGGTATGCCAAGAAGCTGATACCGGGTGCAAACATGGCTGTGCTTGACTGGGGATAGCAGGACAAAGCTGTTAACTTTATAAACAGTCTCAGAGCTAAAGATAAGGTAACACTTATAGGGCATTCTGCAGGAGGCGGTACAGCAATAGCTGTAGCTGACAAAGTCAATAGACCTGTAGACAAACTGATAACACTCGATCCTGTAGTGTTAAATCCTGTAAAGCGTCTGTTGTAGATGTTCAGAGTAAGAAAGCCTAAATCAGCTGTTACAGCATAGAACTACATACCTTAGGACTACAAACTTAAGGACAGCAGTAACGGATTC
>ULSH01030587.1_pt1 | contig 23897 bp, 21 predicted proteins | sample 1956151 | NCBI WGS metagenome assembly ULSH01 (sample SAMEA4835702, study PRJEB28245) | human gut metagenome | biome: gut microbiome; material: fecal sample | place: Denmark | collected 2008 | reverse complement strand
CTTCCGATACGCCGCCGATCCCGACATTGGCCCCGTAGCGGGCTGGGCGCCCCATGCATCCATCGAAGAGAGCCTCCGGATCATCCGCACCGTCTTTGCCGCGCCTGAAATCTATGCCGTGGTGCTGAAAGAGACCGGCGAGCCAGTGGGCAGTTGCGGAATAATGTTCGCCGACGGACTCCACTCCGCCGACATGCAACCGGGCCATGCCGAGATAGGCTACTGGATCGGCAAGCCCTACTGGGGACAAGGCCTCATTCCGGAAGCTGTCAGAGCATTGCTGGCGCGTAGCTTCAATGAGCTGAAGCTCGAGGCCGTCTGGTGTGGATACTACGACGGAAACGTCAAGTCCAGGCGCGTCATTGAAAAATGCGGGTTCCGCTTCCACCACACTAACCCCGACATTGTCTCGCCGCTCGGCGACACCCGCACAGAGCATTTCTACATAATGACCCCCGAAGATTATTTCTGAGGGAGAGCGACGAGGATAAAGCGCGGCGGCCCTGCATTCACATGCCTGGTCGCCGCTTGATTATTAAACCATTTTGTTTTTCCACATCAAGTTCAAATGGCCGTGGCGCGCCCGGATCATGGGCGCCGGCCATTGTCACCTGTGCAGATCAATATATAGAGAGATAAAGGCTCGACCCGGAGGCCGAATAAGGGAATGTCTTCGTTCATGAGGCCCAGGAGGAGATTTCGTCATCGCGGGCGTCCTTGACGCGCACGGTCATCGAGCCGTCGAGCAGATAGATGGCGGGCGTAGCGCGGATCACGTAGATCTCCTCCGAGTCTATCCCTCCGCCCGGCGAGCGCCCCACGGTCCAGTTCCGCGGCAGGGAGTCGGCGTGGGCTTTCCAGCGCTCTGTGTCGGTGTCAAACGGGTCTATGGCCACAATTCTCAGCCTCTCCTCCCCTATCAGGCGGTTCAGCTTCTCCGACGACGCCAGGTAGCGCTCCGTCGCCTCGCACACGTTGCAGTCCGGATCATAGAACATGACTATCGTCTCCTCCGTCCCGCCCACGGCCTCGCGGAGCGTCATCCGGCGCCCCTTGCGGTCAACGAATGCGAAATCCGCCGCCTTCCGTCCCACCCGGTTTTTCATCGCGTCCTCCAGCAGCGAGGCATATCGCGCCTTTTCTGCTCCGTCAAGAAGAGGCGAAGCACCGAACGCCCGGAGGAAGGGAATGTAAAGCTCCTCGTCGCGCATCGGCGAGTTCGGATCGCCGAGATATTTGTCAACCACGGAGACGAGAAACGCGTATGCGCTGCTGTCGGCCGAAGCCCCATACAGCAGGGCATCCACCCCGTTCACGCGTCCGAGACTGTCGGCCAGCGGAAGCACCGTCAGGTAGTTGGCGAAACTCTGCTCCATGAAAGCCGTGTCGAGGCTTCGGCTACGGTCCTTCCAGTTCATAGCGTCCCAGAAATGCATCGCGAGAAACGAGGCCCGCGCACCCGGATCGGTCAGCGAATCGGGCACCTGTGGCAACGGCAGATCCTTTGCCGCAGCAACGCCCGCAGGCTTTCCTGCTTCCGAAGTCTTTTGATTACTGCAAGTGGCAAGACAGAGTCCCGCTACCAACAGAATGAATATTTTACTAATTTTCCTCACTTATTTTCAATCAACTGCTTTTTTAATCAACATCGCGAACACATCTGAAATAAAGATTTTCTTTTTGTTCCCACCCCTGAGTCACGATAGATCCATCGGCAAAAAGAAAATATCTTGTTCCAGAGGGAGTGGAACTGGAAGGTTCGACTTTTATACCATTAGAATTAAACTGAACCATGGAACAACTTATATTGAACTGACCGGAGGTAAGCAATCCAAGATTCCTCATGACAGCAAGTTCTGTTACATTAGGCAATCTCCAGCCAGTTTTACCTCCCTCTTTTGATTCATTACATAAGTTGCTACTTGACTCAACAGTAGTTTTCAGGCTTGTCCAGCTTTTCGGATTGGAAATTGACCCGATTTGTCTTTCAGACACTTCAAATCCTTCTCGATATATGGAATTATATTCATAATTCGACAAAGAATGTACGGGCATCTGGCCGGTACCGGCTCCGTTACCTGAAAGTCGGTATGGACGTTTATTTTCTATACTGTAGTAAGTAGGCTTCACAACCCTAGTTGCTTTATCATAAGTATAGGCCATTACTGTCTGACCCACTTCATTAACATTAGCAAGATTTGTTCCAAGATTTCGAATACATCTTACTTGCCAAGGAATTGCGCCATAAGCGCCCCAAGTGGATGTTGAGTATCCCTCCATTGCCCAAAGAACAGCACCATCACTACAATAATATAAAAATGGACCGTTATGTCCGTTTTGCGAACCCGGATAAGGCAATGACGATATTTTAGAATAGTCCATAAGTGCATCTTCTCCCAGACCGGCCGCACCAATTATCATTCTAAGATACTTACTTTTTGCAGGGACATACCATCTTATTTCGTCATTATCAATTGTCCCGTTTCCATTATTGTCGCGATTACGGTTCATGCAAGCTGCGATGGCTTCTATATAAGATGAAGCATTGGAATTTTGTTGAGGAGAATATTGATCATAGGAAGCATCCCCTCTGAAATTGTATATTTTAGGAAGATATACAGTCTGTGCTTCATGATAACCGGTCTTACCATTATTATCTTCATAGAATGCGCCTATTTCCTGAGGTTGTGTCGGATTCAAATAATAATTCCATGTTCTATTTGTCGAACCTGTAGTCCATGATCCATTATTATATCTTGAACGAATAAATTGCAAAAGATTAATTCGACCATTCACTTCATTTGAAGAATTTGTGAAAGATCTTCTAAGATTCAATCCGAAAGATTCATTTATACGTTCAACACCAATAATAGAGCCATCAACTTGGCCGGAACCGGAGGCTACGGTCTGCTGATCAGTGGCATAATATGTCGTTATCGATTCCTGAGAACCGGAATATTTCGAACGCGCATATATACTCTGACCATCAGTAGAAACAGATCGGGTTACACGCAGATAATATCTGCGCGGATTAGCATTCACGTATGCCTGCCAATGATGACGGCCACTGGCATCAACACCTGTTTCATTAGCTCCATCACACTCATAAGTATATTCGTTGACAAAAACCGTGTACCATTTTTCTCCGGAATCAGAGCCGGCAACAGAGCCTGCAGCTGCTTTTGCTGCGGTTACATATCTATGGCCTTTTGCCGCATCAATAAGGTTAAATGTACGTCCATCGGAAGAACCGGACCCATTATTACCTCTTGGTTTATATTCGGCAAGTACCTTTTCTCCAGAAGTCGGACGGAGTTCAACCCAGTTGATATACTTTTTTATTGAAGCAGGAACATCGTCATAGCTTGCATAAGAAACAAAGTCCGTCTCCTGATATGTTTTTTCAGGGCTTCCAGTGTTGTTGTCGTACGTGGTCAAAATGAATCCAAAACCTTTTCCAGTTTCAGAATTCCACGTTGCCAAATCTTCATCTGATAACTTTATGTTATATGCGGCATAGTGAGCGTCAAGAGCCATTGACTGATTCTCAACATCCGAAACAATACCTTCCGCTCCATTAGTAGGATCCCCGCCCCATGCTTCGACACGAATCTGGTTCAGGCCTTGTACGGCAACTTCATAAGTATATCTCGTATTTCTAAAACAGTTAAAATCGGTCGGATCTTCATTCATATATCCAAGATGAATCACGTATGTGGCATTCCCGGAACGCCAAACCGGCTTATTGGAGTCGGGTCGATCGGTTGCGCCTTCTCCATCGACACTGATCTGAGCATTATATTCTACCTCACAATTGATCACGACCAAAGACGCCATATTGTTTGGAGTCCAATTGCTACCGCTTAGACTTGTATATATTCCTGTATTTTCGTTGGCGTCATTTTTCTCCTCAAGTTCGCGGGCATTATAATCCGCACACCCAGGGGCAGTATGTTTGTTTTCACCCTGCCAAAAATTAAAGGTATAACCGGCCATTCTTTCTCCTTCAGCCGCTACCTGCCCAAAATTGGTAAATGCTTCCGGAGAAACGTAATAATCTCCACTTTTGGATTCATCTGTATTTACATCTCCGAAATTGGCCAACATTCCATCCTTGGCAGAACGCTCATAAAGCCATGAATATTTCGGGACATTGACAACTTGATAACTTGTCGGAGTTATCCTTATGTTATCGTTGTCAGGGCGTACATTAAATGTTATCTGCGATACAAGACGACGTAAATGTATAGCACCGTCGGTCATTGTCATTGTTCCGTTTTCCGAAGCAGGGATAGTGTAAGCTTTGAAATTTTCAGTCTGCCAATCATCAAAACGATGTGGAAGTGTATTGTGATCACCACCGGCTACAAGATTAGTATATGCCCCACACATTGGAAGGGGAGATAGAGGGGCATTGATGAGATTACGGGTAGAAGGTGATACTACAGCAATGTTCAGGAATTTTTCCCAGGTGTCAGCAGCCATGAGGAGTTCACTCAGTTTTTTCTCTTCCGTCGGCTTATCCTTGTCAATAGCCATATTATCAACATTAGCAACTGCAACGATATAACTGCTGCCTGACTTGGTTTCCAATGTCACTTTATGCGGGACTTCCTTATCAGTAGTTGGCAGTTTATCAGTATTGGGCAGTCCATCAGTTACATCAATCCAACCATCGGTAGTCATCTTTCCTGTATTGCTGTTGAAAGTTGCAATCCACAGCGACTCCACCCTATTAAGATCATTTTCAGGCATGTTTGCGCGGGACTGGACATCCATCTTTGGAAGCGAAAGCGGGACTGTAAGCTCAACATCCTCCCCTTCGACAGTGTAGTCAAATTCGGGCAATTCATCCTGACAGGCCACAGCCGTCAGAAAGAGTAATGCGAATAAATATTTTAATTTAGATATATATTGGTTCATTTTCTTCTCCGAATAAATATAGATTAAGAAAAACTGTTTTATATCGTTATCAACTAAAAGGAGGAACTATAATTGGATCTGTATTATCCATGTCACAGACAGTCCAAACGACTTGGAGAGTTCCACTGGCGCTATTGACTTTGGTGATGGTGAAGGAGTAGTGGTGGTTGCGGATGATGTCCCAGGGGGTGGGGTCAGCGACCGGTTTTCCGTCGGTACCGTATTTGACGAAACGGATTTCGCCGGTCTGGTCCGCGCCGTCAGCGTCTTTATAAGCGACGGTCAGTTTTATTTCATCGGTTCCGGTGGCGTTATTTATCTCGGGAACGTAGAAGATTATGGCGCCGTCATCAGAAGTCGTGGAAAAACTGCGTTCCGAAGGAGTCAGGCCGGAGGGGATGCGCAGGGTTTCTTCAAATTTCAGCGTTGTGGTCTCTGCAATTCCGCTCCAGTTGCCGGGAAGGAGAAAACCCGACGGATTTGTGCGGTTCATCGTCACGCCGGTCAGCTCGAGGTCTTTGACGGCGGAAGTCGCTGACCTGTCGAAGTTGACTTCGATCTTGGCCATGGCTCTGAGCAGAGAGATGTCGCCGAAGTCGAATGTCTCGCCCTTTTTGATGCCGGCAAGAGACTTAGAAGCCACGCCCCACATAGGGATGGCGTCAAAATCGGCCTGCTGACCGATTTTGGAGAAAGTGAGAGCGGCAAGACCGTTTGTGGCGTTCAACGCGGCGACTTTCTGAGCATCGGTCGGTTCGCCGTTGGCGGTTATTGCCATCTTCGCAGTGATGGCTCCGAGTTCAGCTTCTGTCATATTGGTATTCAGCAGTTCGAGGACCCCGCGAAATTCGTAGTAATCTGCCGTGCCTGTGGAAGCGGTTACCTTGTCGAGGACAAAGGCCGTTACGCGGCCGAGATAGCTGTTGTCTGTGTCGTTGTAGAGCGTCACGGTGAAATTGCGAGCCAGCAGAGTGTTCTCAAACTCAATTTCCTCACCCTGGAGATAGTCGCTCCAGTCCGAACCCGCGTCGCCGTTGTCGGGCACCGGAGGCGTCGCTGCGCGCGAAGCGGCAGGCGACGGAACGGCAACCCGGAAGCTGACCACGAGCGCATCGACCTCGGGATCGGGGCGGTCGGGACAATCGGGGCCCTCGCCGTCGGTCACACACCCCGTCAGCCCCACGGCCGACATGGCCGCAAGCGCCAGAGAGCAAAATATGTTTTTGATAGCAAATTTCATTTCAGTTTAAAATTCAGATTGATCTTAAGGTCTTGTGGGGGGAAAGTCATCAGTCGAAATCCACATTGGAAAGGACCACCTTCCAGGAATTGATGATGATGGATGTGCCGATCCATTTCTGGTTCCTGTCAAGGAAGAAAGTCAGAGTGTAGTCATCCTGACGGTCAAGATATTCCTGATCGGTCATTTCGTGGCCGTAGCCGTCCTTGAGCATCAGCGCGTAATCCACAAGCGGAACACGGGCCACAAGATGGTTGTCACTGTTTGCACGGATGGTCAGATAGGTTTTGCGACCTTCGACGAGACGGGCGATCGTCATGTCGGCCATCGCCACGTTGATTTTTGTGACAGCGTCGCCGTTGCCAGAACCGTCCGCTGCATCTTTGCCGTATTCGGGATAATCGTCGATACCCATTCCGGCTGTGCCGTTGCGCATGTCGTGGGGACGATAGGTTATCATCTCGTCGTCAAGGAGCGAGTTGTCGTGGTTCATCAGACCGTTTTCTTCCTCGATCTGGAAGGAAAAGTCGTTGACATTGACGTCGGCTCCCGATATGTGCTGCAGGATTACGCGGACGCGGTTGGTGTTCTTCGTAAGATGCATCTTGTATTCGAAAGTGCCTCCGGTCGAAAGCGCCGACGGCAGGTCGATGTCGGCCATGGCGTGATAGAGTCCGTCGAGGCGCTTGGAGGAGACAGCCTTGTCGCCCTCGCGGGTGCGGTTGAGCGAACAGGTCAGTGCGTCGAGCGTCAGTGCATTGTCGGCGCGGCCACCGGCAATGGTGAAGTGCTTTTCAGCGGCATCCTCGTTGTCGAGACCGGCCCAAGCCACGAAATGATATTTTCCTGCGGGGAGGTCAATCTCCATCGCATAGTCATCGGCGGCGAGGCGTGCGCCGCTCTCGGTTTTCTGCCACACGAGTTTTCCCTGCGCGTCGAAAGCGTAGAGACGGACCGATTTTACTTCGTTGGAGAAGGCGTCGGCCCACTTCATGTTCATGTCGTAGGCGAATTTCATTCGGTAGCGGACGGAGCAGTCACCCTCGTCATCGTAAATGACACCGTCACACGACTGAAGCGACAGGCACATCATGGCGGCTGCAACCGCGGTCTTCGCAGCGTTTTTCAGATATGCGTAAATTTTGTTCATATTCGGTTGAATTGTATAGTAGTTACGTGGTTGAATTATCTATATGTGGTCAGGAAACCGTGGAGTGGTTTCGCTGTGGATTGTCAGCTTAAGAAAGGTCGGGGGATGGAGGCGGCCCGGGAGGGGCCGCCTCCTCTCTCAACCTGATTGTTTTCTTTTTTTCGTTTTTTATGTCTGAGGAAAGAGAATCAAGGAGTAGAGTCAATAGTTAGGATTACTTACCAAAGTTAACAGTCTGATTTACGATACGCCATTTGAGAATTCTCACTTTTGCTCCTACATAGAAAAGTTTATCTTCAGGATGCTCAGGAATTATAGGCTCATCAGGATTAACAACAGGGACTCCGAGTCCTTGAATACTGGATAATGTAAGCTTATAAACATGATTACGGACTACACCATATTCAAATACGGATTCAGCCGGACCATGATGTTTGATATTGGTAAAGTAATAGGCTCTACCACCTTCCCAAAGATCCACAACATGGTGTGCATCGGTCATATAATTTTCAATTTCACCCTCAGCAGGAGTTGCTTCTACATTGTCGGCTCCGATCTTAACCACTGTCAGACCGTCTTTAACGCAGCCAGCCGTCTGGTAGGCTTTAATTTTTTTAGCTTCTACAAGACGTTTGTGATCATTTGCAGAGATATAGTCCACGTCATCTTCTGTCAGTTCTCGTGTTGGGTTGCTTGCTTCTTTAATGCGATAACCTTCATTATTGAGGAAGAGGGCAAATCTACGTTTAAAAGCATCTTTCTTATAATAATTTCCGCTCCATTTTACGAGATCCATGGCCTTTCCGTCTTTATCCTTTAAAATCGCCTTTACCAAAACTGCCGTCTTTGAAAAGGTCGAAGTATTAGGTAATACGTAATAGGTATGAGACTCATCAAAAGCGTCCGTTATCTGATTCCAATTCTTGTTAGAGAAACCAGCCTTATCATCGCGAAGTGTTGTTGCCCAGTAAGAACGCTTATTATTAAAATCGTTTACTTCAGTCCAAGTATCCATCCAATCACTTATTCCGGTAATATCCTTGAACAAATAGGCCTGAGTTGCGACATTAGCGATTTCAACACCAGTTCTTTCAGGCGTCAAAGTAACGCTACCCACTTCATCAACGGATATTGTAGAGCTTTCTGTCTTAAAATCAGTAGCTTTATCTGTGGTAATTTTAGCCAAAACCCTTTCTACATAAACATCAACTGGATTCGCCTCAGCCTCTGTTCGACTGCTTTTAACCTTTTTTGTAACATCTATGGCTGTCACGATTCCGTCGCTATAATATGAAGAATTAGACATTACAAAGGTTTTATCAGTCTGACCATTATAACTGCCAACAAGAGCAAGAGCCTGCGTCAAATTGTAGCCATTGAGTTTAAGATCACTCGGCGGATTCAATACTACAAGCATTTTTGCGGGTTCCTTCTGGCCTGCTATAACAACTGTTGTTGTGGATATCTTAGAGGCATACGGATTACCTGCAGGAGCATCCGCGAGGGTCAACGGCATCAGTTGCGGTGTCTGTGATAGATTCCCTTTTTCATCATAAAATGAAAACAGAGCATTTTCTACAGTATTTTCTATGTCCTCTCCATTTTCAAAATCTGACTCTGAAGCACGAGAGCCTCCGGCAGTCATAATGTTAACTGTCATGAAACGACCGTTTCCATCCTCAGGATTTTCGGGACCGGCTGGCTCGTCGCTGGAGCAGCTTGTGAAGAAAAGCGCAGCTGCTAAAGCGGGTAAATAAAATAGTTTTTTCATAAGATTAATAAATGTTATTGATTGTTATTGACTTTCCTACGTAAATCGAGGAGTTTGGTTTAATTATTTGAGAGTGGTTTTATTATCTGAGATTTCAGGGAAGTTGCTGAAGGGTCTCGGCTGCCTGACTCACGCCCATCGACTGGGCCTTGCGGAGAAGAGTTTTGGCTGCTTCATAGTTTTTCTTGCGCACCTCGAGAGCGGCGCGGGCATAGACAGCCTCGGCCGAGTCGCCGGCCTTGGAAAGATAGCGGGCGGCAGCTTCATTGTCGCCTCGGCGCATGGCGGCGTTACCGGCGTTCAGATTGGCCAGCGCGTCATTGGGGAACATGCGGACGGCAGTCTCATAGACTTCGGTGAACTCGGGGGTGCCGGGCTCATATTCGGCGGCAAGCATGTAGAGCTCGTCGAGGTCGAGATTCTGCGGGCGCTCCTGAAGCACGCGGCGTATCTCGCTGACGTCGGAATAGTGACGCAGGGTGTAGGAGATGCGGTAGTCGGTGTGGCGCAGGCCGGGATAGACGTTTTCGAGAAGGAAACGGTATTCCTCGGGATAGGTGGATTTGATTCGCCATTCCTTGGCGTCGGGAGCGAGATCAGAATCTATGTCTGCGAGAATCTGCGCCTTATGCTCGAGATTGGAGCTCTCGACGTAGCGACGGAGACCGGCCCAGTCTTCGGGATCGAATTCGGTGGTCATAACTCCGGCGGGGAAGTTATAGAGACGATCGACGTACTCTTTCACCGAGGCGGTACGCTCGCGGGCGAGGCGCACGTTGTTGTCCCACGGCCCTTCGGGCGAGGCGAAGCCCTTGAGCCATACGGAGGTCACGCTGGCGTCGCGGTCGTTCTTGACTGTGTCGATCGAGGCTATGATCTTGCCGAGTTCGGCGGAGTTGGTGCGGTAGTCAGGCAGGATACGGCTGACGTTGACGGGGAATTCGACGTAGGCCGAGCCATGGATCTCGCGGGTTTTCTGCGCTTTGGGAGCGGGAACCACATAGACGAGTTCGGGGAACCAGGGACCGTTGTAGGTGCCGAGGCGGTCGGTTTCGGAGGCGAGGAGATGGCGGCAGCAGCCGTAGTCGTCGCGACGGACAACGAGGTCGGCGCCGTTCATCCACTCCTTATAAGGAATGACCTGTGAGTAATCGAATTCGGCGGGAGCCTGCGAAGCCTTGAAGAAGGTTTCGGAGGGACCGGAGATCATGTTATCGCCTGCGGAGCGCTGATACTGGTAGTAGCGCGTGCGCCCATAGACGCCGACGGCCGGAAGGGCCATGGAGTCGGAGCCGTTGACAAGGACGGGAGTGAGAAGCACTGCCTGGTTTGACTTTACGTCAAGCTCCTTGAGGCCGAGAAGCATGTCGATTTTCATGTAGTCGCCCGACTGCTCCATCTGCATTTTCGAGGCAGGGACGCCGGGTGCGGCGAAGGAGGCGGCAGAGGCAGACTGGCCGGCGCAGGCCATGGCCACGCCGCAGAGAAGTATGGTTGCTGTTCTCTTTTTCATAGTCAGAAAGATTTAAAATACGTAAACCATGTTGATGGCGGCCTTTGTGGGCCCCACATAGTTGTGGACGCGGTCGGATTCAACTTTTCGTCCGCAGCCGGCACATTCGAAGCGGTCGTAGCGGGTGTAGGCCCAACCGAAACCGATCTCAGCCTCGATATTCCAGTGCTTTCCGAGAATCCACGAATATCCGTAGGAGATTCCGGCTCCGGCAAACCATCCCTGGAAGCGGGAGTCCTTCAGGCGGCGGAAGTCGGTGTTGAGGAACTTGACGTGGCCGTCCCAACCACCTATATTATACTGTCCGCCGTGGAGGTGCATGCCTACGAAATGTCCGGCCATGCGGTCGCAGAACCAGTAACGTACGCCGGGCTGCACATACCAGTGCTTCCACTTGCGGTCGTGGCTCAGGTTCCAGGCATTGAAGCTTGCGGGGACGTCGAGGGACCATTTCGGGGCGATCCCAAGTTCAATTCCGAGATTCGGGTTCAGCAAAGCATCGCCTATAAGATTGGTTTTCAATGCAACCTTCTGCCCCACAGCCGCCGACGACAGCGACAGGGCGATGCATAACATCACAAATTTTATAGATTTCATCTATAATTACTATATTGGTTTAATTATTTGAGGTTTAATTATTTTCCTTTGTGTATCCGACTAAAAAGCCGCATAAGATAAAGCCCGGCCTCTCCGGTGCAGACGTTCAGATTACAAACGTAAACCGGAAAATTCCGCAATGCAAAGATAATGTAAGATGAGGTGTTTACCGCCCCCCCCCCGTTAAATTTTGTTAATTTTTTCGAGTTTTTTTTTGAACCGTTAAATTTGGTCGCCTTTTCGGCGAATTTTTTCGACAAAATTCACAATTGTAAACTTAAAAAGAGTGGAAGAAAAAGGTCGGACCAGTCTGACCCTGTCGGACCCGTCGGACGCCCGATCGGGAGAAAAGTCAGACTAAATCGATGTGGTTGGCTGAGATCTCTTCGCCGAGAAAAATCCGGGCGAGGCGGCTGAAAGATTCGGGGTTCTCGGTTGTCAGACAGGTGGTCGAGCCGCCGCGGGTGCATCGGCGCTCCATCTCGGGGTGTCGGTCGAGATAATCGGCGAGCGAATCGGCCACAATCTCGCCCTGGGTGACCACACGGGCGCCCTCGGGGACGTAGCGGCGTATCTTGTCGTAAAGCAACGGATAATGCGTGCAGGCGAGAAGCACGGTGTCAATGTCGGAATTCTTCGCGAACAGCGCATCGACATATTTTTTGACGAAATAATCGGCTCCGGGGGCGGCGGATTCTTCGTTCTCGACGAGAGGAACCAGCATGGGACACGCCTGGGAAACGGTTGTGAACGAGGGATAGAGCTTCCCTATCTCCATGTCGTAGGAGCGCGAACGGACCGTGCCGTTGGTTCCCATGACGCCCACGACGCCGGTGGAACTCATCTCTCCGACTTTCTCGACCGTGGGGCGGATCACGCCGAGAACGCGGCGCGTGGGATCGATCAGCGGCAGATCGTTGCGCTGGATCGAACGGAGGGCCTTGGCCGAGGCGGTGTTGCATGCGAGGATCACGAGCGGACAGTCCCGGCCGAAAAGATAGCGCACGGCCTCGAGCGTGAAGCGATAGACCACGTCGAAAGATCGCGGACCGTAGGGGGCGCGGGCATTGTCGCCGAGATAGAGATAGTCGTAGCGAGGGAGGCGTTCGCGTATGCGGCGGAGAATGGACAGCCCCCCGTAGCCGGAGTCAAACACTCCGATGGGGCCGGAAAAAGATAACTTTGCTTCCTCGGATGGTTCCATGGGAGCAAAGTTATGAATTATGGACGGGGATTGCAAATTTTTTTATTTACGCGGGTCGAAGCCCTGAGCCCGGAGAGCGTCGAGCATATTGTAGTTCATGGCCTCGACGTAGTAGGAGATTATGTGCGTGGCCCAGTCGTTGGTTGTTTTCGAACCGGCACGCACGGCGTTGTAAGCCGTCACCTCGGCGTCATATTTCTCAAGAGCGTTCACAAGGGGAAGGTCATCGCTGTATCTGTTATGGTGGATCATCGCCTCGCGCGGCTGCTTCGGTTTGAGGTCGGGCATTTCACGGGGAACGCCTATCGCGAGTCCGCAGACGAGATATACGCCCTGCGGCAACCGCAGAAGCGAGGAAATCTCGGCAGGAGCGGCCGTGCGCGCATAACCTATGCAACACGTGCCGAGTCCGAGGGCTCCGGCAGCCGTCACTGCGCTCATCATGGCGAGGGCCGCATCGACGGTGCCGACGATAAGTCCGTCGGCCGTGGATGTGAACGGGGGCATGGCGACATCCTTCACTCCCGACATCAGGGTAATCTTGTGGAAGTCGGCGCAGAAAGCGAGGAAACGCGAGCATGTCTTTATCTGTTTCTGGCCCGTCAGCTCATAGAGTTTCAGTTTGAGCTCCCGGTCATCGATGTCGATAACCGAAAACTGCTGGCCGTTATAGCTCGTCGGGGTGTTTCTGATTGCTTCGAAGATGAAGTCCATCTGTTCCTGCGTGACCGGCTCACGCTCGTAGCGCCTGATACTGCGGCGCTCCATCATTGTCTCTTTTACGCTTTTCATAGTAATTCAGTCTGATAAAACGAATGACAGCTGCAAAAGCCTCGGGTGCCGTCACAGCTGTCGTTAAAAAAAGTCGGAATCAATAGTTCTGAGGCTTGATTTCGAAATAAGCCTGGGGATGTGAGCAGACGGGACAGATCGCCGGCGCCTTTTTGCCGATAACGATGTGGCCGCAGTTCATGCACTGCCAGATTGTGTCCTGATCGCGGGAGAAGACAAGACCGCCTTCAATGTTGGCTATCAGTTTGCGGTAGCGTTCCTCATGTTCTTTCTCGATCTTTCCAACCATTTCGAAGAGAGCGGCGATTCTGGTGAAACCTTCCTCGCGGGCATCCTCGGCCATGCGGGCATACATATCGGTCCATTCGAAATGTTCGCCGCCGGCGGCATCTTCGAGATTGACGAGCGTTTCAGGCACATCGCCTCCGTGGAGAGTCTTGAACCAGAGCTTGGCGTGGGCCATTTCATTATGGGCTGTCTCCTCGAAAATCTGTGCTATCTGCTCGTAACCGTCCTTGCGGGCTTTCTTTGCATAGAAAGTATATTTATTACGGGCCATTGATTCACCGGCAAATGCCTCCTGGAGGTTCTGCTCGGTCTTTGTTCCTTTAAGATCTTTCATTGTTCTGTCTTTTGGTTATGAATTGGATAAAAAAGTGACATCCGTCACTGCAAGTCCGCAGAAATTATTCGGATGTCACCTGAGATGGCATATTTATTTCTTGAAGAAACGTTTGTAGAGGCCCTGGAATCCCTGACCGTGACGCGCTTCATCCTTGGCCATTTCATGAACGGTGTCATGGATAGCGTCGAGATTGAGTTCTTTGGCACGACGTGCAATGCGCATCTTGTCTTCGTTTGCGCCTGCTTCGGCAGCCATGCGCTTTTCGAGATTGGTCTTGGTGTCCCATACGCATTCGCCAAGAAGTTCGGCGAATTTCGAAGCATGCTCGGCCTCTTCAAAGGCGTAGCGCTTGAATGCCTCGGCGATTTCGGGATATCCCTCGCGGTCAGCCTGACGCGACATTGCGAGATACATGCCTACCTCCGTGCATTCGCCGTTGAAATGAGCTGTCAGATCCGCTTTCATCTGATCGTCGGTATCTTTAGCAACACCTATTTCGTGTTCGGTTATGAATTTGAGCTCGGCACCTTCTTCATCGGTGATTTCCTTGAATTTGCTTTTGGGAGCGCCGCAAAGAGGGCATTTTTCAGGAGCTTCGTCACCTTCGTGAACGTAACCGCATACTGTGCAGATAAATTTCTTTTTCATGTTGTCAGATAAATTTACGAATTAAATATTAGTTATTGTTGAGGTTTTGAATCAATCACTTTCATGTTGCACTCACGGCATACGCCGTAGAAACTTACGCGCATCGAATCTATATTATAACCTTCGGGGAGGGCAGGAAGTTCAGTCGGAGGCAAATCAAAAATCCTTCCGCACTTCCGACAAACGAAATGGGAGTGGGGATTCGTCTCGGCATCAAGCCTCATCCCATCGGCATCGACCGCGAAAGCGTTGATGCAACCGCTGTCGGCAAGAAGACGCGCCGTATTATATACGGTGGTGCGCGACAGAGTAGGATAATCAGGCAAGAGCGCTGAATAGACATCATCAACCGTCGGGTGACAGCGGTTCTCGACGAGATACTTCGCAACAGCTATGCGCTGAACCGAAGGGCGGACTCCCGCTCTCATCAGAAATGTCTTTATGTCACCTGGGCAATTCATGTTTCTATGACTCTTTTGAAATCATTACAAAATTACAATTAAATCATATTCAAACAAAACATTTAACACATTTTAATTCGAGATTATCCCTTAAAGGAAGTTATTGGCAGAAAATGGAATAAAAGCAGTATAAAATGGTGAAATTTCGTATTTTTGCATCAATGAATGAATCTATATTGCATAAAGCTATAGTTGTGTCGGCTTCAAGTAAACAGCTGACTGTCGATGTGGTTTCCGACAATAATGATTGTCAGGGATGTGGCATCGCTCCGCTCTGCAATATAAAATCAGGCAACCGCCTGACGTTGCCACTCGGCAACGCGTCGGCCACATTCCGCTCGGGACAGCGGGTCATCCTCAGGACTTCCGGGAAATCAGCCCTGAAATCCGCCACTGTTCTGTTCATATTGCCGACCCTTCTCATCATTTCGACAACTGTCGCCTTGTCGCTGGCCCGGGTTGCTGAAGAAACTGCCGCACTAACGGCTCTGGTTATCGGCGCGATCTATTTCACCTTGTTATATGTGATGAAAAAACTGACAGCCTCCGCCGTCAGATGGATTGTCGAACCGGCTGAAAAATAATCGGACTATGATACTTTACATCCAACAGATACTGTTTCCGGCAGTGGCTCTCGGAGTGATCGGAGCCATCGCCGCCGCGCTGCTCTGCTTCGTTGTCAGACGGTTTGCGGTTAAAGAGGATGAACGCGTTGAGCAAGTCGAGGCATTGCTTCCGGGAGCCAACTGCGGCGCCTGCGGATTCCTCGGATGTCATGATTTCGCCCTGCAGTGCGTGCGGCTGGGTGGACCGGAAGGAATTTCCTGCCCCGGAGCCGGCCCCGACGGGATGGCGGCCATCGCCGCGCTTTTCGGCATGACGGGAGGAACTGCCTCGAAAAACGTTGCCGTCCTCAGATGCAACGGAACCTGCGCATCGCGTCATCCCCTCTCCATTTATTCCGGACCGCAGGGATGTAACATGGAAAGCATGATTGTGTCGGGCTCGCTGACATGTGCCTTCGGATGCATTCAGTGTGGCGACTGCGTGAAAGCATGCCCTTTTGAGGCGATGAAAATGAATCCTGTCACCAATTTGCCGGAGATAGACGAAGACAAATGTACCGGCTGCGGAATCTGCGCCGGAACATGTCCGCGGAATCTTCTGAACATACAGCCGGCCGGCCCTAAAGGTCGCAGGGTGTGGGTGGCCTGTTCCAACCGTCACCGCGGGGCGATCGCACGAAAAGAATGCGACTCGGCATGCATAGGCTGTGGAAAATGCGAGCGTGTCTGTCCTTTCGGTGCGGTCAGCATAGCCGACAATGTCGCAACGATAGATCCGGCCCTCTGCCGTCTCTGCCGAAAATGCGTGGCCGTCTGCCCGACCGGAGCGATCCACACCTCAAATTTTCCATCTGCACAAACCATTAAACCGGAAGCATCATGAAACTGCTGACTTTTCATCCGGGCGGCATACGGTTGCCGGAATCAAAACTCTCGGCACGATCACCCATCATCTATCTGGATTTGCCGGAAAAGGTAACCATCACACTTTCCCAGCATAAAGGCGCGCCGGCAAAAGCTGTTGTCAAGCCGGGCGATGAAGTGAAGCGTTTTCAGCTCATTGCCGAGGCAAGCACCCGCTTCTCCGCCAATATCCACACACCCCTCTCGGGGACAGTCAAAAGCGTCGGTAAAACAAGAGGAGCTTTCGGTTACGATGTCGAGACAATAACTATCGAAGCATCTGAAGAACAACGTCGCCGCGACTTGGAGGCGTCGCCGCGCCGCATACGCGATGACGCAGCGAACGCCGCGCTTACGCCCGCACAGATTTGCGGAATAGCCCGCGAATATGGCCTCGTCGGCATGGGCGGAGCGACATTTCCTACCGATATAAAGCTTGACATCCCCGCCGACAAGAAGGTTGACGTGCTGATTGTCAACGGCGCCGAATGCGAGCCTTATCTCACCTCCGACCACGCTCTGATGCTTGCAGAACCCGAAGCAATACTTAACGGAGTGGAACTCGCCCGGAGAGCCTGCGGTGCAAAACGCGCCATAATAGGAATCGAAGCAAACAAAAAAGACGCGATAGAAACGTTGGAGAAACGCATTTCTCCGGGCAGCCCGGTGGAAATACGCACCTTGCGCGAACGGTATCCCCAAGGCGGTGAAAAGCAGCTGATCAATGCCCTGACCGGCCGCCATGTCCGTTCCGGAGATCTCCCGGTCGATGCGGGCGCGGTGGTCATGAACGTAGCGACGGCCCACGCGTTATGGCGCGCTGCAGCTTTCGGCGAGCCGCTCGTCGCACGTATCGTGACAGTCACAGGGCCGTCAGTAAAAACTCCCGCGAACTATCATGCATGTATAGGCTACGACATTGCTTCGTTGCTTGATAAAAGCGGGGCCGAAATCGAGCAGGGAGCAAAACTTATTCTCGGAGGTCCGATGATGGGAAGAGCTGTAATAGGGGCTGATATTCCCGTCGAAAAAGGCACCTCCGGCATTCTTCTCCTTCCTCCGGAGCAAGCCGCGCGGAGGACTCCCGACCCATGCGTGCGATGCGCCAGATGCGTGGATGTATGCCCGATGGGGCTCGAGCCCTATCTTCTTGCCACACTTTCCAGATTCGGCAAGACGGAAGAAGCGGAGCTCCGGTCGATGAACGACTGCATTGAATGCGGATGCTGCAGCTATATCTGCCCTTCCGCCAGACCCATTCTTGATTTTATACGTCTCGGAAAAAATCTGCGGCGAAAGAGCCGAAACAAATCCAAACAATAAACACAGACTACGATATGAGCGAATTATTAGTAGTTACAGGATCTCCGCATATCCACACCCGCGACACCACGGAGCGCGCCTTCTGGCGCGTGACGGCGGCACTGCTGCCTGCATTCGCGTGCGCTCTATATGCCTTCGGAATAGGGGCGCTGATAGTGACAGCGCTTGCCGCCACGGGATGCGTGGTTACGGAATTTATCATCGCGCGCTATCTTATGGGGCGTCAGGCGCCGTTCGTTTCTACGTCAGCACTGCTGACCGGCATTCTCCTCGCCTTCAATCTGCCTTCCAATCTTCCGGCATGGATAGTCCTCATAGGATCGGCAGTGGCTATAGGCATAGGTAAAATGGCATTCGGAGGCCTCGGATGCAACATATTCAACCCTGCGCTTGTGGGACGCGTGTTTCTCCTGCTGTCCTTTCCGCAACAGATGACATCGTGGCCCCTGCCGATCGTCAACCGGGTCAGATATGCCGACGCCGTTACAGGCGCGACATCTCTCTCAGAAACCGGAGAAGGAGCTTCACGCGCCATAGACTGGGCCGGTGAACTTATGGGCGCCACAGGAGGTTCCATAGGCGAAATCAGCGCCATAGCCCTGATAATCGGGGGCATCTATCTAATCCTCTCCAAGACGATCACGTGGCACATTCCCGTCTCAATTCTCGCGGCTGTAGCCATCATGTCGCTCTTCATAGGATCCAACCCGGCTGTAGAGATTCTTGAGGGAGGTCTGCTGCTGGGCGCTATATTCATGGCCACCGACTACGTCACATCGCCGATGAGCCACAGAGGAATGATTTTCTACGGCATTATGATCGGAGCGATAACTGTCATCATTCGTCACTGGGGAGCATATCCTGAAGGCGTTTCATTCGCCATACTTCTCATGAACGGCGCCACTCCCCTCATTAACAGATATATGAAACCTAAAAAGACAGGAGAACGCCGGCCATGACAAAAGATAGAAAATCCTCATCCATGACAAGAATGATGACTGTCCTGACAACAGTCTGCCTTATGAGCGGCATCATTCTCGCGTCTTTCCATTCGCTGACAGCCCAACCTATAGCTGACGCCATGCAACGGGCAAGAGTCGATGCGATAACGCTGATTCTGCCCGAATTCAACAATAATCCTATCGAGCAGCAAAAGGTAATCTCATTGCCGGGCCAGTCTCGCCCCTTCAATGTCTATCCGGCCTACGAAAACGGCAGATTTACGGGAGCGGCGGTGGAAAGTTACAGTATGGACGGCTTTTCCGGAGAGATTACCGTGATCTACGGATTTGATGCCGATGGAAATGTCAGCGGATATCATGTTATGTCACACGCCGAGACTCCCGGTCTTGGGGCGAAAATGGAAGAATGGTTCCGGATGGACGAAGGCCACAGATCAGTCATTGGACTTAACCCTTCCACTTCAGATATGACTGTAAGCAAAGACGGAGGCGACATCGACGGCATCACTGCGGCCACCATATCCTCCCGGGCATTTTTAAAAGCCCTATCGACAGCATTCGAGGCTTTCGAATTATACAGAAAACAAGAAAATATCCAAGGACAATGAAATTTCTCGATATAATCTACAACGGTCTGGTCCGGGAAAATCCGACATTCGTCCTGATGCTCGGAATGTGTCCGACCCTCGGGACCACAGGCAGCGCAATGACAGGAATGTCAATGGGGCTCACGACTATGGGTGTGCTTGTTTGCAGCAACATGTCGGTGTCGGCCATCAAGTCCGTCGTTCCGGCTGCCGTGAGAATTCCGGTCTATATAGTGCTGATCGCGACTTTTGTCAGCGTTCTCCAGATGCTCCTGGCTGCTTACCTCCCTTCCCTGAATGCCACGCTGGGCATATTCATCCCCCTTATTGTGGTGAACTGTATCCTGCTGGGACGCGCCGAAGCTTTTGCATCGCGTCACGGCATTATCGATTCCGCCGCCGACGGGATAGGCATAGGACTCGGCTTTACCGTGGCATTGACGCTGATAGGCTCTGTCCGCGAACTTCTCGGTACAGGGCGCCTGTTCGGAGCCGAAATATATCCTGAAAGCTACGGATCGCTACTGTTCATCCTCGCGCCGGGAGCATTCATTGTTCTCGGACTGCTTATGGCTCTCTTCAACCGATTCAAGAACCGTTAACGTCAATGACCGATGCTTCAATACCTGTCGATAATAATCACGGCGATCTTCGTCAATAACATTGTTTTCTCCCAGTTTCTCGGAATCTGTCCGTTTCTGGGCGTCTCCAAGAAAATTTCTTCAGCTTCGGGGATGGGTGCGGCAGTGGCGTTCGTCATGGTCATCGCCACGCTTGTCACCTGGCTTCTGCAGCGATATCTGCTTATCCCCTTCGACATGGTCTATCTTCAGACCATAGTATTCATTCTGGTCATAGCGGCTCTCGTGCAGGTCCTCGAGATTATAATGAAAAAGGTTGCGCCCGCTCTCTATCAGGCTTTGGGCGTTTTTCTGCCCCTTATCACCACCAACTGCGCGGTTCTCGGAGTGGCTATCATGGCCACACAGAAAGATTTCAGTCTGGCGATGTCACTTGTATATGCCGCCGCCACTGCTGCCGGATTCGCGCTCGCTCTCGTTCTCTTCGCAGGCATACGCGAACAGCTCGAGCTGACCGACGTTCCAAAACCGATGCAAGGAGCTCCGGTGGCATTGATCTGCGCGGGACTCCTTGCAATGGCATTTATGGGATTCTCAGGAATTAACTTCTGAGAAACACACCTTTAGAGTATATAAGTTTTATTCCATGAACATCTTGACCCGGTTCCACCGGCCGTCAAGAGCGTCAGGCACACAATCTTTTTCCTCAGGCTGTTTCATGTCGGCAAACTGGCTCTGGCTCCAGATGAACGGAAGCTGATTGACATGGGCCGTTCCGAATTTCATCCAGAACGAAGTCTTCTTTCCGTCGATCGACGGCTTACGGCTCAGATTGTCAAGTGTCTCTCTGATCAGCTCGCGCGAGAATGCCTTGGCATCAACCGACCCGTCGGGACGCACGCGCGGCATCTCCGTGGTTCCGTAACCCAGATCCCAGCGGCCATATACCGAAAGCGGTTCTCGATCCTCGGTGTAAGTGATCAGATTCTTGGCTGACTCTATGTCAGTGACAGTGTCGATACGTGACCAGAGCTGATTTCGTCTCATCGGTCGTAGATTCATACTCTCCAGCTCATAGCCAACCCACCACGATACAGGCTGGTTTACTCCGAAAATATGGCTCGGGGTAATCAGGTGATGGTCATAATCCAGATGATTGGGAACGTATCCCGTGGAATCCGTCATCTTGACCTCTTTGCCGTCACACTGGAATAGGACGAAACGGTTGTAACTCATATCAAGCAGTCCTATCTCGCCGGTATTGGCGTCGATTATATGATAGCCGTTAAGATATGTGCCGGTATTGTCCAGCTTGCAATATTCGTAGAATTCAGGGATGGTGCGTGCGAACTGTTCAGCAGCCGCCGAACGGTAGGTCAGCCAGACTCCGGCTATTTTTGTCTTGTCATAGAGATCGACATGGGTCGTTTCATTGAATCCTATCCCGTTTCCGTTGAAACCGAAATCCGTATTTGATCCGAACTGGCCCGGACAGTTGGCGTTCTGCGTCACGAAATCCTCACCTATGCAATAGGTGACCGCGCATGACTGAGCCCAGAAGCAGCACCACGAGTTATGAGTCCAGAACACATTGCCGTCAGGCATCATCTTCGTAAACGACGTGCAGTGGTCAGGACGGTCCTTGGAACTGCTCTTATGTGCGGTGCCGTAGCCCATCACGAGGCCCAGTTTGTCGCCCAGACAATCAAAGAGGTCATATTGCGAGTTGATGAAGACAACGTCGAGAAATGTCAGTGGGGTTTCGTCATATCCCAGGGTGCTCTGCTCCGCCGACATCGAAGCAAGCGACAGATCGGAGAAATCCACGTTTTTGCGAGGATCGGCACCCACGGCCCCTTCATATATTCCGAGCTGACGGAACATCAGACGGATTATCTTCTGTACCTTCTCGTCATCTTTGCGTTGCATCGCCCAGTCATAGAGGTAATTGTAGTTCTCCACGACGACCTGGGCCGAAACCGTGAGGTAGTCAGGTTTCACTTCGATTGACAACGCGTTTTGCGGGGTTGCGCCTATCAGGAAGTTACGCCATGAGTTGTTTCTTGTGGCGAGAATAGTTTCGCCGGTCTGGACCTTTCCCTGCACATATCCCGCGTTGTATTCATTCTGATAGATGCTTACATCGGGATTCTGGGCATAGATGGCATAATTCCAGTTGTTGTCCACACACTGCGCGAATCCGCATGTATATTCGTCGAGCACAAACTGGGTTGCCTCCGTATTTTTGAATTCAGGTTTATATGTAGCCATAATTAATCTGTTTTAGCAAGTTATTCCATAAACATTTTCACTTTGTTCCAGGCTCCGTCAATGGCGTCGGGGATACAGTCCTCCTCTTCAGGCAACTTGAATTTGGCCCAGCGGCTTTCGCTCCAGATAAAAGGCGATCCGTCGATGTAAGGACTGCCGTATTTCATCCAGAATGAAGTTTTTTCTCCGTTGATCGAAGGCTTCATGCTCAGACCGGCCAGAACCGCCTTGATCTCTTCGGTTCCGAAGACCTTGGCGTCAATCGATCCGTGAGGCTGGTAACGGAGGAATTCCGACGTACCCATGTTCTTGTCCCAGCGGCCTGCGATAGAAATCGGTTCCAGACTTTCATTATATGTGATCAGCGCCTTTGCGCTTTCAATGTCATGGACATTCGGGATATTGCGCCAAAGCTGATAGCGGCGTTTGGGCGCGCCGTCAATGGTCTGAAGTTCACGCCAGATACGTTTGTAACTCGGGATATTGCAGCCCAAAACGTGGTCTTCGGTGACCATGTGGTGGTCCCAGTCGAGGAAACATGGTTCATATCCGGTGGAATCGATAACTGTCAGTTTCTGCCCGTCGCTCTTGAACAGGGCGAAGCGCGAATAGCTCATGTCTATCATTCCGAATTCACCCTTATACGCATCCACGAGCATGTAGGCATTCAGGTATGTGCCGGTATTGTCGATTTTGCAATACTCATAGAACTCGTCAATGGACTTTGCGAAATGCTCGGCTGCTGCGGCACGCCAGGTAAGCCATATTCCGAGAGTCTTTGATTCGTTGTAGAAATAAGTCTCTGTCGTCTCGTTGAAACCGATTCCGTGACCGTTGAAACCGAAATCCGTATTAGACCCGAACTGACCGGGACAGAACGTGTTCTGTGTAAGGAAATCGGAGCCTATGACATAAGTGATGGCACATGACTGGGCGAAGAGGCAACACCAGCTTGTATGGGCCCAGTAGATCTCTCCGTTATCCATTTTCTTGACAAATCCCGAACAACGGCCCGGTTTGAGCCGGTCCTTGGGGCCGTTGAGCTTGTCAAGTTTCTTGGCCTCGTCATCTTTCTCAACCTGATTGAACGCGACTCCAATCTCTTTTGCGGCCGCATCCCACAGGTCCATCTGTCCGTTAATGAAATAGATGTCGATGAATGTCAGCGGTTCGTCACCGGAATGCATTTTGGAGTCCTCGGGGTCCATGTTCTCGAGTTTAAGATTCTCGAAAGTGACGTCTTGCAGTGGCTCTTTGTCGGCGGCGCCATGATAAATGCCGAGCATTCTGAACATCAGACGGATGATGTTGCGGGTCTTTTCGTCGTGCTGATTCTTTTCAGCCCACTCTGTCAGATACCGGTAATTGTCGTTCAAAGTCTTTACGGCTGCTTCCACGGCTCCCTCGGGAGGCGTGACTGAATCGGCGCCGGGGCCTTCGTCAATGACATACCAGCGCCAGGTGTTGTTACGTGTCGCCTTTATCACATGGTTTGTCTGGACTTTTCCCTGCACGTATCCGGCATTGTATTCATTCTGATAGATGCTCACCGATGGATCCTGGGCATAGACCGCATAGTTCCAGTTGTTGTCGATACACTGCGCGAATCCCCGGGTATAATCATTCAGCACGAATTCCCTGGGTGCTGTATTTTTAAAATTCGGTTTATACATAGTTATTTAGAGTTAATGAAATTTTATTTCTGAGAGAGTCTCATTTATTTGTCGAATTCTGTGTTTTGGCGGGAGCGGCAGGCTGGGAAGGCTTGGGAGACTGCGCG
>ULSH01055354.1_pt1 | contig 24114 bp, 22 predicted proteins | sample 1956151 | NCBI WGS metagenome assembly ULSH01 (sample SAMEA4835702, study PRJEB28245) | human gut metagenome | biome: gut microbiome; material: fecal sample | place: Denmark | collected 2008 | reverse complement strand
TCCTAATATCTACGCATTCCACCGCTACACTAGGAATTCCACTATCCTCTCCAGTACTCAAGTCTAACAGTTTTAGATGCAGCACCCGAGTTAAGCCCTGGGTATTACACATCTAACTTATCAAACCACCTACACACCCTTTACGCCCAGTCATTCCGGACAACGCTCGCCCCCTACGTATTACCGCGGCTGCTGGCACGTAGTTAGCCGGGGCTTATTCCTCTGGTACCGTCATTTGTTCGTTCCAGAGAAAAGAGCTTTACAATAAAACTACCTTCATCGCTCACGCGGCATTGCTGGGTCAGAGTTGCCTCCATTGCCCAATATTCCCCACTGCTGCCTCCCGTAGGAGTCTGGGCCGTGTTTCAGTCCCAATGTGGCCGATCAGCCTCTCAGCTCGGCTACCCATCGTCGGCTTGGTGGGCTGTTATCTCACCAACTACCTAATGGGATATGAGCCCATCTCTGTCCGATAAAATCTTTTACCGCTGCACCATGCGGTGCCGTGGTCATATACCGTATTAGCAGTCGTTTCCGACTGTTATCCCGTTGACAGAGGCAGGTTGCTCATACATTACTCACCCGTTCGCCACTAACTTTCATCCCCGAAGGGAATCAGTCCGTTCGACTTGCATGTGTTAAGCATGCCGCCAGCGTTCGTCCTGAGCCAGGATCAAACTCTTGAGTTCAATCTTGACTGTCCTATAACTTTTTGTTCAAAGGTTTTTTAGACGTTTTTAACAATGATTTAATTCACATTAAAAATCGCTTTTCCAAATTGTTCAATTATCAAGGTTCGTGTCGCTGTCGTTTGGTGACAGCTTCCTTATACTATCATAAGCAGGTTTCTTTGTCAACGATTTTTAAGAAGTTTTTCAAAAAGTTTTTTTGAAGAATTTCTTATCGTCGTTTTCAAGGTTCATCTCGGTGGCTTTCGCTCTCCGATATGCCGCACTGCTTCGTGACAGCTTGCATATACTACTACTTTCAGATTTTTTTGTAAAGCGTTTTAACAAGAAAAATGAAACTTTTTTTAAAAATTTGCAAGAAAGTGAGATATCTTGCAGTTTGTCCGACAAAAGCCCTTATTTTCCGCCAAAACCCGCCCCACACAAGCAAATTAGGACAAAATGAATAATTAATAATTAATAATTGCGGGTGGGACACCCACACCCGATTTGGAATAATCGGTAAAATTCAAAATTCTCCTTGTCATTCTGAGCGTAGCCGAAGAATCTAGCGTAGCGAAAAGAAAAGCAAATATGCGCCTTACGGCTGGATGTTTCGACAGGCTCAACATGACAAGGGAAAATTGAAATTTTCGCCCGTAACTGGCACTCATTCAAAGCTTATTATCCCCCCCCTATGTGTTCAAAAAATCACCATATCCAACGCATATCTATTGATTTGCACGCACGCATATACATACGAATATACACGCACGCGCGCACGCGCAGGTACAATATATATAGGGAGAATTGAGTACACAATATTTTGATAGGCGGACAAACCTGACAACACAACATTTAGGGGTGTCAAAAATGCATAATTTGTGCGAAATATCGGACAATTTGAGAAACAAAAGCAAGATAACACGATTTTGACCGATTTTTCTCATAAGATACGTAAAAAGCATCAACTTATGCAAAAAAAACAATACAGACTACACCGGCATGCCAAACGACCTGCACCGCGAACTATTGGACGGTTGCCACATTCGCGACGTTGGGCAAAAGCCGCTCAAACGCTAACTTTTGCTTGGAGCACAGGGATATAGAACACCTATCGTGTATTATACCCTTGATGCCATGATATTGGAGCACGTATAACACTTTTCGTGTACAAAGCTTTTTGATGTAAAAAATAAGAGATGCAAAACACCGTTCGTGTTTTGCATCTCGCTTTTAGTTCGCTTAAATCAAATCAAATGAGTGATTGATAACCCCACCACCAAGGCAAATATCATCTATATAGACCACCGCGTACTGTCCTGCGGCTATTGCACGTTGCTTTTCTTTAAACACGATACGTGTATCTCCGTTATCGAGCACTGACAGATGCGCCTTCTGCAAAGGCTGACGATGTTTGATGCGAACTTCGCAATCGAACTCTTTTGCAGGCGGTGGCGTGATGAAGTTGAATCCTTCCGTGACAAGACCGTCTTTGTACAAAACGTCTTCTTCGCCTTGCGAAACTATGAGCAGGTTTTTCTCAACGTCTTTGCCAAGCACAAACCATCTTTCGCCGTTGCCACCTTCAAGACCGCCTATACCAAGACCACGGCGTTGTCCGAGCGTGTAGAAATACACGCCGTTGTGTCTACCAACCACTTTGCCGTCTTGCGTGACGATGTCACCGTCTTTCATGGGAATGTATTGCGACAAAAATTGTCTGAAATTGCGTTCGCCTATGAAACAAATGCCCGTGCTGTCCTTTTTCTTTGCAACAGGAATGTCGAATTTGAGCGCAAGCTCGCGAACTTCGGGTTTTGTCAATTCTCCAAGCGGAAAAATGACGTCTCTGAGCTGGTGTGACGACACCTGATTGAGAAAATAGGTCTGATCCTTGTTGTCGTCAACGGCGCGCAACAAATAATGCGTGTCACCGTCATGGCGAACACGGCAATAATGCCCGGTTGCAATGTAGTCCGCGCCCATTTGTCGAGCAAAGTCCGCAAAAGGTCCGAATTTGACTTCGCGATTGCAAAGCACGTCGGGATTGGGCGTCCTTCCTTTCTTGTATTCTTCGACAAACAGCTTGAACACGTTGTCCATATACTGTTTGGAAAAATCCACGGAATAATACGGAATGCCGATCTTGTCGCACACGTATTTGACGTCAGTCCAATCCTGCTCGCCCGTGCAGCAACCACCTTGATCGGTTTCCTTCCAATTTGACATATACAGCCCGACCACGTCAAAGCCCTGCTCTTTGAGCAGAGCAGCCGACACCGCGCTATCCACGCCGCCGGACATACCGACGACAACTCTTTTCTTGTTCTCACTCATAGTGATAACATTTTATCATCTGCGCGGCGGTATGTAAAGCAAGACAACAAACAATCAGTGATTATAATGTTTTTCACTTTCTCACAAGCAACCAGCCCGAACTATAATCATTAAGCTCATATTTCTCTATACATTTCTCATACAATTCTTCGCTGTTAAATGACATTCTCAAATAGTATTCGTCTGTCCATTCAAAATCTCGCCCTGTCTCGACATCCCCATCAAATCCAACGAGATATGTCATTCTATATCTATTCTTTATGTAGTATCTGTTTATAGAAAGATCCAATTTGTAATCAACAATTTCATAATTTTTGAGATTCACTTTTTTACAATAAGATTCCGCATCGCTTGCATTCGGGTATTTTCTTGCCGCATAAACATTATCAGCCACAAGCCCTATACCATCTCTTACGCCAACAAAATACACATCCCTATTTATAGGCTTTATAACATACACATGAACTGACGACTTCTCGATTTCGTTATCCGTATATTTGACATCACGATCTTCGCCAATCGGAGCACAGCCATTCTTTCTCAGTCTCACAATGTCGTATAACGAATCAATCCATGTGTTAATAACAAAGAATAAAAGCTTGGTGATAAAAAATGTGATTATACCAACAATAACACCACCAAACAATAATGCCAACCCGTACGCCAACAGATAGTCAACTGTGCACATCACTATTCCACCAATTATAGAAACGATAGTGAAAGCTATAATTAACACAAATGCAATTTTGCGTAATGCGTTCACAATTTTGTCAAGCCTTAATAAGTTGCGTTCCTTCAAACCTTTCACAAAAATTCACTCCCAAACATATTTTATCGGCATACCGATATTTATCTAAATAATATCATTATACCGATATTATGTCAATAGGAGTTTATATGAAAATAATCGTTGCAGAACACATAAAGGAATTGATGAGAAGCGAAAAACTCACTCAAACGGATTTTGCAAACGCAATAGGCGTCGGACAAAGTTCTGTGAGCGACTGGCTCAATTCAAAAAGCGAACCGAGCATAGAAAACCTATGGAAGATTTGTGACTACTTTGACATATCTCTCGACTATTTGGTCGGGCGAAAGGAAATATAAAAGTGCGCCAAACGGCGCGCTTTTATTATTGTTTTTGATGTGTTGTTTTGTCTATGCAGTTCTACTTTGATTTATCTTGGCAACTCAACCTTGGTTGAGCCGATATTATGTCAAATTTCAATCATTACAAACCGTAAGATGCTTTTCTACAATATCCCAATCTGTTCCAAGTTTGAGTCTTTTGCTTTCAGCAAATTGTTTCACTTCTTCTTCACTCTTAAAAGCATTCGCCTCGGAGATTTTGGACGTCAGTTTTGCTATTACTTTGTTTTCACATTTTTCAATTCTTGAAAAATAAGTATTTCGATTGATATTACGCAACAAATAAACGGTTATCGTTTCGTCTTCGCTTGGATTTTTAACATCATTTTCGGCATCTTTTTCAACATTTTTTTCGACATCGTCAGAATCGCCGCCCAATCTTATATGTTTAATATCATACATCATCCCGATAAATGATCCTAAAAACACATAAAAACAATGTATACAATACAAAGAAAAGCCACCAACAATCACTCCGCAAAGCAACAGAACTACACCTACTAAAGTCGCTCCTTCAACTAGGAACACAATTCCTGCAATAACCATTCCCAAAATCAAAATCGCAACAAAAATATACGCAATGTTTTTTAAAATTCCGGCAATGCTGCTTGCTCGATCAAGTTTATCAAATTTTTTACTATCCATACTTCTTTCTCCCATAAACAAAATTCGCCAAATGGCAATCGTTAAACATATTATATGCCCTTAAACAAATAGTGTCAATATAGAATAATATCTGCTCAAATCAAGCGGTGACAATCCATTGGACGTTTTTCAACATTGCGGATTTTTTGATGTCGGCGTTGATTGTTCGATTTGTTGTGTAAAGGCGAAAAATAAAATCACCCGAGCGGGTGATTTTGTTTTTACGGTTTGCATTGTCGGATTGCGGTTTTAGTCGTTCAAAAAATGAGTTATCTGAATACTTTGAGCTTGTTGGAGATGACTTCGCACTCAATGACTTTGGCGTCGAACACTTCGCCGTCCGCTTCGAACTTGCTGTCGTCAAGCACTTCGATCTTGACTTTACGCGCGGTGTATTCTTCGGTGTAATCTCTTTTGACGTGTTTGCCTTTCAAGAATTTGGGCAACTCAAAGGGGATGCGACCTTTTTTCATTTCGTTGACGATGACAACGTCGAGTTTGCCGTCATCGGGGATGCCGTTGGGACATATCGGCATGCCGCCGCCTATGCACTGACCGTTGCCAATGCCGATCATAAACGTGGTGCGTTCCATAGGTTCGCCGTCATCGAGCGTAAAGCGCAATTTGTGCCATCTGGTGTGCGCGAGCGTATACAAAAGGGATGCATAATACTTGAATTTGCCATGGAACGCTTTCATCTCGGCGTACTTCAAGAGCACGTCCACGTCCATGCCTGCGCCCAAGACGTTCAGGCAACGTCTGTCGCCGAGTTGTATGTAGTCAAGGTGTCCGACGTTGTTTTTGAGCACGACGTCGAGCGCGTCTTTGACGTTGGCGGGGTGTCCGCTTGCCTTGACAAAATCGTTGCCCGTGCCGCAGGGCAAGATGCCGAGCGTTACGTTGTCAAAATCTTCAATGCCGTTGAGAATCTCGTTGAACGAGCCGTCTCCGCCCATCATCAAGATGACGGTGTCGGGGGTTTTGCTAAGCTCGCGCGTGATTTCAGTTGCGTGTCCCGGATATTCGGTCTTGTGAACGATATAAGGAATATTCTTGCTTTTCAACGTTTCTTCGACGGTGGTGAGAGCCTTCAAGCTTTTGCCCTTTCCGCCTTGCGGGTTGACAATGATGTGATACATAAAACACACTCCGATTGTTAAAGAATATACAATAATTTTAACATATATCCCCAAAAAGTCAAGAAAAACCCTTTGTATCGTACAAAATGTAAAATAGCTTAACATTTGTATTTTATGCCACGAAAAACGTGTAAAAGGTGAAACAACAAAAAAGTCCGCCGTCGATTGCCTAAATAGCTCAAGTATATCGTCGAAAAAAGCACGCTGTTGCGTGCTTTTTTCTATTACGTTTGCATCGTCTGCAAATCAGCCGTTTTGTTGGCTTTCAAATTGCAATTGATAGAGCTTGTAGTAGTAGCCCCTGTTTTTCAACAGCTCGCGGTGATTGCCGCGCTCGATGATTTCGCCGTGTTGCAACACGATGATTTGATCGGAGTGCTGAATTGTCGAAAGTCTGTGCGCCACGACGAGCATCGTGCCGATGTTGCGGATCTTTTCAAGCGATTGTTGAATGAGCACTTCCGTTTCCGTATCGATGTTTGCCGTTGCTTCGTCAAGGATGAGAATTTGCGGCTTGTGCAACACCGTTCTTGCAAAGGACAAGAGCTGACGCTGACCTTGCGAGAAGTTTTCGCCGCGCTCGATGACTTCTTCGTCAAGCCCGTGTTCGAGCTTGTTTATGAACGTATCCGCGCCCACGTACTTGCACGCGTCTGCCACTTCTTCTTGCGTGAAGGAATCGTCGTTGAGCGTGACGTTGCTCTTGATCGTGCCGCCGAAAAGGAACACGTCTTGCAACATTTGCCCTATCGCCTTGCGCAGAGAGTGGACTGTGATCGTGGTGATGTCCCTGTCGTCAATGAGAATCTGACCTTTCTGTATGTCGTAATTGCGCACGATAAGACCGAGAATGGTGGTCTTGCCCGCTCCCGTTGCGCCGACAAAAGCGCACGTCTGTTTGGGCTCGATGACAAAGGACACGTCCTTCAAAATCCAATCTTCGCCCTTGTAGGCAAACCACACGTTGCGGAACTCGATTTTGCCTTCGAAGCGGTCGATATCCACCGCGCCTTCCCTGTCGCAAATGTCCGGTTCGACGTCCAACAGATTGAACAGTCGCTCGGATGCCGTGAACGCTTTTTGCAAGTTGTTGAGTTGGTCGGCAAGGTTTTGTATGGGGTTGAAGAACTTGGACAAATACAGATAGAACGCCACTATCATTGCCGCATTGAGCCCGAATTCCACGCCCAGCCAGAACGTCACCGCAATCGAGAGAATGTACAAAAGCGTGATGAAAGGACGGTACAATCCGAAAGCGATTGCAACCTTGTATCTCGCCTTGCGCAAGTCTTCGTTTTTGCAGATAAACTCCAAGTCTTTTTGCGGTTGGCGATTGAAGATTTGAATGAGTTTCATACCCGACAAGTTCTCGTTCAAGAACGTGTTAAGGTCTGAGATATACTGTCTTTCCTTCTTGAACACCCTGCGCACGACTTTGCCGAAGATGTAAGAGGAGATAAACACCACCGCTATAAACGCAAGCATGACAAGGGACAGTTGCCAAGATATGTAGAGCATGATTCCGTACACGCCCACCACCGTCAAGACGTTGCGAATGACGTTGACGATGACGTTTGTGAACAAGTCGGACATAGACGCCGTGTAGGACGCGACTCTCGTCACGAGCGAGCCAACGGGCATCTCGTCAAGCTGACTTTGCGAGAGTTTTTCGATATGCTCGAACACTTCGTTGCGCAACGTGTAGATGATGTTTTGCCCCGCCTTTTGCAAGAGCATGGACTCCCAATACAAGAACGCTTGGTTGAACACGCCGATTGCAACGTAACTCACGGCAAGTCCTATCACGTAGTTGAGATTGATAACGTCCGCCTTCAAGTCGCTTGTGATCCAGCTGACGATGAGCGGAAGAATGATGTCAAGCGCAACGTTGACAAGGATAAACAGCGATGCGAGAGTAAATCTCCACCACTCGGGTTTCAGATACGTACCGATGCGTTTGAGCATCACTCCGGACGGGATATGAACGTCGCCTTTGAGTTTTTCTAGTCTGTCTTGTTCGCTCATTTGCGCTCACCCCCTTCCACTTCGTTTTCGAGCTTTTGCAAGAACACCATCTTCTTGTAGGTGGGTGAAATTTCTTCAAGTCTGCTCGGCGTGTCGTAGGCTTCCACTTCTCCGTTGTTGAGCACGAGAATTTTGTCCATGTGCGACACGGTTGAAACGCGCGAGGCGACGACGATTGTCGTCTTGCCCTTGCGCTTTTCCGCGATATTTTTGAGAATGGTCTCTTCCGTCTTGACGTCAACGGCGGACACAGAGTCGTCCAAAATCATAATGGGCGCATCTTTAATGTACGCGCGCGCGATAGAAATACGCTGTTTTTGTCCGCCCGAAAGCGTGACTCCGCGCTCGCCCGATATAGTGTCGTATCCGTCTTGAAAATCTTGTATGTTGCTGTGAACGTCTGCAAACTTTGCCGCTTCGTACACCTTTTCGATCTCAACGTCCTTGTCCGAAAAAGCGATGTTGTTTTTCACCTTGTCGCTGAAAAGGAAGTTGTCTTGCGGCACGTATCCGATTGCGTTTCTGACGCTGTCAATGTCGCAATCCATGATGTCCACACCGTCGATAAACACCTTGTCTTTTTGCACGTTGTACAATCTCAAAAGCGTGTTGACAAGCGTTGTTTTGCCGCTGCCGATTTTGCCGACAACACCCACACATTCGCCCGAATCGATGGTTAAAGTGATGTTTTTGAGCACATCAACATCGTTTGACGGATATTGGAAGGAAAAATCCTTGAACTCGATCTTGCCTTGCACGTCTTGCAAAACCACTGCGTTTTCGGGGCTTTTGACGTCTTCTTCGCTGTCAAGAAAAGCGGTGACGCGTTTGAGCGAAGTCTTGGATCTGGAACGCATGGTGACAAGTTGTCCAAGAGCCATCATCGGCCACACCATCACGTCGAAATAGCCAACGAAAGTGATAAGCTGACCTGCCGTCAAGTCCACTTCGTGTCCGAACATCATTGCCGGCGAGCCCGTTGCGTACTTGTACACGAAATAGCCGCCAAGCCCCAAAAGCATGGACATGATGATTGTGATGATCACCTCTATCACGGCATCGGATATGACCGCCGTGCGCACGAACGCCACGTTGGTATCCTTGTTCTTTTTTGCCACTTTCGCAAACGCGTGCAGCTGTTGCGTCTCTTTGACAAAAGCCTTGATAACGCGTATGCCGGTGAAACTCTCTTGCGAGAAGTCGTAGAGCTTGTCAAACTCTTTTTGTCTTTCTTCCCACTTGACGCCCATCACTTTTTCGACAATCATGCCCCACACGACAATGAGCGCGAGCGGCACGAGCAACACAAGCGTGAGAGCCCAGTCGAGCGTGAACATCTTGTACAACACGAAAGCCGTCAAAAACAGCGCGTCAACAAGCATGATAGAGCCCCAACCGAGAAACTCCTCGATAGTTTCGAGGTCGGTGGTGAACCACGCCATGACGGTGCCGACTTTGTTTTCGTGATAATACTTTTGCGAGAGCCTTTCGCTCTTTTGAAACATGAGATGACGAAGCCCCGCTTCCATTTTTTGAGAAGCGTTGAATATGGAAAGTCGCCAAGTGATACGTCCTACACACATAACCACTGCAACGACGATAACTCCGACAATGACTTCTCTGAGTGCCGCTTTGTCCACTGCGCTGCCGTCAAACATATCGACGATTTTGCCGAGATAGTCGGGGATGAACAGCTGAAAATAGTCCACCGCGACAAGCGCAATGACGCCGATAAGGAACAGCCACCAGTTTTTTAGATAGAATCTGTTTAGGTATTTCCCTGTCAACATAACGTTTTTCCTTTCCTTTTGTTTCGATATTGGGACATACCGTTTTTTTGTGTAAAAAACGCCCGCTTGACCGCGCGAAAATCGCGCTTATCAAGCGGGACAAAGTCAATCAAGCTATGCTGCTCTCAACGAGCGGTCACATAATCTCGCGGTAGATCTTCTCCACTTCTTTCTTACCCCAGACTTGCGGGCAGGGATAGAGCGGATTTGCCTCCGAAAGAGCGTGACCTATCATGCGCGGCAAACGCTCTTCTTCGATAAGTTGCGAGCCGTCTTTTGCCTTGACTTTGGTCGGTATGTTCATTGACGCGTTCATATCGTCAATCCACTTGATAAAGTTGTTTGCTTTTTCTTCTCTCGTGTTGCCGCCGAGATTGATGCAATCTGCAAGCTGAGCAAGTTTTTTGTGCGCGGATTTGCCGTATGCACGCAAAACGTGCGGAAGAATGATTGCGTTTGCAAGACCGTGAGGCACTCCGTATTCGCCGCCGAGCGTGTGCGCGACTGCGTGTACGTATCCCACGTACGCTCTTGTGAACGCCTTACCTGCAAGGTATGCCGCCTTTTGCATTTCCACTCTTGCCTCGAGATCGTCGCCGTGATCGTAGGCTTGTTTGAGGTATTTGTGGATGAGTTGCACTGCCTCGATGGCTTCCTTTTTGGTTTGAGCTGTGTTTTCGCCGCCGATGTACGCCTCAACCGCGTGAGTGAGAGCGTCCATACCCGTGGTTGACGTAAGGTGCGGCGGGAGCGTCTTTGTAAGCTCGGGATCCATGACGACGTATCTGGGGATAAGGTAGGGATCGTTGAGTGCGTATTTCTCGTGAGTTTCGGGATTGGAGATGACTGCCGCAAGCGTTGCTTCGCTGCCCGTGCCCGACGTTGTGGGGATTGCAACGAGCGGAGGAAGTTTGTGACCTGTGAGCATGATCTTCAACACGCCTTTCATTTGCGGAACGGACTTCTTGGGGCAAGCGACTCTTGCGCCGATACCTTTTGCACAATCCATTGCGCTTCCGCCGCCGAGAGCGACGATTGCGTCACAGCCGTTCTCGTGATACATCTTCAAGCCGTCTTCGATGTTTTGAATGGTCGGATTGGGCACGACGTCGTGATAGCAGCAGCACTTCATACCTTCCGCCTCGCACGCTTTCATGATGGGATCTGCTTTGCCGTTGGAGAACAAAAATCCGTCCGTTACGATCAAGATGCTCTTGAAACCGTTGTCTTTGAGAAATTTGGGAAGCTGTGAAATGCTGCCCGGACCGGACAACGTCTTTTTGCATTGATTCCAAGGAAGGAAATACATTGCAAGACGCATTGTTTGCTGATAAATTCTGCAACCGATTGTTTTAAGAATCATAAGTCTTACTCTCCTTATCGCGCATACGCGATATAAAGTTTTATACAAATTACTATCATTCTATCACCAAATATACGAATGTACAAGAAAAAATCAACAACAACACGCAAAATTTTTCTCGACTTTCGCCCAAAAACACGAAAAGCCCCGACGCAATCGGGACTTTTCATCTTTACCTTACAAAGTGAGCGACAACTTTATCTTGTCTTCACTCCGACCTGTATGTTCATAAACTCGATTCTCAACACGGCGGACTGCACACCGTCTTTTTCGGTGAGCGTAAACACTCCGAAGGGCGCGGTTTTGTCGTTGTCTTTGAGCGCGCCTATATAAATTGCGGTGTATTCCTTGCCGTCCGCGCCTTTGAGCTTGCACAAACCGTACGTCTGATCGAGAGTGAGTTGCAACACGGTGTCCGCAGGGATCTTTGAGAGCAAGTCGGCGGGCAACTTCCTGTTGTTTGCGATGTATGCAAGAGCGTCTTTCACCCCTTGATCTTCATAGTCAAGCCCCGTGATGTTGAATCCGAGACTGCGCTCGATAAGTGCCAGTGCGCCTTTCAAATCTCCGTTTGACAATCTCTCGTCAAACCCCGGGAACATCGGCTCTACGTATCCGTTCACGCTGCCGTTTATATCAAACGTTTCAAGTGCCTGCGTCAAATCGATTTTCATCTCGTCAAGCAAACCTTGCACGTCCTTGAAAAGTCCTTCCTTGGTGGTGATTTGCATGTGCATCGTGCCGTCGGGATTGAACTCGAAATAGGTCTTGTCCATGTCGATTGCGATCTTTTCTATCGCCGTGATCGCCATCAAGGGCAAATCCATAACCTTCAACGTGTCGTTGTCAACGTAAAATCTCGTCGTTTCGGCAAAAGTGTCTTTGCCTGTATTCTTATCGTCGCAAGCGGCAAAAGTCAACGTGCACGCGCATATCGCCACGACAAGACACGCTATCGTCAAAATCTTAATCGAATTTTTCTTCATAGCCGCCCCCTATCAATACGTTGACGGCGCAATGCCGCCGATAAGATCGAAATATTTGAGCGACACGCCGTAGTAGCTGTTTTCGTCTTCAACGGCTTTATTTGCCGCGTCAACGTCAAACGAGTCTATGTTTGAATACATCCTTTCAAGCTGCTCGCACTTTATCGCCTTGTACTTGTCAAGAGCGTCCTTTGCGCCCATGCCCCACTCGTCAAGCATCTTTTGAGTTTCTGCCGCAACGATTGCGTGTCCGAGATTGGACGGGTGCGTGTAGTCGGCAAAAATAAGTCGTCTTGCAATGCTCTCTTGCGAGAGATTTATCACCTTTTGCCCGTCAACTTCAACCGTGTCGGTTGCCGCAAGATCGTTGAACGCCTTGTTGATGTCAAGCACATACACTTGCTTGCTTTGATGATTGTCGTTGTACTCGTCAATCATTCCGTTGAGCTTGTCAAGGATGTCCTGCGCAAGCACGCGGAGTTTCTGATACGTGTCGTATCCGCGGTTTGCAAGTGCCTGTCTGTACGCCGGCGTGATAAGTTTCGTATCTTCGACGACGGGATTGTACACTTTTTGGAAAATTATCTTTGCATTCGGATTGAGTGTACGAAGTCTTGCGACGATGTCTTCGATATCCTGATAAGTGTTTGGAAAATTGAAAATCGAGTCTTCCGCACCCTGATTTTGTCCGTAAACGAGCGTCTTTCCGTCTTGCGCAAAATCAATCATGGGACGGATGGGCGTTTCGTCGTCATCATTCACGCCGCCGTCGTGCAAATACTCAAAGAGTGTGTGGTTGTCGTCATACCTGTTTTTCAGTTCGCTCTCTTTTGTGGCTCCGTCAAAACACGCCTGATACCATCTGTCCGCGCCCGTCTTGCCTTCGTTGATGTCCGCCATCTCCATGAGCATCGCGCCCAAATCGAATTGCAATGCGTTGTTGCCAAGCACTGAAATGTGGATGATATCCGCTTGTTTGATGTGCGTTTGAATGAGCGTGGCGGTTTCACTCTCACGGCTTATGATTTGCAAAAGTCCTTCGCCGTTCACCTTGTCCGCCATATTGCCCGACGTCAGATGCCCCGACATCGAGTGGTTGAAATAATTGAAGCCGTTCACCCTGCCTATGAGCGCGTAATAACCGTAGTTGTCACGCTCCGACACGGGAGACGGCCCTATCAACGCCTCGGCAATCGAGTCGCCGAGAAAAACTATAGTCGGGCTGTCGTCCGCTTTTTCGTCGCACGCAAAAAGACATAGCCCGAATGCGAGCGACAGCACGACAACCGCGAGAATCGTCACAATTCTCTTCATATTCACCCCCGATAAGCGCGCTTTTATCATTTGCACGCGCGCATTTTTCCATATTTTTGTTCATCTTGACAAGGCAATCGACTTTGCTCGGTTGCCCTGCCTTTGTTGTTTCCGTTACGCTTTTTCCACAAAACAGACTTTCTTCATCTTTTGCTCTTTGAGCGGTCTGTCGTTGTAGTCGGTTGCAACTTCCGCGATTGCGTCGACGGTGTCCATGCCTTCCACGACTTTGCCGAAAGACGCATATTGTCCGTCAAGGAATTTGCAATCGGCATGGCAAATGAAGAATTGCGATGATGCAGAGTTCGGAAATTGACTTCTTGCCATAGAGATGACTCCGCGTGCATGCGAGAGCGGATTGTTGACGCCGTTGATACGAAATTCGCCCTTGATCGTCTCCTTGCTGCCGCCCATACCCGTACCTTGCGGATCGCCGCCTTGAATCATAAAACCCGAGATCACGCGGTGAAAAATCAGCCCGTCATAAAAGCCTTGCGCGACAAGTTTTTTGAAGTTTGCCACCGTGATAGGCGCGGCTTTTTCGTCAAGTTCCACAACGACAGAGCCGCCGTTTTGCATCTCGATTTTCACGTAGTTCGTTTGTTTGTCCGTTTCTATAAATGCCATAATCGCTCCTTTATCGATATGTTTTGCACTGATAAAATGCTCGTTGTGTCACAAGCTGTTTTTTGCGATCGCCGTTGCAACCGCCTTTGCGCTTGAAAACGCCCATTGAAGATTGTATCCGCCGCAATCGCCGTCAACGTCGAGAGCTTCGCCGATTGCGTATGCGTTTTTTTGTTTGAGCGACATGAGATTTTCGTCAAATTCTCTCACGTCCAATCCCCCCGACACGACTTGCGCAAGTGATATATCGCCAAGTCCTTCGATGTTAAATTTGTAGTTCTTTATTGCGTTTGCGATTGCGCTGATTTTGCTTGCGGCAAGATCTTGCGGCTCGCAACCCGCCGCCCATATTATACGCTCTTGCACTTTGGAGTGGAACGTGCCGAGCAACAATTCGCCCACCGTGCACCCCGTGTCGCGCTTTCTCAAAATCTCTTCCACTTCCGCCTTGGAGTATTCGGGCATGAAGTCTATCGTGAGCATATCGCCCGCTTTTGCCCTGCCCCTTGCGATCTCGCTTGACAAGTTGAACACCGCAATGCCGCTCACGCCGAAGTCTTTGAACAGCACTTCGCCCACTTCATAACGATAGCCTATGCGCGCGCCCGCTTTGACTCTGACGCCTTGCAAACCTTTGAGCGGCTCTTTGTTGGTCTTGATCGGCACAAGCGAAGGCATGCTCGGGCGAGTCTTGTGTCCGAGCCCCGCAAACAGCGACGTGCTGTCTTTGCCGAAAGTTGCCGCCGATCCCGTTGCAAGCACCACGTTGTCCGTCTCAAACGAAAATGATTGATTGGGCTTGCCCTCACACTTGACAACGCCGCTGACGTTGAATCTGTCGTTGAAGTTTTCAATGAAATTGACCGTGTGCGAGCAAAGCGTTTCCACACCGTTTCTTTCAACGGCGCGGCGCAAAACATCAAGCACGCTTGCGGCGCACTCGCTGTACGGATACACTCTCTTGTCCACCACCTTGGTGATCAACCCCATTTTCTCAAAACTTGCGATCGTGTCGTGCGCGTCGAATTTGTCAAGAAATTCTTCCACAAAACTCGGCTTGTTGTAGTGCACGATGTTCATATCGAGATTGGTCAAATTGCACTTGCCGTTGCCGGTTGCGAGCAGTTTTTTGCCCACGCGATCATTGCTTTCGACAATTGCGACTTTGAGAGTGGGCGGGAGCATACTTGCAAGAAAAAGTCCGCCTGCTCCGCCGCCGATAATAATAACGTCATATTTTTTTGTACTCATAGATTTATTTTATCACACGCGCAAGAAGAAATCAATGCGCAAATAGTCGAGTTTTGTTCTTGAATTTACATATTCTCATATCCCCGCTTGCTCCGTGGCACGAAAAAGCGGAGCATACCGCTCCGCTTTGCAATGTTTTGTGTTTTGGATAGCGGTTTTTCGCCGCTTTTCGCCACTTTTGCAACTTTATAAGTTCACAGCAATGCCGTCCACGCCGACATGATAGACGTGGTTGCGCCGCCCACTGCGCCTGCCGCCGCTATAATGATGATGAAATACAGCACCACCGACACCACGGACAGACACACCGACACCAGACAGCCTATGCCCGACGCGCGAGAACGCTTGGGATAATCGTTTTTCCACACAAGCCAAAGGATGAATCCTACAATCGGGAAGAAGAACCCGAGCACACCCCAACCTGCCGCGCCCGCGCCGTCGTCCTGATTGGACGGAGCGTTGTTTTGCGCCTGAGTGCAAGTTGCGTTTTGCGTGCCGTTGTACGCCGTTTGCTGACGAGATACGTAGTATTCGCCGCGCTCGTTCATCGCATTTATGTTTTTGTCGCCGATTTGTGCCACCGTAAACGACCTGATAGGCTCGTTGTTGGCGAAATCGAAAATGGTCTTGATTATACCGCCGCACACAGGGCATCTTGCAAGTATGCAAATAAGGTCGCCCTTGAAGTCGAACGCGATCTCCCATTGCACGCCGTGCTCGCCGCAAAGCGGACAAGACGGAATTGCCGCCGTCAACTTGTTTTGCGCAATCAAACCGATGCCGTCACCGTATCTTTGAAATTCCATATTTATCTCTCCTAAACTTGTTGATTATATAATATCATCACTTTCCCCGCAAGTCAACACTTGTGTATTTTCTCGCAAAACATTGTCCGCACAAGTCGCATAATGCAATATATTGTCAACGCGCGGCAAATGCTCTCCAAACTCTCGACAAACCGCCCAAAAAGTTATAATATAATTTAGCAAGCACCCATGGCGCAACTGGATAGCGCATCAGATTCCGATTCTGACGGTTGGCGGTTCGAATCCGTTTGGGTGCGCCATTTCAAGACCTTTGTTAGCGCAAAGGTCTTTTTTATGCTTGCCAAACGGATTCAGTACCTATTGCTGACGCGATTGACACTTCGTGTAACAATCGCTATTACGCTCGCTTTGCTCGCTACGAATCCGTTTGGGTGCGCCATACCAAGACCTTTGTTTGCGCAAAGGTCTTTTTTTCGGTGACCGCAAGCAAAGACAAATCAAGCGCGTAGCATTTGAGTTTGTCGCGCGCAGCGGACATAGGCGACAAAACAGCAAAATTAACAAATTTTGCAGTGCGGATACGCACAACACGCAGTGTACTTTGTTGCCGTAGACGCGATTGACACTTCGTGTAACAATCGCTATTACGCTCGCTTTGCTCGCTACGAATCCGTTTGGGTGCGCCATACCAAGACCTTTGTTAGTGCAAAGGTCTTTTTTATGCTTGCCAAAAAAGTCACGTTGTCTGCGTGGCTTTTCTTTTTTTGCGCAATTTTGAGGATAAAAAGAGTATGTCGGAGATGCGCGGGGGACGTATGTTGCGTGCGGTATTGACATAAATCGTACAAACTGTTAAAATATAAAAAAACTTTCAAGGTGATTTTTATGAGCAAACCTATCGTGGCGATCATGTACGACTTTGACAAAACGCTCTGCACGCGCGACATGCAAGAGTACACTTTCATCCCCAGCCTTGGCATGCAACCGGACGATTTTTGGAGCGGCACAGGCGAGATTGCGTCAAAAGAGCAGATGGACAGCGTGCTGACGTATATGTATTGCATGATCACCGAGTCACAGCAATCGGGCAAGCCCTTCACAAGAGAAGACCTTGTGGAATGTGGCAAGCATATCGAATATTTGCCGGGCGTTGAAGAGTGGTTTGAGCGCGTCAATCGATACGGCGAAGATGCGGGCGTGAGAGTGGAACACTACGTGCTGTCATCGGGGCTGAAAGAGATCATCGAAGGCTCGAGCATCGCCAAGTTCTTCAAGAAGATATTTGCAAGCGAATTTCTCTATGATTCGCAGACTGGCAATCCCATTTGGGCGAAAATGGCGGTCAACTACACCAACAAAACCCAATTTGTATACCGCATCAACAAAGGCGTGCTTGACATCAGCAACAACGTGGACGTCAACGCATCCCGCCCCGACGACGACAGACGCGTGTATTTCAACAACATGATCTACATCGGCGACGGCTTGACGGACGTGCCTTGCATGAAACTTGTCAAACAATCGGGCGGACACTCCATTGCGCTCTATCAAAACGGACAAAAAGACAAAGTGCAACCCTTGCTGATACACGAACGCGTAGACTGGATCTTCGAAGCGGACTATCGCAAAGGTCAAGCCCTTGACCAAGCCATGCACGATTTGATCTGCAAGCTCGGCGTGGACAACAAGCTTATCCGTCTCAACAAATCTCAACTGAAAGAAATACAGTAAAAATCATCGCATATTTATAAGCGACACGCATTTTGTGTGTCGCTTTTTTGTTTGCTTGATTTTTACTGCTCTACCGCGCCGAAAATCTTTGCTATCAATTCACGCATGGACAAACATTCATGCCACAATTCCGCAGATTGTCGGCTTGCTGCTTCGCTCCGTTCAGTTTTTTTATTTTTTCGCATATTTATAAGCGGCACGCATTTTGTGTGCCGCTTTTTTGTTTTGTTTCAAGCCTGTGTTTTGACGTAATACGTTGCTCTGCCTGATCCGAGTTTTACAATGCTTCCTTCAAGTGCAAGTTTTCTCAGCGCAGTCTCAACCGAACTGTTGCTGAGCGAAGAACAATCGTTTGCAATGTCGCTCTTTGTAAACTTGCCTATCCTGCTATCCACTGCTCTTCTCACAATACCCAAAGCGGAGCCGCTTTCATTGACCAACTCTGCTCTGTCTTCAAAGTCTCTATACGCGGCGATGACGGTGCTTAGCGTATATTTTATAAACGGTACGGGGTTTTCGTTCCCATCGTCCCAACCGCTCTGCGCTTTTGCCAGCGCGTCGTAATATGCGCCTTTATTTGCTGAGATTTTCGACTCAAGCGAAACGTACTTGCCCACCATATATCCGCAACGATACAAAAGCAGCGTCGTAAGCAATCTGCTCATTCTGCCGTTTCCGTCCGAAAAAGGATGAATACACAAAAAATCATGAATGAAAACGGGTATCAAAATCAGCGGATCGATTTCGCTTTTCGACATAGCAATATTAAACTCACTGCAAATGCTATCTACTGCGAGCGGAGTCTCATACGGCGCAGGCGGAGTGAACAACACACGTTCTCTTCCGTTTTCCGTGATGGTGATATAATTTTGCACGTTTTTAAATTTTCCGCCGATATTCTTCTCAGAATGACTGTACAATATCTTGTGCAATTGCAAAATATAATTTGCGGTCATCGGAATGAATTCATAACTCTCGTGAATGACGTTGAGCACGTCTCTGTATCCTGCGATTTCTTCTTCGTCTCGGTTTTTCGGAGTGGTCTTTTCGGCAACGAGTTGTTTCAATCTCGTACTTGTCGTTCTGATGCCTTCGATATCGTTGGAACATTCCGTACTTTGTATTTTTGCAATTTCAACGAGCCTATCAAGTTTTTCGGGCTGATTTTTCAAAAAGAACTCTTGTCTTACTTTTGCTTCATGAATTGCAGTGAGATATCCCACGATTTCGGAATCCCACTTCATATCTTTCAGCTTTGAATAATTGAAATCTCTCACAACGCTTCTCCTATTTATTTTTTCTCACAAATATTATATGATTTTGTGAGAAAAGTCAATCGTTTATGCCAAAATATCATTTTTTCTCACAAAAACATGCTAATTTTGCGAGAAAAAACAAATCCCCGAGCAAAACGCTCGGGGATTTTGTTTGTTCAATAGCATTGATTATGCTTGTTTGGTGAGAGTATAGTCATCTGTTCCAACATAAAGTTTATATGCAAAACCAGTGTCCATAAACTTATATGTCGTTCCTGACTTCGTCCACGTGATTGTGTAGCCGTCTTCCGAAATGGTATAGTCAGTGATAGTATCGTTTATATTAACACCCCAAGACGAATCCACTTCTTTGTAGACAATGCTGTTTTCGCCAACAATCAATGTGTAATTCGTCGTATAACCATTAGTGCCTGTGAAAGTACCTTGCATGTCTGCCGTTACTGCCGCGCCGCCAGATACTTGCTTTGTGATGTTGCCATTTGCAAAATCGGAACATGTGTAGCCGTCTGAATCAATTGCTGTAACCGCAATCGTATTTGCATCTGTGAGTGTAAAAGTCCAATCATAACCTACAAAACTACTCAATGTGATTTTATTGTCAACAATCGTATATTTAGCAGTTTTACCGTTAAAATAGGAATTTTCACTTGTAAGAGTCAGCGTTCCTTCTCCGTTAAATGTGAACACAAACTTCTTTGCATTGTCTTCTGTTCTTGTCCAAGAGCCTGCAAACGCATCAAGAGTTGCCGCATGTTCGGTCTTGCTCAATTCGATTGCATCGTAGGAATCGGCAGCACAATAGTACCACTTGCCTGCGGTTTCTGCATCTTCGTAAACCATGTATTTTTTACCGCCGATAGTAAACTCATAGTTTGTGCCGAATAATTCTGTCACGTTGTAGTCTGCGCCTTCAACACCACCGACTGTGATGGACTTCTCTGCGATGACGATAACGGTGTTGTCATCCAAATACCAAGTGCCGCGTGCGCTTTCGGGGAAAGCAAAGGGTTTCTCGGTTTTGGTGTACGTGACGCTCTTGTTTTCTCTGAGATACTCTTCGTATGAGCTGTCATAACCGGTGACACAACCGTGGCTGATCACGACGTTGCCGTCAACAAGAGTGAGAGTGTAATCGGAATAGATGTTGGTGTATCCTTCTGCCGCATCATCATCTTTTGCGGAGTAAGAAAGAACAGTACCGTTCCAGTTCTTGGTGAGTCGCTTGTTTGTTCCTGCGATTGCAAGCCAAATGCGACCGTCTTCGATTGTGATTTCGATTGCATTGCCATTTGCATCGACATAATAGCCTACAAAGTCTTGTTCATGAGTTGTAACGGTGTAACCGTCTGCGATGAAGACTTTCCTTTCGCTGGTGCTTTCAACAAGCACTTTGCCACTGTCTTGGATGTTGTAGGTGCCGTTTACGTCAGAATTGACTTTTGCAATCGTTACGGTTGCGCCATCTTGGCTAAATTCGTAAGTACCGCGAGTTATGCTTGTGCTGTAAGAGCTCTTGTAGATATAGTTTACACCGCCAAAACCGTCAAGTTCAAAGGTGTAATATGTGCTACCGCTTTGGGTAAAGATTTGAGCCTTGCCGTCAGTGGTTTTTTCAAGGTAAACGCCTATCTCGGCACAAACGAGTCTGTCGGCATCGAGATCCCCGAAGAATACGTGGGCATGTATATGACGGACGATGAAAAGTTCAAAGTGGTCATCACCTATTCGTCAATCACAATCAACGGCGTGCAATACATTCCCTCTTCATACAGCGAAGCAGACGGTTTTGTCGGCACGTACGGCAGCGACACCGCGTATAGAGTGGCGTTCTATTCGGTTGCAGGCACGGTCAACAAGGACGTTTTGCAAATCGGCAACGGCGACAAGCTCAACCGCGTAGAATCGCTCAACCAAAACTACATCGGCACGTGGGAATCCGATCCCGCGATCACACAATACCACTATACAGTCGTGTTCACCGAAACTACACTCAAAATCAACGACAAGTTCTACCCCGTCAAGTACAACCAAGAATACGGCTATGAAGTGCAATTTGAAGGCGACGGTTTCTCCACCTACATTCGCTTTTTCTACAACTCGTTCGGCAATCCGAGCATGATTATGTACAGCAACAGCGGCACAACGGTCAATCTCTACAAGAAGATCCCCACCAAAGTGCCCGATGCAATTGTCGGCACGTGGGAAGGCATGGACGGAACAACCCCCATCACCGCCACAATCGACAAGGACGGCAAGCTGCAAATCAAGATCGGTGACGGCGAATTTGTCGCAATCAATGCGGAATACAACACCGACGAAAACCAATTCGAGTTCAAGCTTGGCGACAAAACCACGTTCTTTGAATACCGCGCCGACACGAAGACCTTCAATCTCTATCAAGTGGAAGGCTATAACGTGGACTTCACAAAATCGTCCAACTTCACCACTCCCAAAGCAATGCAAGGCACGTGGACAAGCGACAAGGGCGCAACCGTGACGATTGAGAAAAACAAAATTGTCGTCACGCTTGAAACAGGCGAGTCTTTCACGATCACGGAAGCAACCGTAACCGTCGAGCCCGGCGTGACACACATCGCATTTACAATCGGAAACGACGAGTACGATATAGAATACGGCACATATGGTGAAAAATTGTTTATGCAAAATCTCTCAAAAGAAATGACCTTTTATTACTTAACAAAAGTGACCGGATGAAATAATTAATATCATTATATAAAAAGCGGGACGCAAATGCGTTCCGCTTTTCATATAAATCATATTCGTTTTACATCCGTTTTCCACATATCTTTTGCGACGTAAAATCGTCGATACGTGTGATTAGATATTCGATATTACACGGCAAATCATATTGCAGACGTGCAAATTTATCAATATTTTTTTGCCGAAAAAACATCAATCGTCAACGCCAGTTTTCCGTCAAGAAAGCCAAAGCCAAATGATGAGCGCAGTCAGTCCAAAGCCGACAAGCACGACAAGGATTCTCGGCAACATAACTTCAAACATTGCGCGTATCATCGCGCGCTGTTCTTTGCGCGTGACGTCGCTTTTTTGGCGTTTATGTTTGGGCGTGTTCTCTCTATTCTGAAAAGCGGCGCGCCTGTATTTTGGCAACTCGTCGCCGTTCATAGGAGCTACGGTCATGCCGTTGTCCCAATCTTCTTGCCTGTCTTTTCTGCTCATATTTTTATTATAGCGTGAATTGAGTGCAAAATCAATCGCTTTTGTCAAGTGCGCTCACCGCTCGTTCTCTTTAATGTTTTCGGATATTTTTCAATATTTGCGTTTTTGGCGCAAATATTACAATTTGTGCGGATAGAATGTCGGTTTTTCGCTAAAACCTGCGATAAACGGAATTGCGTTTGTCATGTTTTGGATGGAGCGTTTGCGCACTTATTCACATTTTTTGCCGATTTTTTGAATTTTGCGTGCGGTTTTTGCAAGAAAAATGTCGTCAATCGTTTCCCAAATCAAATATATTGTAGTATGATAATCATACGCTAAATACATTTTATATACGCGCTCGTGCGCGCAAAAGGCAGAAAAAATGAATAAGTATGCAATCGTAAACGCAAACGTCATCAGCGGAAAAGAGAACGACGAAGTGCTGAAAGACGCGGTTATCGTCGTCGAAGACGGGCATATCCAAGATGTCACGACAGACAAGTCAAGAGCCGTCGGCATGAAACAAATCGACCTTGGCGGCAAGTATATTTTGCCGGGACTTATCAATATGCACGTACATCTTCCCGGCTCCGGCATGCCCAAAGATACCAAGAAACAGAACAAAGAAACCGTGCGCAAGCTCATGAGCCACAAACTCACGAAGTATATCGTATACAGACTTTGCGCAAGCTACGCAAAGGTGGAACTTATGTCGGGCGTCACCACCATACGCACGGTTGGCGGACTTGACGACATCGACTCTATCATCAGAGACAAGTCAAACGCAGGCAAAATCAAAGCGCCCCGTATTCTCGCGTCCAATATGGCGGTTTCCGTCAAGGACGGACACATGGCAGGTTTGCTTGCCTACGAAGCCAAAGACGCTCAAGACGGAGCAAAGCTCGTGGATAAAATCGCAAAAACCAATCCCGACCTTATCAAGCTCATGATAACGGGCGGTATTCTCGACGCCAAAGTGGAGGGCGAACCCGGCGTATTGCGTATGTCCCCCGAGATCGTCAAAGCATGCTGCGACAGAGCCCACGAATACGGTTTCAAAGTGGCGGCGCACGTGGAAAGCCCGCTCGGAGTCACGGTTGCGCTTGAAAACGGCGTTGACACAATAGAGCACGGCGGCACTGTCACAGAGCATGAAGTTGAATTGTTCAAAAAGAACGGCGGCGCGCATATTTTGACAATCTCCCCCACCGTTCCGCTCACGCTCTTCCCGCTTGAAAAATCGGGCGGCACGAAACTGCACAAAATCAACAGCGAAGTGGTGTTCAAAGGCATGTTGCAATGCGCAAGAACCTGCCTTGACAACGGCATCCCCGTGGGACTTGGCACAGACACCGCTTGCCCCTACGTCACCCACTATGACATGTGGCGCGAGCTTATGTATTTCAAAAAATATCTCGGCGTGTCAAACGAGTTTGCAATCCACACCGCAACGCTCGGCAATGCTAGAATCGCAGGCATAGACGACATCACCGGCTCGATTGAAATCGGCAAATCCGCAGACTTTATGGTGGTCAACTCCAATCCGCTCGAAGACCTTGAAACCTTGCGCAATCCGCAAATGGTCGTCTTGCGCGGCAAAGTCACCAAACACCCCAAGGTGAAGAAGTTTGCCTACGTGGAAGAAGAACTCGACAAATACATCAGATAACGCCAAATCGCGCGCTATCGCGCAAAACGCACCAAAAAGACACGCAATACGCGTGTCTTTTGTTTTGTAGTGTTTGTTTTATATAGTGGTATTGAAAAAGAGTTTAGTTCTATTAACAAATAAACATACGGGCACAAATATCAGTTATTCCTTGTCATCCTGAGCGAAGTCGAAGGATCTAGCGTAGCGA
>ULSH01029182.1_pt1 | contig 24182 bp, 23 predicted proteins | sample 1956151 | NCBI WGS metagenome assembly ULSH01 (sample SAMEA4835702, study PRJEB28245) | human gut metagenome | biome: gut microbiome; material: fecal sample | place: Denmark | collected 2008 | reverse complement strand
CCCTTGCAAGGGGGAACGGTGATAGGGAAAACACCTGAGGAAAGGGGAAAGTTGCATTTAAGTTTTACATGTATAACCTTGTAGAACCGAGAACTTATAAAAACTTGTCGGGTGTGAAAACTTTGTTGAAATATACACCGATATAGTGTATAATAGTAAATCGAAAAAAATCGTGCGCGCAGGCGCATGCGCCTTATGGCGAATATAGAAAGGTGAAATATGTCGCTTTTTAACGAAAACAAATTCAAAATCAAGAAAATTGAAAAGATAGCCGCAAAGGTTGAGGCTCTCGCTCCCGTCTATGCGGATATGGACGACAACACTCTCGTTGCGCAAACCGCGGTGCTGAAAGACAGGCTTGCAAACGGCGAAGATCTCGATCATATTCTCCCCGACGCATACGCGCTTGTGAGAGAAGCTGCCGAAAGAGTGCTTGGTATGCGCCACTTCCACGTGCAGATACTCGGCGGCATCGCTTTGCATCAAGGTCGTATCGCCGAGATGGGCACAGGTGAGGGCAAGACGCTTGTGGCAACACTGCCCGCGTATCTCAACGCGCTTACGGGCAAGGGTGTGCATGTTGTCACCGTCAACGACTATCTTGCCACTCGTGACGCGGCGTGGATGGGAAAGCTCTACAAGTTTTTGGGGCTTACGGTTGGCGTTGTCGTGCCGGGGATGAGCTCGGAAGACAAGCGCAAGGCGTATGAGAGCGACATAACCTATTGCACCAACAACGAGCTTGGGTTCGACTTCCTTCGCGACAATATGGTGGTCAGAAAGCAAGACAAGGTGCAACGCGAGCTGAATTTTGCAATCATCGACGAGGTGGACTCCATTCTCATCGACGAGGCAAGAACTCCGCTTATTATATCGGGAAGGGGCGGCAAGTCGAGCGAGCTGTACAAGAGCGCGGACAACTTTGCTCGCCAATGCAGAGAAGGTGACGATTTCACCATTGACGAAAAGGAAAAATCAATTATGCTCACCGACCAAGGCGTTGAGAAAGCGGAAAGATTCTTCCACGTCGTCAATCTCACCGACCTTGAAAATACCGACTTGTATCACCACATTCAAGCGGCGTTGAAAGCGCACTTTATGATGAAACGCGACAAGGACTATATCGTCAGTGACGGCGAAGTGCTTATCGTTGACGAGTTTACGGGACGTATCATGATCGGCCGCCGCTACAACGAAGGCTTGCATCAGGCGATCGAAGCAAAAGAACACGTTGCCATAAGAAGCGAAAACAAGACGCTTGCGACAATCACTTTCCAAAACTTCTTCCGCATGTACAAGAAACTCTCGGGTATGACGGGCACGGCAAAGACCGAAGAAGACGAGTTTGAAGGCATCTATCGCCTTGACGTTGTCACCATTCCGCCCAACAGACCGTCAAGAAGAGTGGACGAACACGACCAAATCTACACCAAAGTCAGCGGCAAAATCACCGCAATCGTGCAAGATATCATCGATCATCACGCAACGGGACAACCAATTCTCGTGGGCACGATAAGCGTTGAAAAGAGCGAAGAACTCAGCAATATTTTGAAGAGAAAGGGCATTGCTCACAACGTGTTGAACGCAAAATTCCACAAGCAAGAGTCCGAGATCATCGCTCAAGCGGGCAGGCTCAACGCCGTGACTATCGCAACGAACATGGCAGGTCGCGGAACGGATATTATGCTGGGCGGCAATGCGGAATTCCAAGCCAAGCAAAAGATGGAAAAGAACGGTTATCCGCTTGAAGTCATCGAGCTTGCATCTTCTCCGCACGCAAGCCAAGATCCCGAAATCATCGCCGCAAAGGAAGTGTACAAGCACCACTACGAAGCATTCAAAGCCATTTGTGATGAAGAAAAAGCAAAGGTGGCGGAATTGGGAGGCTTGAGAATCATCGGCACGGAACGTCACGAAAGCCGCCGTATAGACAACCAGTTGCGTGGCCGTAGCGGTCGTCAGGGCGATCCGGGCAGCACGGTGTTCTACATCTCAATGGAAGACGACATCGCGCGTATTTTCGGCGGTGACAGAATGAAAACCATTGCCGAGGCTATGAATCTCGGCGACGACGTGCCTATCTCAAACGGCATCATCACAAAGCAAATCGAAAAGGCGCAACGTCTTGTCGAAGGCAGAAACTACTCCATAAGAAAACAAGTGTTGAGCTATGACGACGTGATGAACGCTCAGCGCGAACTTATCTACAAAGAGCGCGGCAAAGTGCTTGACGGCATGGACGTTCACGAGCAAATCATGGACATGATAGACGACCTTGCAGAAGAAATCATCGGCTACTATGCCGACTACAAGACGGACTATCAGACGTGGGATTATCAGGCGTTCAACACTGCTCTGGAAAAGAAAATGATCCCCCAAGGCACAAATCTTATGACGCCCGAACTTTGCTCTTGCTACGATGTGTACAAGCTCAAAGAAGCGGTGCTCAAGATCGCCAACAAGGACTACAATGACAAAGTGGACGCTCTCGAAAAGGAAGGCTTTGACTTCAAAGAGCTTGAAAGAGTGGTGCTGCTCAAGACCGTTGACTCCAAGTGGATGGAACATATCGACGCCATGGACGCACTGCGCCGAGGCATCGGACTTCGCGGCTACGGACAAAGAGATCCCGTCATCGCATACCGCCAAGAAGGCTGGGATATGTTTGAAGACATGGTGTCGAGAATACACTCAGAGACGGCGTCCATCCTTCTCAAAATCCACGTGGAAAAGAGAGAAGACGGCTCAAAAGCCGAAGTAAGACAAAACATCGCAACCGCCCAAAAGAGCGTCGCTCAACAAAAGAAAGTGGGCAGAAACGATCCTTGTCCGTGCGGCAGCGGTCTCAAATACAAGAATTGTTGCGGAAAGAATCAATAAACCAAATCGAACGTTTATCGAATAAAAACCGCAAGATAAAACCGCTGTATCGGCAGCAAAACGCAATTACGACAGGCAGGAATATATGTTAGATTACAACGAACCGAGAAACCAACTTAGCAAGATGCGCACCGAAATGGTGCGCGCTTACGAGTCCATAAATCCCGACAAAATGCGCCAAAGAATCGCAGAGCTTGAAAAAGAGCAGAATGCGGACGGATTTTGGAACGATACCGACAACGCAAAAAAAGTCAGCCGCGAGATAAGTCAACTCCAAGGCAAAATCGACAAGTTCGAGAAGATGATTGCGCGCATTGACGATGCAATCGACACCGTGGATATCATAGAGCTCGAAGGCGATGAAACCGAAGACGAGAAATTGTTGACGACGGTGCACGATCTGGGCGAGGCGGTGGAGAGCCTTTCGCTTGCAACGCTGCTCAGCGGCAAATACGATTCGCTCAACGCAATACTCACTTTGCACGCGGGCGCAGGCGGAACGGAGGCGCAAGACTGGTGCTCCATGCTGTATAGAATGTACACGCGCTATTGCGAGCGTACGGGCTGGACTTGCACCGAGCTCGATTATCTCGCAGGCGACGAGGCAGGCGTAAAATCCGTCACTTTCAGGGTGGAAGGCGACAACGCATACGGATATCTCAAAGCGGAAAAAGGCGTGCATAGACTTGTGCGTATTTCGCCGTTTGATGCAAACGCAAGAAGACATACGTCTTTTGCGTCCCTTGAAGTTATGCCAGAGATCATCGACACGGCGGAAATCGAGATTCGCCCCGAAGATCTCAAAGTGGACACCTATCGCTCGTCGGGCGCAGGCGGTCAGCACGTCAACAAAACAGAGAGCGCAATTCGCATAACCCACATCCCGACAGGCATCATCGTTGCGTGTCAAAACGAAAGAAGTCAGATCCAAAACCGCGAAGTCGCAATGCAAATGCTCCGCTCAAAACTCATCGAAAAGCGTGAGCGCGAGCGTGAAGAAGAGGCGGCGCAAATCAGCGGTCAGCTCAAAAAAATCGAGTGGGGCAGCCAAATTCGCTCGTACGTGTTCTGCCCCTACACCATGGTCAAGGATCACCGCACAAACTACGAAACCGGCAACGTACAGGCGGTTATGGACGGCGATTTGGACGGGTTTATCAACGAATATCTCAAACTTTCGTCCATTCAAAAATAAGGCAAAACAGGCGTAAAAAGGCTATGAATAGTTTGCAAAACAAAGAAAATTTGACGGTGCTCGCCATCGAGTCGAGCTGTGACGAGACCGCTTGCGCAATCGTGAGAAACGGCAGAGAAGTCGTATCAAACGTTGTGGCAACGCAAATCGAGATACACAGACGTTTCGGCGGCGTTGTGCCCGAGATTGCAAGCAGAAATCACACGCTCGCAATCGAAAACGTCGTCAAAGAAGCGCTTGAAAAGGCAAATATGACCAAGGACGACATCGACGCCGTTGCCGTCACCTACGGCGCGGGGTTGCTCGGAGCGTTGCTTGTGGGAGTGAACTTTGCAAAATCGCTCGCGTATGCGTGGGGCAAGCCTTTGTTTGCCGTATCGCACGTCAAAGGACATATCGCCGCAAACTATATCGATTCCACGCTCGAACCGCCGTATCTTTGCTTGCTCGCAAGCGGCGGACACACCGCAATCGTCAAGGTGCTTGACTATGAGCATCTTCAGCTTGTCGCTCAAAGCCGAGACGACGCGTGCGGAGAAGCCTTCGACAAGGTGGCAAGAGTGCTCGGTTTGCCATATCCCGGCGGCCCTGAAATCCAAAAACTCGCCAAGGAAGGCAACGCGGTCTTCGATATGCCAAAACCGCACTTTTCGGAAAAGGACGAGTTGTATTTCAGTTATAGCGGCTTGAAAACGTACGTCATCAATCTCGTGCACAATCTCCAACAGAAAGGGCAGGAGATTTCCAAAGCGGACGTGGCGGCAAGTTTTCAAAAATCCGCAACGGCGCAACTCGTGGATACGCTCAAAATCGCAATCGAGCGCACCGGAATACGCAAAATCGCCGTCGCAGGCGGCGTCAGTGCAAACGAAGAATTGCGCGCGCGTTTCGACGATCTTGCAAAACACGGCGCGGAAGTGCATTATCCAAAACTGAAATATTGCACCGACAACGCTGCTATGATCGGTGCGGCGGCTTGCTTTATGATCAAAAGCGGCATGCAAGAGAGCGATTTGTCCCTCGATGCCAAAGCAACCGTTCCGCTCAAATGACGAATTGCATAGAAAAAGTGGCGCGAAATTATTTTTTTGCTTAAATTCCGTTGCCAAAATCGCATAATGTGATATAATAACCAAGCAAGCGAAAATCACAGGCTGTCACAGCCGCGAAATTCGTGGGGATATGGCTCAGTTGGTAGAGCGTCGCGTTCGCAATGCGAAGGTCAGGGGTTCGAATCCCCTTATCTCCACCACAAAAATATCGTACAAATGTACGATATTTTTTTATGTGGGATAGGGGATTCCCACGATTTCATCGTGGTGTTGCTTTGCAACATGAACCCCTTCGGGCTGATAACAAACGAAGAGAGACGCAAGCGCGTAGCATTTGCGGACATCGAGTGCAGTTTCATAGCCAACAAATCAGACACGAAGTGTCCGCGAAAGGCGCAGTGCAAAGCACGATTTGTTGAGCGTAGACGCTCAGAGAAGTGAACAAGTTCACTCTCTTCGCTATTACGGAAGCGTCCAGGTCGCTTCCTACGAATCCCCTTATCTCCACCACATTTTACCAATCCGCACCGGTGGCGGATTGGTTTTTTATTCTCTTGGATTATTTTGCATAAATCTTATTTTTAAAATGATAGATATTTTACAAATAAATATGTCGTTGTTTTTTATCAAACGCAAACATATATTTTTATTATGAAGGGAAAAAAATACATAGTTGCAAATCAGAATAAGGCTCTAATCCAACATTACAAGTATATCAATTATATTTTTTCGGATTTAAACACTATAATTGACGAGCGAGGTAATGATAGATCGTTAAAAAAAAGCACTAAAAAAGGAAAAACATTGAAAAATAATAATTTTTGATTTATAATAAAAAAAATACGCAAGAAGGGGAGATTTATGGAAAAAAAAGATTTTCTTCGCTTATCACTAATTCTAAATGATAATCAGTCAACAACATTTAAAAACAAGCTCAAAAGATTGATAACGGAAGTTTTACGCGAGCATTATGGCGACGGCATGACCATTCAGGAGATTGTGATTGAATTAAGGGACAATTTTGCGCTCGAGTTTTCGGCTAATGAAATTTTAAGTATAATGACACTCAAGCACAAATCAAAATCGTTGCGAAAGAACAATACATATTGGGCGATGACGTTGTTATAGCCGCCGACAACATTAAGAAAATCGGCGAATTGATAGCGTTGCTTACTATAAGAACCGTTATGTGCCGTTCGGGCAAAGACTTATATCGTCTTTATGACGGACTTATCAAAGATTGTAATAAATCAAACGATTCTCTTGCCGAATACTCGGACGGATATGACATAGCGCAAACCGCAATACTTTTCCTTTGCGAACACATAGGCAAAAGGCTTGGCGACACTTATACAACTACTCGTGGAAACATTATATCGATTAAGCAAGCGTGCTTCCGGTTTACGGATAGATACTTAGACAAGCAATTCACTCGCCATTTGGAGCACACAACCGTCATAAACGACAGCGTTGCGTCGTCGCACATAACTTTTATCGACGATGAATCCAACAACGATTATACCGCCGTTGACGCACTCATAAAAAGAATGAATTTGACGCAAGGCGAATATGACGTTCTTTGCGCCTATATGTCGGGATTGACTTATCTCGAAGTCACACAACTTATGAACGTCAACCGCACGACTATATGGCGCAGAAGAATGAAGTTGCAAAAAAAATATTTACTATCAACAAATGTCTATAAATACAGAAACTCTTTGATCTTTAATCATCATATCTCTAAACTCATCCAATGCACGAGTTCCACCAGTCATCCATCGTGAAGGAATAATCATTGTAAAATAATTTGGTGAAAGTTTTTTTGACATGTTTACAAACAACTGATAGATAGGTATTGCATTTGCTTTTCCTTCTATTTCCGATGTTGATAATTGATAAGGTGGATTAGATATAATTACGTCAAATTTCATATTGAATATTTTCTCCGGGTTTTCTGTGTGTATAAATTCATATGCGTGAGTTTCTTTGCCTTCTTCTCGTTTCCATTGGGCTTCTGACGCACCGCAATATTTGCACTTGCCGCCGACAAAAACGTGGTTTACTTTGCGAAAACGGGTATTGCCTTCGGCGGTGTCGAAATGAGAAATCGAGTATTCGCCGTTTGGATATTTTGAGCAATACAGGCTACGGCGGGATAACAGACTTGTTAGTTCCGTGATTGCAATGCCGAAAAGTTGCTTGTGGAAGATATGGTCGATACGTTCTTGCAAGTTAGGGATTTTATCTTGCAATCCTAGACCAAACAATCCATTTTGAGATACTTTACGTTATAAACCGCCGACACAAACTGCGTTTCAACCTTGAAAAAACACCAACCACTCCTTACGGTGCGGATTAGTTCAAATCCTTTCCACCGGTCAGAATACAAGTTGAACCCCTCAACTTGTATTCTTTTTTTTTGCTATTTTGGGGGAATTAAAGTTTCACGATGCAATAAAAAGGCTCGTCGACAAATATGCCTGTAATTTTGTCGTAACAAGAAATAGTCGTTGAATTTGAGTATAATAAAAAGCCCTGACAATCGTCAGGACTCTTTGTTATCGGGCTTGTAAATCGTATCTCGATTCTGTCATTATATAGTATTATTTGATCAACCAAATAGTTTATTATAAGGTTTTAGATGGCTTTCATAAGGTGGAAATATTGCTTTGGAGTCAGGTCAAATTCCTTTTTGAAGGCGCGGAAAAAGTGGGTGTAGTCAGAGAATCCACAGCGCACGTAAACGTCAGTTATGGACAGACCTTGCTCAATCAATTCCTTGGACATAAGCAGGCGTTTTTTCAGGATATAATTGTGGGGTGAAACGCCGGTTTCTTCCTTGAAAAGGTGGGCAAAATAATACTTGTTGGTATACAGTGCGTTTGATATGTCGTCAAGGGTGATTGGCTCAGTTAGATGCTCGGAAATATACTCGATTGCACGGGATATAATCTCGGATTGTTCCGCCTGTTTTGCTTGCCTGTTTTTAAGATAATGAGCACCTAAAAGGGTGAGGGCGGTGATGACGTGATTTTCTGCAGTCAAGTCCGCGCCAAAAGAGTTGGAGTTTTCATTTTCGATGACTGCAATAAGCTCGGTCACAAGTTTGTCAGAAAGAGCGGAGTTTCTCACAAGATAAGCACCCTTTTCCTTTGCCTTTTGAAAGCAGGTGGCAAGGTCGGTTGAGGGGGAGGAAAGACGCTTGACGTAGGCAGGATTTATCCACAGCACGATGCGGTCATAGGACTTGCTTCCGTCCTTGACGTTGGGTTGGTGCAGATAGTTTGGGGGGATGAGCAAAACGTCCCCCGCTTGCAAACGATATAGGCCGTCCTCAACGATATAATCAACTGCCCCCCCGATGAAGCAGTATACCTCATAAAAATCGTGGGAGTGCATCTCAACGGTTTTGAAATACTTATCACGGTAAAGATTTACTTCGAAATCTTTCTTTGACATAAGCTGTGAAGATTGCCATTTTGTGGTGATATTTTCTCTCATAATTCAATTTTAATCCAATACAGCAAGATTTGCAAGTTATTTCGCAATTTTGTCAATTTACTGACAAAAAATGCAGTAGTATAATACAACTATAAAGTGAATATTATCTCATCCATGCATACGCCGTTGTGGTTGCAAAACGACAACAACGCTGCAAAAGACGCAACCTAAAAAAGGAAGAAAAAAATGTTTTTTGACAATAAAGTTTTTCTTGAAAACGACAAAGCAGTGGAACTTTACGAATACGCAAAGTCCCTGCCTATTTTTGATTATCACTGCCACCTTGCTCCCCAAGATATCCTTGGCGACAAGGTTTTTTCAAATTTGACGGAATTGTGGCTCAACGGCGACCACTACAAGTGGCGCATTATGAGAGCATACGGCGTTGACGAGAAGTTCATCACCGGTGACGGCGACGACAAAGAGAAGTTTTTCCGCTTTGCTGAGGCTTTGCCTCACTTCATCGGCAACCCTGTCTATCACTGGGCACACCTTGAACTGAAAAAGTATTTTGACCTCACTCTCCCTATTTGCCCTAAAAACGCAGAGGAGATTTGGACTCGCACCCTTGAAAAGATGGCTGACGGCAGTTTTTCTGCAAAGAAACTGATTGAACGTTCAAACGTTTGTGCAGTTGTCACCACAGACGACCCCGTTGACGACCTTTCCGCCCATAGAGCAATTGCAGGTGAAGACAACCCCTTCAAGGTGCTTCCTTGTTTTAGAGCAGACCGTCTCATCAACATCGACAAGCCTGACTATGCAGACTACGTCAAGAAACTGGGTGAAGTGGCAGGGGTTGAAATCAAAGGATTCAATGAACTTCTTGAAGCAGTTGAAAGACGCCTTGATTTCTTTGTGGCAAACGGCGCAACCGCAGTGGACATCGGCATGGAAGATTTCCCCTTTGGATACGGAGACGTCAGTAAATGCGACGACATCATTAAAGATAGACTTGATGAAAAATTCATTGATGATGAAGACAAGGCGGAATTCCAGTTTACCCTTATGGCACACATTGCAAAGATGCTTCGTGACAGAGGCATGGTGATGCAACTGCACGTAGGTGTCATCCGCAACTGCAACACAGCCCTTTTTGACAGATGTGGCGTTGACGTGGGCGGTGACAGTGTGGCAAACGTCCTCAACGTCAACAATGCAAGGGATTTCCTTGACTACGTTGAGCAAAACGGAGGCCTTCCTAAGACAATAATCTACACTCTGAATCCCACCGCCTATTATCCTCTTGCCACCCTCATCGGGGACTTCCAAGGAGGAGAAAGAGGCAAGATTCAACTGGGTGCAGCTTGGTGGTTTATGGACCATCGTGACGGCATAAAAGAGCAGATGAGGGTGCTGGCTTCAACAGGCGGGCTTGGTCTTTTCAACGGTATGCTCACAGACAGCAGAAGCTTCACCTCATACGCTCGACACGACTATTTCCGCAGAATATTCTGCTCACTTGTTGGTGAGTGGGTTGAAAGCGGTGAATATCCCGACGACAAGGAAACCCTTGAAAATCTTGTGAAAAACGTTTGCATTGACAATGCAAAAAAATATTTTGGAGTTTGATATGAAACTGACTTTTAGATGGTATGGTCTTGGTGACAGAATCCCCCTTGACTACATAAGACAAATCCCCAATATGTACAGTGTTGTGACAGCAGTCTACGACGTGCCCGTAGGCGAAGTGTGGCCCAGAGAAAGCATTGCAACTCTTGTGAGAGAAGCAGAGGCTCACGGACTTAAAGCAGAAGTCATCGAGTCCGTTCCCGTCCACGAAGACATCAAACTTGGCCTCCCCACAAGAGACAAGTATATCGCCAACTACTGCGAGAATATTCGTCGTCTTGGTGAAGTGGGTGTCAAGTGCATTTGCTACAACTTCATGCCCGTCTTTGACTGGACAAGAACACAACTGGACAAGTTGGCAGAAGACGGCTCAACAAGCCTTGTATACTACGGCGAACAACTCGACGGCAAGGACCCTTTGGTTGATGATATGAACTTGCCCGGTTGGGACGCAAGTTATCAAAAAGAGGACTTAAAACGTCTGTTTGAGCAATATAAAGCCGTGGATAGTGAAAAGTTGTGGGAAAACCTTGGCTACTTCCTTGAACGCATAATCCCCGTTGCAGAGGAGTGTGGCATCAACATGGCAATCCACCCCGATGATCCACCGTGGGATATCTTTGGCCTGCCTCGTATCATCACCAACGAGAAGAATATCGACAGATTCCTCTCCCTTGTTGACAGCCCCAATAACGGTCTCACTTTCTGCACGGGCTCACTGGGTGCAGATAAAAACAACGACCTTGTTGCAATGGTCGACAAGTACGCAAAGATGGGCAGAATCCACTTTATGCACGTGAGAAATATCCGTGTCTTCGACAATGGATTTGAGGAGTGTGCTCACGACCAATCCGCAGGCACGCTTGACATCCTCGGCATTATGAAAGCCCTCTATGACAACAACTTTGACGGCTATCTCCGCCCCGACCACGGCAGAATGATTTGGGGGGAAGAAGGCAAGCCCGGATACGGTCTTTACGATAGAGCACTGGGCGCAAGTTATATCAACGGCGTATGGGAAACCCTCAACAGATTCAACAAGCAGTCAAAATAAATCGAAACAAAACCCTAAAAGGAAAAGGATAATTATGAAAACACCTATCAGCATCAATTTGAACAATAAAGTTGTGGTCATCACAGGAGCAGGCGGAGTCATCTGCGGATGCCTTGCAAAGGCCCTTGCATCAAACGGCGCAAAGGTTGCACTCCTTGACCTCAATCTTGAAGCAGCAGAGGCTGTGGCAAATGAAATAGTCGCAGAAGGCGGTGTGGCAAAGGCATACAAGACAAACGTCCTTGACAAGGAAAATCTTGAAGCCGTCCGTGAAGAAATTGAAAAGGATTTGGGTGTCACCGACATCCTCATCAACGGCGCAGGCGGAAATAACCCTCGTGCCACCACGGACAATGAATACTGCACCTTTGAAAAACAAGTGGACAAGGACTTTTTTGACCTTGACGCAGGCGGGGTAAGATTTGTCTTTGAACTGAACTTCATCGGCAGTTTCCTCCCCACCCAAGTTTTCTGCAAAGGTATGGTTGGAAGAAAGGGCTGTTCCGTCCTGAACATTTCATCAATGAACGCCTTTACACCTCTCACCAAAATCCCTGCATACAGCGCGGCAAAGGCAGGCATCAGCAACTTTACAGAGTGGCTTGCAGTGCACTTTGCAAAGGTGGGCATCCGTGTCAACGCAATTGCGCCGGGATTTTTTGTGACCAATCAAAACAGAGCATTGCTCTTTGACGCAGAGGGCAACGCAACTCCCAGAACAAAGAAAATTCTGAACGCAACCCCTATGGAAAGATTTGGCGAAGTTGAGGAACTTGTGGGCGCAACTCTCTTCCTTTTGAGTGAAGAAGCAGCAGGTTTCATCACTGGTGTAGTCCTTCCCATTGACGGCGGTTTCAGCGCATATTCAGGTGTGTAGAGGTGACTATGGACTTTTCATTTTTCAACACAAACAAAGTAGTGCCCGTTGTGGTGCTTAACAGCATTGACGAAACAATCCCCAAACTCAGCGCATTGAAGCGTGGGGGCATCAACGTGGCGGAAATCACTTTCCGTACATCTTGTGCACCCGATTGCCTTGCACTGGCAGTCAAGACTTTCCCCGATATGCTTGTGGGCGTTGGCACAATCATCAATAGAGAACAATGCGTGAAGGCCCTTGACATTGGGGCAAAGTTTGTTGTGTCCCCCGGCTTTTCAAAGGAAGTGGCAGAAGAGTGTATCTCCCGTGACGTACCCTATATCCCCGGCGTCATCACCCCCACAGAGGTTATGATGGCAAAGGCAGTTGGTCTCAACGTCCTCAAGTTTTTCCCTGCCAGTGACTTTGGCGGAATCAAAACAATGAAAGCATTGTCAGCAGCATTTCCTGACGTCCGCTTTGTGCCTACAGGCGGTGTTGGTGAAAGCAATCTCCACGAATTCCTTGGACAAAAATTTGTCATTGGCGCAGGTGGAAGCTGGATGATGAAAGGAACTGAAAGCGACATCGAAACCGCATCAAGACGTGCGGTGGAAATCGCAAAGGAGTATATATGAGAGTAATTACGTTTGGCGAAATTATGTTGCGTTTTGCCCCTGAGGGCTACAACCGTCTTTTCCAAACCCCTGTCCTCAACGGCACTTTTGGTGGCGGTGAAGCAAACGTTGCAGTGTCCATTGCAAACTTTGGCGGAGATGCCGCATTTGTGACAAAACTCCCTGAAAACGCAATCGCAGAAGCCTGCATCAGAGAGCTTCGTGGCTTTGGCGTTGACACAAAATTCATCGCACGTGGCGGTGAAAGAATGGGGGTCTATTATATGGAGAAGGGTGCATCTTGCCGTCCTTCAAACGTCATCTATGACAGAGCGCACTCATCAATTTCAACAGCAACCGACAGCGACTTTGACTGGGACAAAATCTTCACCGGAGCAGACTGGTTCCACTTCACAGGCATCACTCCCGCCATCAGTGATGAACTTGCCAAAGTGACCTTAAACGCACTTAAAGTTGCAAAAGCAAAGGGATTAAGCGTCAGTTGTGACCTTAACTACCGCAAAAAACTTTGGTCAAGAGAAAAGGCGAAAGAGGTTATGACAAGCCTTATGCCTTACGTTGACCTGTGCATTTGCAATGAGGAAGACGCAAAGGACGTCTTCGGTATTGAAGCGGACGGCACCGACATTGAAAAGGGTGCATTGAGCCGTGAGGGATACGTGGGTGTAGCCAAAAAACTCACTGACAAATTCGGATTTAAGAAAGTGGCAATCACTCTCCGCGAAAGTTTTTCAGCCAACGACAACGATTGGTCTGCAATGCTTTACGCTGACGGCGTAGCGCACTTCTCAAACAAATATTCACTGCACATCGTAGATAGAGTCGGTGGTGGTGACAGCTTTGGTGCAGGGCTCATCTACGGCCTCACCAACGGCTACACCAACCAAGACGCGCTCGAATTTGCAGTGGCAGCAAGCGCACTGAAACACACCATTGAAGGCGACTTCAATCGTGTCGGTGTCAAGGAAGTACAGTCACTCATCAAAAACGGCGGAAGCGGTAGAGTGCAAAGATAGATTATAATAAAGGAGAGAATATATGAGCAGAGTACTTATCAACACAGGATGGCGTTTCTTCAAAAACTGCAACAGCATTGAAGAAATGGACGCAATTAAAAGCATCAAAGTCAATTTGCCCCACACTTGGAACAACCTTGACGGTCAAGACGGCGGAAACGATTATTTCCGTGGCAAGTGTTTCTACAGAAAGAAAATCGCTCTCACCAAAAAGGAAAACAAGGTGTATTATCTTGAATTCCGTGGTGTCAACGCAATGAGTGAAGTGTTTGTCAACGGCGTGTCCGTTGCATATCACGAAGGCGGTTTTTCAACCTTCCGTGCCAACATCACCGACCAACTTGTTGACGGCGAAAACACAATCATCGTGTCCGCAGACAACTCCGCAAACGACAGAGTCTATCCTCAAATGGCAGACTTCACTTTCTTTGGCGGTATCTACAGAAACGTGTATATCATCGAAGCACCCGCAGTGAGATTTGACCTTGACTATCTGGGCGGAGAAGGCGTTAAAGTGACACCCATCGTCAACGAAGACGGCAGTGCAACAGTCACGGTGAACAGCTATATCACCGGTGCAACCGACGGCGGGACAGTAAAGTGCGACATCCTCTTTGATGGCGAAGTGGTGGCAACGGCAGAAGCACCTGCAACTGCAAAAACAACCCTCACCTACACCCTTGAAAATCCCATTCTTTGGGACGGCGTTGAAAACCCTGCACTCTACACAGCAAAAGTCACTCTCACCACAGACAACGACAGCGATGAAAGAGTTGTCCGCTTTGGTGTCCGCACAATGAAGGCAGACAAAGACGGCTTCTGGCTCAACGGCAGAAAATATCCCCTCCACGGCGTATCCCGTCACCAAGACAGACAAGATATGGGTTGGGCAATCACCGAAAAGGAACACAAGGAAGACATCGACCTCATCAAAGAACTGGGCGCAAACACAATCCGTCTTGCACACTATCAACACGACCAATACTTCTATGACCTCTGCGACGAATACGGTATGGTGGTCTGGGCAGAAATCCCCTACATTTCATCACATCTTGCCAACGGCGATGAAAACGCAGTGAGCCAAATGAAGGAACTCATCACACAAAACTACAACCACGCATCAATCTTCTGTTGGGGACTGAGCAATGAAATCACCATCACCGGTGAAAGTGAAGAGATGATGGCACTCCACCACAGACTCAACGACCTTTGCCACGATATGGACAAAACTCGTCCCACAACCATGGCAAACGTGACAATGCTTGACATAAACTCTCCCATCATCGACCTCCCCGACATCATGTCATACAACCACTATTTCGGCTGGTATATGGGCGACGTCAACGGCAACGCAGAATGGCTTGACGACTTTAGAGCAGCACGCCCCGACAGAACAATCGGCATCAGCGAATACGGCTGTGAAGCAATTCTCACTTGGCACAACTCAGACCCCAAGCAAGGTGACTACAGTGAAGAATATCAAGCATATTATCACGAAAACCTCCTCCGCATTTTTGCAGAACGTCCTTACCTCTGGGCAACCCACGTTTGGAATATGTTTGACTTCGGCGTTGACGGCAGAAACGAAGGCGGTGTTGCAGGACGCAACAACAAGGGCCTCGTCACTTACGATAGAAAGATAAAGAAGGACAGCTTCTACATCTACAAAGCATACTGGACCACCGATCCTTTCGTCCACATCACCTCAAAGAGATATTACTACCGTGCAGAAAAGACCACCACAGTCAAGGTGTACAGCAACTGCGACAAGGTGACTCTCTACGTCAATGGCAAGGAATTTGCAACTCAAGAAGGCAAGTATATCTTCACCTTTGAAGTGCCTCTCAAGATTCTCGGTGCAACCAAGATCAAGGCAGTCAGCGGTGACGTCAGTGATGAAGCATCAATCAAGTACGTGAGAAAGCCTTATCAAGGATATATCTTGAAGACAGAGGCAAAGGTGGACAACTGGTTTGACAAAAACAACGAATTTGACTTCAAGTTCCCCGAAGGATATTTCTCAATCAAGGACAAACTTGGTAACATTATGGCAACCGAAGAAGGCGAAGCCCTCATCAATAGTCTTATAGACAGAGTGGTCAAAATCATGATGTCAGGCCCTGACAGCCAGTCAAAAGGCGAAGTGAAAATCAGCAAGGGTATGATGAAGCTTGCAAGCAGTATGACCATTGAACGTATCGCAGGCTTGGCAGGAGACAAAGTGACAGCTGACATGCTCTTTGAAGTCAACGAAATGCTGAACAAAATCAAGAAGCCCCAAAAATAAGCAAGGAAGGGAGATATTATGAAAAAGAAGAAAATCAATACCCCCATTGATAGACCTTTTGGCAATAGAGATAAGATTGGATACATGATGGGCGACTTCGGTTGCAACATGAGTTTCCAACTTATCAGCAGTTTTTTGATGTTGTTTGTCACCCAAGGTCTTGGACTTACAATGGGACATTGGTCAATCATCGTCATCGTTTCAAAGATTTTTGACGCAATCAACGATCCCATCATCGGCGCGTTGGTTGACGCAAGAAAGCCTGGTAGACGTGGCAAATATATTCCTTGGATTTTCTGTGGCGCCTTTGCAATCGCACTTACGACGGTGCTTTTGTTCCTTGACGTCAGAGCACTCTCCTACTGGGGCAGATTTGCATACGTGCTTGTTATGTACTGTGTGTGGTCTGTTGCATACACCGCTGCAAACGTGCCTTACGGCTCGCTCAACGCAGCCCTCACCGACGATTCCGGTCACAGAGCATCACTTTCATCACTTCGCAGTATTGGCGCAGGCGTCGCAATGCTTCCTATGATGATCATCGTGCCTAGACTCATTTACGGCGAGGCAGATCCGGTCACAAAGATCCAGCCTATCCTTCCTGAGGTTTTCGTGTGGGTAGCACTGGCTTGTGGGGTTGCTGCAATCGGCGGATTTATGCTCACTTGCTTCCTTACGAAAGAAAGAAAACAAGTTGAAAAACCCAAAGAAAAATTCAACTATCTTCAAACGCTCAAAGGCTTTGTCACAAACCGTGCTGCACTCGGTATGTGTCTTGCATCATTCAGCCAACTTGTGTTTGTCATGTCCTACGCAACCACTTTGCCTCTCGTGTGCCAACTCTTCTTCGGTGACGCAAAGGCGTCAGGCACGGTCGGCATCGTCATGATGTTGCCTATGATGTTCGTCATCCCCTTTATGGGCAAACTTACAAGAAAGTTCGGAAAGAAAGAGATTGCAATGTGGCCCAACTTGGTGGCAATCGCCGTGCTTGTGATTATGCTGATCATTCCTTTCCCCAGAACAAGCGCAGGTATGTGGGCATACGCAGCTTGCCTCGGCGTTGCAATGTTGGCATCAGCTCCCTTGAACCTTGGCACTTGGTCAATGGTGGCAGACTGTGTTGACGAGCAAGAAGTGAGGACAGCAAAGAAAGACGGCAAAAACCTCTACGCAACCTACCTCACAAAAGAGCAATTCGGCAAGCGTGACGAAGCAAGTGTGTACGCAACTTACTCCCTTGCGAGAAAGGCAGCACAAGGGATAGGCTCTGCGCTGGTGGCAGCCCTTGCAGGCTTGGTTGGATTTGACTCGACAAACGTCCAAGCAACCACTCCTCAAACTTCACAAAACCTGTTGACTCTGTCCATTGTACTTCCTTTGGTTGGTTCAATCCTCATCTTCGTGGCATTCTTCTGTGTGTACAACCTGAACAAGAAAAAGGTCATCGAGAACACGGAATTCCTCCGCGATAAGAACGCACGTATTGCAATCCAACTTGCAAAGGGAGCACAACCAGACGACGGAACGGACGAAGCAGAAGTCATCACTTTTGGCAACGTGATAGAAGAAGTTTCAACTGAAACAGAACCTGCCCCCGCCCAAGCATAACCAAAAATCAATCAACAAAAAACGGACTGATTTTAGTCCGTTTTTTTTGTTGTGCCGATGAATATTAATTTTGATTGTTTTGACAAAACGAATGGTTTATTTTGTCGGTTTTGACATTTAAAATATTGATTAATCAAACAAGTACTTGATTGTGGCAGTGCAGATTGAGCGCATTTTGTCATAGTCCAAAAAGTCGTGACGGTCAAAGATGCACTCGTGGGCAAAGCTTTGGGCAATGCCTACTAACTGGCAAAGAAAAAGAACCTGAAAGAATTATTATAGAAATGACTGCTGAAGAGCTTATTGGAATATGCCCATCAGTAGTTGACTATAATGAAAACTATACTGTCCAATCTTTAGAAATTAGTAAAATGATTGAAGAGAAAATGCAAAACATATTAAATGGAACTGGCGACAACTTAATGCTTAAAAATAGTAAAGGCAGTCAATACGATGAAGATGCGGACCATTCTCCATTTTACGGAGACGGAATAATCGCCATTGATGCGTGCACTCCATTGAGCAAAAAAATCAATTGTTTGGTTTTAGAAGATTTTGATTAAAACATAGGAAAAGCCCACTAAACAGTGGGCTTTTCCATTTTTATAAGACTATTCTTTAACTTCATCTTGGAGCGATTGCGAAACGTTTTCGTCCACCACAAAGAACACAAGTCGAACGCTTCGCTTAACATTTCACCGAATATTGAAAGTGATTATTTTGATATTCTCAACAAGGCGCTTACCTTTTCGAAAACGTCAAAGAAAAGTCTTGCAGAAACCGATTTGATGCAAGATTGGAATTATGAAAAGAATCAAAATTTAGATCCGAGAAAAATAACATTGGGGATGCATGTGAAAGTGTGGTGGAAATGCCATGTGTGCGGACATGAATGGGCGGCGATGGTTTATAGTAGGACAAACGGATGTGGTTGCAATGTTTGTTATGGGCGCACATGTGTTACAGGTGTAAATGACCTGCAAACCCTTGCTCCGCACTTGTTGGTTGATTGGGACTATGAGAAGAACGAACTGCTGCCAAATCAAATTTGCGCTCAATCCAACAAAAAATATTGGTGGAAGTGTCATGTGTGCGGTCATGAATGGCAATCGACTGCGGCTCATAGATTTGACGGACGCGGTTGTATGATATGTGGTAGAGAAAGAACGGCAAAAGGTCATTGTAAAAGAGTGATAAATACTGATACGGGGATCGAATATGATAGCATAAAAGCGGCGGCAAAATCATTGAATTTGAGAGCCGATGCAATAGCCAATTGTTGCCGAAACAATTCAAAGACATCCGGTGGATACCATTGGAGATTTATTGATGAAAAATAAGAGATGCAGGAGTTTGTTAGGATAAAAGCAGGCGGTTGGCGGATTTTTTTAGAGTAAAAACATTAAATTGAAATTAATTTGCAATATTGATAAAATTTTACTTTTATTTGGCGAAAAATAATGTATAATGATAATAGGAACGTTTGGCGTTCTTTACGCAATATAGTAAATTTGTCTGCATTGCGGACTCAAAATTTTATTTTAAGGAGATATGATATTATGAAAAATATCGACTTGACAAAGTACGGAATCAGCGGCACGACCGAGATCGTGTACAATCCGTCCTACGATCTTCTTTTTGAAGAAGAGACCAATCCTGCTCTCACGGGCTTTGAGAAAGGTCAAGTGAGCGAACTCGGCGCAGTCAACGTTATGACGGGCATCTACACCGGCCGCTCGCCCAAGGACAAATTCATCGTCATGGACGACAACTCCAAGGACACGGTGTGGTGGACTTCCGAAGGCTACAAGAACGACAACCATCCGGCAAGCCAAGAAGCATGGAAAGCGGTGAAGGAAATCGCTGTCAACGAGCTTTCCGACAAGAAACTCTACGTTGTCGACGCATTCTGCGGCGCAAACAAAGACACACGCATGGCAATCCGTTTCATCATGGAAGTGGCATGGCAAGCACACTTTGTCACCAATATGTTCATCAGACCCACCAAGGAAGAGCTTGAAAACTTCGAGCCTGACTTTGTCGTGTACAACGCGTCCAAGGCAAAAGTGGAAAACTTCAAAGAGCTTGGTCTCAACTCCGAGACGGCGGTTGTGTTCAACATCACAAGCCGCGAGCAAGTGATCATCAACACCTGGTACGGCGGCGAAATGAAGAAGGGTATGTTCTCGATGATGAACTACTATCTCCCGCTCAAGGGCATCGCGTCCATGCACTGCTCGGCAAACACCGATATGCAAGGCGAAAACACCGCGATCTTCTTCGGACTCTCCGGTACGGGCAAAACCACTCTTTCCACCGATCCCAAGCGTCTTCTCATCGGCGACGACGAGCACGGCTGGGACGACAACGGAGTGTTCAACTTCGAGGGTGGCTGCTATGCAAAGGTCATCAACCTCGACAAAGAATCCGAGCCCGACATCTACAACGCGATCAGACGCGACGCTTTGCTTGAAAACGTCACTCTCGACGAAAACGGCAAGATCGATTTCGCTGACAAGTCAGTCACCGAAAACACTCGTGTTTCCTATCCTATCGACCACATCAAAAACATCGTGCGCCCCGTTTCCGCAGCTCCCGCGGCAAAGAACGTCATCTTCTTGTCCGCAGACGCATTCGGAGTGTTGCCCCCGGTGTCCATTCTCACTCCCGAACAAACTCAATACTACTTCTTGTCCGGTTTCACCGCAAAACTCGCAGGCACGGAGCGTGGCATAACCGAGCCTACGCCGACCTTCTCGGCATGCTTCGGTCAAGCATTCCTTGAACTCCATCCCACCAAATATGCGGAAGAGCTCGTCAAGAAAATGCAAAAGAGCGGTGCAAAGGCATACCTTGTCAACACCGGCTGGAACGGCACGGGCAAGCGTATCTCCATCAAGGACACTCGCGGCATCATCGATGCAATTCTCAACGGCGATATCGAGAAAGCACCCACCAAGACCATTCCGTTCTTCAACTTTGAAGTGCCCACCGAGCTCAACGGCGTTGCAACCGAGATTCTCGATCCGCGCGACACCTACGCAAACGTTGAGGATTGGAACAAGAAAGCGGAAGATCTCGCAGGCAGATTTATCAAGAACTTTGCAAAATACGAGACCAATCCCGCAGGCAAGGCTCTTGTCGCAGCAGGTCCGCAACTCTGATTTCGGCAAAGAACGTATCGCTTAAAAAAGTAGCGAAAACGGCAATTCAACCGATTAGAACATCAAAAAGGCTTTCCGACCGGAAAGCCTTTTTTGTGTGGTTTTGTGAGTTTTGGGGGTTGTTTTATCGCTTGTGTTTTTTTCGTGGTTTGCGAGAAAATCAATCGTCTTCAAAAAGATAGAGATATTCGGCAAGCGACAGTTCGCCTTTGGCAAGAAGATCGAGCTTTTTGTCGTAGAGCGCGCACGCGCTGTATGCTTTGTGCACCATATACAAAAAAACGTCGGGGGAGATTATGCTGCCTGCAAAACTTGCGGATATTCTGAAAACCACCGATCCCGTTTCGTAGTCAAAATCGAAGCCGCCCGCAACGAGATTGCAATTTGTCGAGCAAGTTGCAATTGCACCGTCAATGCGGCGTTCTTTTGGGAAGGTGATCGAATAGCCGGCAATCATGCGTATAAGTTGGCGTTCGGCGTCTATGACGACGGAAAAGACTATGGGGGTGTCGTCCGTTTCGATTTGGAAAGCGACTTTCAAGTTGTCGGGTTGCAAAAACTTGTAATCTTGGCTTTTCAAGGTCGAGATGATCATATCGTACACGTTTTGAGCGATTTTTATGTCAAGTTTTTCCATATTCACTCCTTAGCGCAAGCATTTCAGCGCGTCATCGATGCCCGTTTCGCTTTTTGAGATGAAAAGCAATTTGTCATTGTATTCGTCAACCGCATCGAATATGGCGGCAATCAGATATTCAAACGCTTGTTTGTCAATGATGCTGTTTGCAAAACTCATAAAAATCCTGAAACTTATATTGCCGGTATGAAAGTCAAAGTCAAAGTGACCGTCAAGAAGGTAAGCGTTGATCTCGCTCACCGTGGCGGCGATTACATCTCGTCTTTCTATTGGGACGGTGAAGGGGAGCGGAGATAGGGCAAGCACGATCATTTCTCGCTCGTTGACCACCGCGTTGACGGCAACGAGCAGATCGTCGCCTTGCAAAACGCAGTTGACGGCAAGACGGTCTTTGTTTTTTGTGTATTTAACGCCTTTTTCGTCAAGAAGTTCGCAAAAAGTCTTGAAAACGTTTTTTGCGAGTTTCTTTTGTTTGAGATTTATTTTCATAATTTGCTCCGTATCGTCAAAAACCGAGTTTTATCTTCTTTTCGATTTGGAAAGCGAAGTCTTTTTCGCTTGCCGCATTGTTGAAGTCTATGGCGCAAAGCGTCACGGTTTTTTGTCCTTCGAGCTGACTTCTCATAGCCGCTTTTGCCCACGTTCTTTCAAACAAATTTCTCACGAAACGCGCGTTGCTGAATTTCTTTGAGTTCAAAACGTCGTCGGACAGGTTGTCAAAGTATTTTTGAACGACAGGGTATAGGTCGTCTGCAACTTTGAATTTTTTTGCCGACATCGATTTGTATATCTCAAAGAGCTGTTCGCGCGTGAAGTTGGGAAACTCGATCGTGTAGGGCATTCTGCTTTTTAAGCCCCTGTTGGCGTCCATGAGCTTTTCCATATCGTCGGTGTAGCCCGCCATGATGACGACAAGATCGTCCTTGTGATTTTCCATCTCGGATATGAGCGTGTCGATCGCCTCAACGCCGTAGTCGCGCATGTTGTCATCGCCGCGATAGAGAGAGTACGCCTCGTCTATAAAAAGCACCGATCCGTATGCGTCGCGGCACATTCCCGACGTTTTGGGCGCGGTTTCTCCGATGTATTGACCGCAGAAATCCCTGCCTTTGTATTCGTACAGATTGCCTATGCGCAGCACGCCTTTTTCTTTGAGAATTTTGCCTAGTATTCTCGCAACGGTGGTTTTGCCCGTGCCGGGATTGCCGACAAAGCGCATGTGCAGGCAAGGGCGGTCAGGTCCGTTTTCCGCCTTGGACAAGCGTATTTGCGCAATGATTTCTTCAATTCGAGCTTTGATTTTTTCGCATCCGACAAGTTGGTCGAGTTGCGCCATGCCTTCCGATTCGTCTGCAAGAGAGCCGCATATCTTCTTTGCATCGTTCGCGCCTATGAGCGTTGTGTTCTTTGCGCCGTTTGCCACGGCAACGTATTTTTTGTATACGGACTCTTTTACGACTTTCTTTATGGTGTTCAATCCGTAAAATTTGCCGTCGCTCTTTTCCTTGGCGATACGCTTGAAGAAATACTCCCACGCATTGTCCGACATTTTCATGCCGTATTTTTCAAAGTCGCGTTTTGCAATTTCTTTCGTTTCGGCGCGGTCAAAGGGCGGAAAAGACAAAGTCTTGATATACGCCACGTCTTCGAGCGATTTTCGATGCGGCAAAGCACGTCCTTGTCAACAAAAGGCACTCTAAACACGATGACGTGATTTTCGCTTGCCTTTTGCACGTCTTTGAGCAGTTTTTTGAAGTCTTCGGAGTCGGTCTTGTCAATCCACTTGCTTATATCGAAGCATATCACGCTTGCCTCGTCGTTTTCGATTTTTCCGATGACGTCGTTTGCTTCGTTCAAATCGTCTTTGGGCTTGTCCGTCATCTTGATTTTGTATTCATTGACGGGTGCGATAGGAGTCATTTTGGCAAGCGACAGATCGTTTATGGCAAGCGCAAGTATTTCAAGATATGTTGTCAGTCCGCATCCGTCACCGACAGAGAAGAGATAGCTTTGGGACATAAACACGTCTTGCGCATTGTTTTTGACCACTTCGGGCGCAATCGCCACAAGTTCTTTTATAAGGCTTTTGAATTCTTGTGCGCCGACAAGCGTGTTGACAAGCTCGAGCGTGTCGTCAATTGTGCGCGGATCTTGCGTATTGCCGCTGTTGTCGGAATGCGCTTTGTCTTGCGACTTGCCGCTTTTATCGTCCGTATTCGGCTCACAGTCTGAAAAGCTCAATGCCGAAAGATTCGACTTACCGTACTTTTGCGCAAAGAACGAAGAAATCTTGTTTTTTATTTTCTCATAGTCGTTTTCATCAACGGCAAGCGTCAGGTGAAGATAAGATTCGCTGATTTTTTCGATTTTGCCTTTCACAAACCTGTCTTTAAGCACTTCGACGGGGTATTTGGCATCGTCAATGCGAGTCAGCACCCATTTGTAGTCAAGCTCGATACGCAACGTTTTTTCATAGTCTACCTTTTCAAGCGTAAATTTGATATAAAATAGTATACAATACGATTGCCGACTTTTACAATATTTTTTTATTGAGAATTTTGCTATTCGTTTTTGAAGAACGCAACGAATGAGAAGGGAAGTAACGAAAGTACGCTATGAATGAGCAGAGTGCGTGTATAAGTTTTTATGAGTGCACGGCTCTACAAAAGTTGAGCGTGTAAAACCCTAAATAGAAATGCCCCATCTTTCCGGTCCG
>ULSH01037603.1_pt1 | contig 24281 bp, 18 predicted proteins | sample 1956151 | NCBI WGS metagenome assembly ULSH01 (sample SAMEA4835702, study PRJEB28245) | human gut metagenome | biome: gut microbiome; material: fecal sample | place: Denmark | collected 2008 | reverse complement strand
CCATTTTTCTAAAGCATCTTGTTTCTGCTGCAAAGATAGGGAGCGAAAAACTGCTCAATTATTCCGTTTCTATATTTAATCCGAATAAAAGTTTCATCTTAAACATTGTCTTTTATAGAAATAAGCAATTTCTAAGCTGAAATAAATATTATCTTTGTTAGTGGCCATGCTGTTTATGAATATTAATTAGTCTAAATTTGTGCAGACAGAATTTAATTCCTACATTTGCGGATAAGGCTCCTAAAATTCAGATATTTAGAATAAGTTCCAAAAGAAATTGATAATAAACCTCCATTATGTGTAGAAAAAGCAAACTATTCCTGACAGCACTGTTCCTTACTACCGGCATAGGACACGGTGTGGCCGACGAAGCCGTCTCAAATCTCGTAATAAATCTGAAAGACGGCTCGAAAATGGTGTGCCTGCTTTCCGATGAACCGAAACTTACATTCTCCCTATCAGAGCTGACGGTGAAAACTGAAAAGACTTCGTTCACTGTCCCCCTCGATAATCTTGCAAAATTCGGATTCGAAAGTTCGACGTCGGCTATCGGCAGCGTCGGAGCCGATGGCGTGATAGACTATACACTTGACGGAGACCGGTTATTCGTGAAAGGACTCTCCGCGGGTGCGCGGGTGGAGCTTTTCCGCATTGACGGAGTCAGAATGTTCGAGAAAACCAATCGAACAGAAAACGGTTCTCTGGAAATCTCCGTAGGATCATTCTCGCCGGGAGTATATCTGCTGAAAATGAGCGATACAACCGCAAAAATTGTGATAAGATGAGAAAAGGCATTCTGTTTCTTATTCTTACCGCCGTTGTGTGCGGAACATTTGGAGCATACGCACAGAAACCGGTCTATATATACCGAAACGAAGGTTTCATCCAGACTTTCATCACCGAAGAAATCGACAGTATAACATACAGCCGGATAGACGCCGACAGTATGTTGCGTTCCGATTACTGTATGACCGAGATTCATGCCTGCGACACAGTGTTCAGAATCCCCATCGCTTCCATTGACAGCATCAGTTTTGTCACTCCCACGACTATCCTTCAGCCTGATGTTTTCAATATTGACGAAAAACTCCTCACATGGGTTACCGGACGCGAGAAACTGACTTTCTATCTCAATCCCTCCACTCCCGTCAATCTGCTCCCTGAAAAGGGGAAGGTAGTTGTTTCTCTCGCAAACGCAAGTACACCTATAAAAGGAATATTTATGGGAGAAGTGGCTGACATAAAAACAGAAAGCGACAGAATCGCCATAGTTTGTGAGCCAACTTCATTCGAAGAAGCCTTTGTCCGTTTATATAGCACAGCAAACGGCGTTAAGACAAAATCTGAATCAACTAAATCCAGAGCGGGAGAATTTGACCAAGGTTGGGAAATATGGGGGCCCGAAAAAACGGAAGTGAATCTGCTGGCTCCATTAAACTCATTGCCCATACCTATCAGTTCAATAGCATACGAACCGAATGATAAGCTCGCGTTCTCATTGGAAGACGATCCGGAACTATCATTCGCTATAACGCCCCAATTAAAATACCATATCTCGTTAACGCATGATCAGTTCTATGGTACTTCAATAAGTTTGTCCATAATTGGCGATTATCTCTTTCAAGAAAAATTCAAACTTGCAGGGAATATCGAATTAAGTGATGACATTCCATTTTGTCATCCTTTTATCCCGTTTGCAAGCGGACTTGCAGATGTGTTCCTGGAATTTGGAGCTTATGGAAAAATCTCTACGGGTATTGCCATAGACAAAAAATGGGATCAGCACTATAAAAGTGTATTCCACTGGGATTGGTCAAAAAAAGCGCCGTCAGCACTCAAACCCGTCAACAACTTCAAATGTATTGAAAATAAACAAGAAGGGAATTCCGCAATAAGTGGCAGCTTATCTGCAGGCCTTTATCTGACTATAGGTGTTGAATTCATAGCATCAAAGAACCTTGACATTGCAGAAATAGGCCTGAGATTAGAAGGTGGCGCAGGTATAGAGGGATCGTTTATCCCTTCAAAATCAGACACTATTGGCGCTTCGACTTCACCTTTTTTCTACAACAAATTAAGACAAAGAAAGCTGGAATCATTTTTCGAAATTGGGGCACAAGCAAAGGCAAAAGCCTTTAAATGGTCCATTTCTACTCCACCGGAAATAGGAGGAATTCCATTGAAACACCGATTTATTACCAATAAAATTTCGACAGTACCCGTTTTTACAGACTTTTCCATGACAGAATATGATGATAATTCAATTTCTGTCGTGACGAATGCGAAAGGTTATGTCGGTAGTAACGATCTGGGATTTGCACTTTCTCAGGATGATATATTCTCAGTGAATGATTATGTTTATACCCGACAAGATTACAGGGGGCCCCAAGCATTACTATCACATACTTTCCGAAACAAATCTATAGAATGTGAAAATAGAGTTTATCCGTTAATCAAATGGATGGGTATCCAGATGATTGCGGGATTGGAGGCCTGTGTCGATGAATTTCATCCTCATATAGTGGACCTCGGATTGCCAAGCGGGATAAAGTGGAGCTGTGTGAATTTAGGAGCTTCATACCCTACAGATTTTGGGGAATATTACAAAATGAGCAATAAAGATATCGCCACAGAACAAATGGGCCCAGGCTATTCAACGCCTACTAAAAAACAATTTGAAGAACTGCTCGAATATACCACTCAAAAGCGTGTTCTTAAAAACGGAGTAAAAGGCTTTCTCTTCGAGGCTAAAAACGGGAATTCCATATTTTTACCTGCAGCCGCTCAATTATGTTGGGATAGCGAAGAAGGGGGTTGGACCGTAAACAATGAAGGTTCAGGAGGTTATTGGACTACAACTCCATCCGAAGAAGATTACAACTTTTTCCTTGAATTTGATAACGAGGAAGACACTCCTTTCTTCGGCAACAGAGACATCGAGGCAAATAAACTTACAATCAGGCCTGTATATTCAGAAAAATAAAGATCCCTTAATAACATCATTTACATCATAAGAGCGTAGGCGCAATCGCCTACGCTCCTTTTTAGCCTATATGATATCTCTATTTCTACCGCATTGTTAAGCTAAATTAGTCAAATTAGCCAAATTGGGTGAATTAGACGAATCAATGCGGTTGAATTAAGCTCAGAGGACTTGAGGGACAAGTCCGGAGGACGCGCTGTGTTATAACCGGTTATGAAGCGAAGCGGAGTGACCGGAAAGAGTCTGCACCAAGTCTCGGCGTCCCGCAGGGATGCCTCAGTGGTGGATGCAATGTCCTGTACAACAGAATCGTCCCTCCGCGACTCAATTATTATCTATCATGCCTTTCCGACCATTCCGCTTCGCTCCATGGCCGGTTACTTTCAGCACGCCCTTCGGGCTCCGAGTGGGAAAACATAACATAGGTTTCTTTAACTCTACCGCATTGATGGACGAATTGGACCATTTTTCTAAAGCATCTTGTTTCTGCTGCAAAGATAGGGAGTGAAAAAGACCTTGAAGGTGCTGATTCTAACTCCGGATGAGGGAAAGAAGACTATGTTGAGAAAAAGATTTCAAAAAAACACCGGAAAAGTTTGGCGGATAAAAAAAAATGCGTAACTTTGCAACGCTTTTGACAGAGAACCACACTCAAAAGGGCGCTTAGCTCAGCTGGTTCAGAGCGTCTGCCTTACAAGCAGAGGGTCGGGGGTTCGAATCCCTCAGCGCCCACCACCTTTCAAAAGGTTCTCACAAAAGCAGCCGGAGCCAAGCGAGGCTCAACCGACGGCAACATTTCGGGCGCTTAGCTCAGCTGGTTCAGAGCGTCTGCCTTACAAGCAGAGGGTCGGGGGTTCGAATCCCTCAGCGCCCACCAATCATTTCCACCCAATATATGCCGGAAGCTTTTTAAGCTTCCATTTCTTTTTTATATACCCTCGTCAACCGCTCCGCTGTGCTCCCTGCTGTGCAGACCGAGTACTCAAAGATGAAAACAATCGAGAGCGCGCCTCTTACATCGCAAAGCGATGTCCCTCCATGAAAGGAAGGCGGGATAGTTTTTCCGCGACATGAGAATAGCCGCTGTCGGCATTCTGCCGCCGGGGATTTCACGGGTAATGGAGTAAACGCGGGCGATAGTCGGGTCGGAAAGGATATAATAGCCAAGTTCGGAATTATCAGCTGTTTGATTTTTACTTGCCGAGGCAGGTCCGGCTGCAAGAAAATGCCGGGCGCGATCGCTGCTTTTAAGATTTTCGTGGTTTAGCGGCCCTATTCATCACTGCTCCAGAGTGGAGGACTTGGATTCGATGCCGAGGCCGAAGAGGGCGTAGTCATAGAAGGCGGGATCGTCGGGACGTAGAGCGCGCAGGGTTTCCGTCAGCTCCACGGCTGTGCGGCGGTCGTTGGCGCGTCGGGTGACGAGCCCGAGCTCCCGGGCGGTGTTGCCGACGTGGACATCAAGCGGGATGTAAAGCTGCGCGGGCGTCAGCGATTCCCACACACCCATATCCACTATTCCGTCGCGGCGCACAAGCCAGCGCAACGCCATGTTCAGACGCTTCAGGGCGGTAGTGGAAAGATTCAGCGGCAGACAGCGGGAATCGCCATTGCCGTCGTTGGCCAACGCCAGCTCTCGGTTTATGACTTCGGCGAGTCGCCAGGGCGCGAATTCGCTCTGCCCCACGCCTTCCGAGGCAGCGAAAGCGTCGAGCGAGGCATGACGGGAATATATGCGGTTGAGTCCGCGGAGATAGTGTCGGAAATCGCGTGCGAAAAATGTGCGGTGAATGTTGCAGTCGGGCAGATCCTCGTATGCGCGGTCCATCACATAGCGATAAGGGTCGTGGCCCATCAGCGCGAGCATCTTCTCGCAGTTTCGGCAGATCATCTTGCGGTTTCCCCAGGCAATCGACGAGCAGAGAAGCGCTACGATCTCAATGTCCTGCAGCGAAGAGAACATGCGCGGAAACTGCACGGGGTCGAGGGCTATGAACGACGGATTGTCGATGCGGGCGGCTTCTGAATCGAGAAGCGCCTTCAGATCCGGGGAAACTTCAAGTGGCATAGGGCAAAGATCTGTTTATACAAACAAAACCGCAGGCTGCTGAGGCAGCACTGCGGCTATGTAGCCCATAGGAGAATCGAACTCCTCTTTCAAGAATGAAAATCTTGCGTCCTAGCCGATAGACGAATGGGCCGTTGAAAGCAAGCCGCCTCAGGCGAGCTTGTTGATGTGACGGGCAAGTTTGCTCTTGAGGTTGGAAGCCTTGTTCTTTGAGATAGTATTCTTGGCTGCCAAGCGGTCAAGCATTGCAGTAACCTTTACATAGTCGGCCTGGGCCTGAGCCTTGTCGGTCATGTTGCGAAGTTTGCGCACGGCGTTGCGGGCAGTCTTTGCATAGTAACGGTTACGGAGACGGCGTGATGCAGTCTGACGAATTCTCTTAAGCGATGATTTATGGTTTGCCATTGCTTGATGTTCTGTTTAATATAGGGAGTTATATTATTAATTGGTAGCCCATAGGAGAATCGAACTCCTCTTTCAAGAATGAAAATCTTGCGTCCTAGCCGATAGACGAATGGGCCAACGTTGCAATGCCGATTGCGCAATTGCGAGTGCAAAGTTATGAAATATTTTCAAACGCACCAACTTTTACGAAATCTTTTTTCATTTTTCATTGATTTTTTGTCATTTTGCGTAAATTTGCATCCATGGAGCTCAAGGAAATCACGGCAGAGGAATACGGATCACTGTTTGACCGCCACGCGCCCCACATCTATAACACGGTCCGGTTCAACGAGCTGAACCGCCGCAAGGCGCAGTCGGTCCGTTATCTGGCGTTTGTCGCTCCGCGCCCTCTTCTCGGGATTATTCTGGGCGAGCGCGACGGCGCGTTGCATTCGCCTTTCTCGGCGCCATTCGGCGGAATGACCGAGACTGAAGAGACAACGTTTGAGAGAATAGCGGAAGCTTATCGCCTGCTGCGCAGCTACGGAAGCGAAAACGGCCTGCAAATCGAAATAACCCTGCCACCTCCTTTCTATGCTCCGACATTCATAACTCTTCAGGATGCCGCGCTCAAGGCGGAAGGCACCGTGATGTGGGAAGACGTGAATTTCCACCGGCAGCTTGACTTCGGTGAAGAAGGAGCGTGCGCCGGGTTCAGCAAATCGGCGCGCGAGGCGATGCGCCATGCCGAACGCGCCGGACTCGAATTCCATTTTTTCGAGCACCCAACCCGCGATGAGATTCACCGCGTATATGAAACCGTGCTCTCCAACCATCACGCTCTCGGCTATCCGGTGAAAATGACGGAAAAGGAGGTGATAGAGACCGCGTCCGTGACCGGCTCGCAGTTCATTACAATTACTTTAGGCGACGAGGACGTGGCGGCAGCGATGATAAACAGCACGACACCCGACATAGCCCAGGCAATCTACTGGGGCGACAGGATGACGTTCCGCCCGCTGCGTCCGATGAATCTTCTGGCCGCGAAAGTGTTCGAGCAATGCAAGGCTATGGGGTTCAAGACTGTCGATCTGGGCCCGTCATCGGAGTGCGGCATCGTGTCGGCAGGACTTTGCCGGTTCAAGCAGAGCCTGGGATGCCGGCCGACAGCAAAGAGGCGTTTCCGGCTGTGAGCCGTCGGGCGCCACGGAGAGGAGGTAATCGGCTATGCGTCGCGCCATCATCGCCGCTCCGACAGCCGAAGGATGTATCTTGTCAGGCACATAGCGGGCGTCCCATTCCGGGCCGAAAAGGCCGTAGAAATCTATGAGTCCCGTCTTGTTTTTGCGGGCGAGAGCCTCGACCATTGGCCGCATCTCATTGACCATCACGCTGTCGCTTATCGCCCCCGTCTCCTCGAGATAGCTACGGAGGGGATAGATCAGGATGATGCGCGGGCGCGAAGGAAGTGCCGCGTATGAATCTATTATTTTCTGGTAATCCGGTGCGAAGTTCTCTTTCTTATCCCAGTTGACGGCCTTAGAATCGTTCGTGCCGAGTTTGAGCAAAACGATATCGGGATTAAATTCGAGGGATTTGCGGTAGGCATCCGTGTTGACATACGGATAGTCACCTGAAAAAAGCGCGGTCATTCTGGGAACACCGAAATTGGCCACTTCGTAGCCCGGACCGAGCAACAGCTGCAACTGAGAGGGATAGGAATATTTCTCGCGCTCGGGAATGGTATAACCGAACGTTATGCTGTTTCCCACACACGCGACCTTTACAGGACGGGCAAGAACAACCGCAGGAACCAGCAGCGCAAAAAGCAAGAACAGGCGTCGGAATTTCATAAAAACTATCTTTTACAAGGTATATAATAACTATGTTACTTATATAATAACTCCATCACCTGTAAAATATTGCCATTTTAATGGTTTTTTATGCGGCGGAGTCAAACGAATCAGTGCCTATTTTGTTAAACAGAAAGGGAGACCTCACCGGCTTCCCGAAAATAAAATAGGAGAAATAACAGCAACAGGCGGCAAAGTACGGCGTTTTTGTTGTAACTTTGCGTCTTGATAAACGTATATACATGACTACATTTGAAGAATTAGGCGTAAGGCCCGACCTACGCCGGGCAGTAGAGGAATTAGGATTCGAGCAACCGATGCCCGTACAGGAAAAGGTGATTCCCCATCTGCTCAACGGCGAAGGCGACGTTGTGGCCCTCGCACAGACAGGAACAGGGAAAACGGCAGCTTTCGGACTGCCCTTGCTGCAACGGATAGACCCGGAGGTCAAGAAGCCCCAGGCGCTGATCCTCTCGCCGACCCGCGAACTCTGCCTGCAGATAGGCAGCGATCTGGCCGATTTCTCTAAATACATGCCGAGCATCAAGGTGCTCCCCGTCTATGGCGGCTCGAGCATCGAGAGCCAGATCAGAGCGCTGCGCGCCGGAGTGCAGGTCATCGTGGCCACCCCGGGCCGACTGATCGACCTGATCAACCGCGGCGAAGTGAATCTCGACGATGTCCACACGGTTGTCCTCGACGAGGCCGACGAGATGCTCAACATGGGATTCCTCGAATCGATCGACGCCATTCTGGAGCATGTGCCCGCTGACCGCAAGATGCTCATGTTCTCGGCCACCATGCCCAACGAGATCGCGCGCATAGCGAAAAAATACATGAAGGATCCGGTGGAGATAGTTGTCGGCAACCGCAACGAAGGCGCCGAGAACGTCAGACACATATACTACATGGTCAACGCACGCGACAAATATCTCGCCCTGAAACGCATTGCCGACAACACGCCCAACATCTACGGCATCATCTTCTGCCGCACGCGCCGCGACACCCAGGAGATCGCCGACAAACTGATTGCCGACGGCTATAACGCCGATGCCCTCCACGGCGACCTGTCGCAGCAGCAGCGCGACATTGTCATGCGCAAGTTCCGCGACCGCGTCATCACGCTTCTGGTGGCCACCGACGTCGCGGCCCGCGGACTCGACGTCGATGACCTGACCCACGTCATAAACTACGGTCTGCCCGACGACACGGCGGTCTATACCCACCGCTCGGGCCGAACGGGCCGCGCCGGCAAAACCGGAGTCAGCATCGCCATCATCCATTCGCGCGAGAAAGGGAAACTGCGCGAGATAGAGAAAAAAATAGGCAAGAAATTCGAGCGCAAGGAAGTGCCTACGCCTGAACACATCATCGAGAAACAGCTCTACAATCTGGCCGACAGGATAGAGCGCGTCAAAGTCGATGAGGAGGAGATTCAGAAATATCTTCCCGGCGTCATGCGCAAGATCGAATGGCTCTCCGGCGAAGATCTTCTCAAGCGCGTCCTCTCGCTCGAATTCAACAGGTTGCTCGACTATTACCGCGACGCGCCGAAAATCGACTTCATCGACGAGAAACCGTCAAAAGATAAAAAAGAGAGGAAAGAATCCACTCCGAAAAGCGACAAGGAGAAAGACCGCCGAACAGCCGAACGTGGCATGGAACGCATCTATGTCAACCTTGGCAAAGGCGACGGCTTCTTCGCCGGCAACCTCATAGAACTGCTCAACCACAACGTCGGCGGCAAGCGCGTGGATGTGGGCCGAATCGACCTTCTCCCCCACTACTCCCTGTTCGACGTCAAGAAAGCCGACGCGCGCCGAGTGGTCGAAGGACTGCGCGGGGCCGACTGGATGGGCGACCGCGTCTATAGCGAGATCGCCGACAAGGACAAGGATTATGCCCGCGCGGCGTCACGACGCAAACGCGGCGAAGCCGAAGGCGAGGAACCCGAGACGACCTACGACTATTTCCTCAAGAAAAGCCGCGGAGGCACTAAAAAATCCGCCAAATCAACAAAACGCAAAAAATAGACCAGCCACACAATGAACCGAATCAGCCGACTTCTTGCAACCGCATTCAGCGCCCTACTGCTGTTGCCGCTAACAGCGGCGGCACAGGGAGGGCTCACCGCTTCCGAGGCCTTCTCAAAAGCCCCGCGCAAGGTTATCCCTCTGCTCGACGAGAACGCCCGTCTCGACATGATCGACTACTTCAACAGCAACATGAACAACCCGACGGACAACTCCTACGGCGGCAAATCGCGCATTCTGACGATGACGCCGCAGGACCTGACGGCACAGCTGACCGACGCCTCGCGCTGTCAGCTCTCGGTGCTTCCCGCCTCAGGATCGCCGCTGATCGCGCTGATCACCACCGTGGCGACACCTACGCCCGACAGCCGCATGTCGGTCTATACCTCCGACTGGTCGCGCGACGTGACGGCATCGGTCTTCACCAAGCCGACACTGGCCGACTGGCTGACCGCCGAAGGGAAGAAACACAGCGACGAGGTCGAGATGACGGTTCCGTTCCTGCTGATCAGCTACACCTACGACCCGGCCACATCGACCCTGACGCTGACCAACAATTCCGCCCAGTTCCTGGGGGCCGACGTCTATGAACCGGTCAGCGGTTATGTCCTGCCGAAGATCGAATACCGTTTCAACGGAAAACGCTTCAGCCGCCTCAAATGAGCAGACAGGGCATAACGCTCAGCCGCCTCAACCGCGCCATAGCGGGAATACTCTCGCGCCCCGAACTGACCAACGTCTGGGTCGTGGCGGAACTGATGGACGTCAGGCTTAACCGTGGCCACTGCTACATGGAGCTTGTGGAGAAAAATCCCGACACCGGCTCCATCGAAGCCCGCATGCGCGCAGCGATATGGGCGAGCAACTATCTGAGGATTTCATCGGAATTCCTCCGGGCCACCGGCCAGCAGATAGCCACCGGGCTGAAAGTGCTCGTATGCGGCACGGTCAACTATCATCCGGCCTACGGCCTGTCGCTCGTCATCAGCGACATAGACCCGTCATACACCATGGGCGAAGCCGAGCGCAAGCGGCGGGAGATTCTCGAGCGTCTGACCCGCGAGGGAGTGATCAACGACAACCGGTCGCTCGAATGGCCCGATACGGCGCTGCGCATAGCCATCGTCTCGGCCCCCGGCGCAGCGGGCTACGGCGACTTCATCAACCAGATCTATCACAACACCCCGTGTCTGCGCTTCACGACACGTCTTTTCCCCGCCCTGATGCAGGGAGAGCGCACGGCGCCCACCGTCATAGCCGCTCTCGAGGCCATAGCGGCCGAGAGCGACGACTGGGACTGCGTGGTCATCATAAGAGGGGGCGGCGCCACAAGCGACCTGCAGGCTTTCGACGACTACAATCTGGCGCTTAACGTGGCCCAGTTTCCGCTGCCGGTCATTGTCGGGATAGGCCATGAACGCGACGTGACCGTGCTCGACTATGTTGCAAACATGCGCGTGAAAACCCCTACGGCCGCCGCCGAATGGCTGATAGGCAGGGGCGAGGAGGCTCTTTCGCTCCTTCAGACTCTCGGCACCGACATATTCCATGCCGCATCCGACCGCATTGCCGGCGCCCGCACACAGCTGGCGCATCTGCAGTCGGCTCTCGGCATAGCGCCGGCAGCCGCCATGGAGCGCGCGAAATCGCGCCTGAACAGGGCAGCCGGCACTCTGGCGGGAGTAGGCGCCCGGCGCATATCGCCCGAATTCATGCGCCTGAGCCAGACACTCCGTGCCATAACTGCCGCCTCGGCCAATATCCTTTCACGACAACGCGACAGCCTGACCGCGAGGGAATCGCTTCTGAAAGCCCTCTCGCCCGAAGCCACGCTGCAGCGCGGATATTCGATCACTCTCCACGACGGACGCGCCGTCACCGACGCCTCCGTCCTTCCTCCCGGCGCACGGCTGACCACGCGTGTGGCGCGGGGCTCCTTCACATCCACACTAAACACAATCACAGAACCCGACGATGCAACAGCCTAAATTCCAGCCTGTGGCCGAAATGACCTACAATCAGGCCGTCAACGAACTCGACTCGATTCTCCGCACCATGCAGAGCGACGCATGTGACATAGACCTGCTGACGGTCTATACGCGCCGCGCCACCGAACTGCTTGACGAATGCCGGCGCCGGCTGACGACCACCGACAAGGAACTCCAGTCCATTCTGGCCAATCTCCAGCAGCAGTGAACGCCTGCCGGAGGAGCGGCGCAATAAACAGGCGTCGTTTTCCGTTTAGGAAATGTGTTCAGGAACATGAATATCTATGATCTGCGGCGCTACGGTGCTGTCGCTTTCATGGCAGTCGCCGCGGCGGCCATAGTTTTCTTCCTGTACTATTCCAACTCGCTGGCAAAAGAGGTGAGCGCGCAGGAACGGGAGAGAATGCAGGTGTGGGCCGATGCGACGCGTGAAATAGCCCGGAGCGCCCCCGACGCCTCCGGCGAATCGGAGACCGCGCGCCTCAACTTCCTGCTGGGAATCATTAAAAGCAACAGGACCATACCGCTGATTCTGACCGATGACAGCGGCAACATCCTCGATCACCGCAACTTCGCCCTTCCCGAAGCTACCGATTCGCGACAGCCGCTTTTCATCTCCGACGCCAACAAAGAGTTTCTGAGACGGAAGCTGTCGCAACTCAGAAAAACGCCCAACGTCATCCATATCGAAATCGCTCCGGGAATCAGCCAGCACATCTACTACGAGGACTCGCGTCTGTTGCGTAACCTGAGTATGTTTCCCTACGTTGCCGTAGGCATTATGCTCATTTTCGCCACAGTGGCCTATTTCGCCATCAGGGCCGGGCGCCGAGCAGAGCAGAACAGGCTCTGGACAGGACTGTCGAAAGAAACGGCCCATCAGCTCGGGACTCCTATCTCGTCGCTCATGGCTTGGGTGGAGATCATGCGTGCACAGGGCGCCGACAAAGAGATGGTCAGCGAAATGGATAAGGATATCGACCGGCTGACCACGGTTGCCTCGCGATTCTCCAAAATAGGCTCGAGACCGAAAATGACGCCCGGCGATCCGGGAGCGGCCGTCAGACACGCGGCCGAATATATGAGGGCGCGCATATCCCGCGGAATAGCTCTTGAGCTCGAAGTGACGTCGGAACCGCTCGTCGCCGAGATGTCGGAACCGCTGATAGAATGGGTGATGGAATGTCTGATAAAAAACGCCGTCGATGCTACCGAGGGCGCCGGCACGATCGCCGTCAGCGTCAGGAAGGAAAACGGACATGCCGCCGTCTATGTCACCGACACGGGCCGCGGAATGAGCCGAAAAACAAGAAAAAACGTGTTCAGGCCCGGTTTCACCACAAAACAGCGCGGGTGGGGTCTCGGACTGCCGCTGGCCCGGCGCATAATAGAGCAATATCACTCAGGAAAGATACAGATAGTCTCTTCGGAGCCTGACGCGGGAACCACCTTCCGCTTCACCTTACCACTCATTTCTTCGACCGATGAAACAGCTTTTCGTAACAGATCTTGACGGAACCCTCCTTTCGACCGACAGCCGTGTGAGCCCCGAATCGGCCCACATAATTTCCGAACTGACGCGGCGGGGCGCGCTCATAACCGTGGCGACTGCCCGCACCCCGGCTACGGTGGAGCCGCTTCTGCGCAACACCCTGACCACACCGCCTGCCATTGTCATAACCGGCGCGGCACTCTGGGACCGCAAAGCCCGGAGCTACATACGTCCGAGGCTCATGACGCCGGAAATGGCAGCCGAGGCGACAGCCGCATGCCGCGAAAACGGCCTCAACCCGATGACCTACACTATCGGCCGTGACAACCGGCTTCATGTCTATGTCCACGGGGCGCTGTCGAAGAAAGAACAGAAATTCATAGACGAACGCACGGGACTGGAACTCAAGCGCTTCCATCTTCTCCCCGCAGAAGCGGCTCCGGAATGTTACCCCAACACAATTGTGATATTCGCCGTAGGGCCCATCGCGCAGGTGGAAGCGGCAGCTGCAAAAATCAAAAACGACACCGACTACTCCATCCCGACGTATCCCGACATATTCGACCCCACGACCGGCATGACCGACATATTCGCCCCGGGGGTGTCGAAGGCCGAAGCCGTTCTCGAACTGAAAGAACTGACAGGCGCCGACGAGCTGATAGTGTTCGGAGACAACATCAACGACCTGCCTATGATGGCAGTGGCCGACCGGGCCATAGCCGTGGCGAACGCATTGCCTGAAGTCCGCGCGGCCGCCCATGAGACGATAGGCCCCAACGCTACCGATTCGGTGGCGCGGTACATAGCCGAGAATTTCAGAGGCTGAGCGAACTTCTGAATTCCTCCAATGTTAATACCTCCGGAAGCAAATCCGGATATGGCGAAAAATTAGGGAATTTTTTCTGCAATTGTGAGGAAAGTTTCTTAAATTTGCGGTGATAACCGGAATTCAGAAAAAGATGGGCATATACGTAACCGACAATATAAAATTCATTGGCATCGACGATGCCTCCTGCAGGATTTTCGAAGCGCAGTATCCTACTCCTCTCGGCATGAGTTACAACTCCTACGTGATTGTTGACGAGAAGATTGCCGTCATGGACTCGGTGGAGGAGAACGGAGGCGACCAGTGGCTCACCGACATACTCGCCGCAACCGAGGGACGCACTCCCGACTATCTCGTGGTCCATCACATGGAGCCCGATCATTCGGCATGCATTGCCCGCGCCATGCACCATTTTCCTGAAATGAAGATAGTGACCGGCGTTCAGGCCGCAAAAATGCTGCCACAGTTTTTTCCCGATGAAAATTTCGACGGACGCGTCATCACCGTCAGGGAAGGCGACACCCTGTCGCTCGGCACCCACGAGCTGCACTTCTATTCGGCCCCTATGGTGCATTGGCCCGAAGTAATGGTCAGCTACGAAAGCAACACGCGCACCCTCTTCTCGGCCGACGCTTTCGGCAAATTCGGCGCCTTGCAGTATGCCGACGACTGGGTCGGCGAGGCCCGGCGCTACTATCTGAATATCGTAGGGCGCTACGGGCAGCAGGTACAGGCGCTCCTCAAGAAACTCGTCCCGGTCACAATCGACCGCATAGCGCCGCTCCACGGCCCCGTGCTCAGCGCTCCGCTCGACCGCTATCTGCGCCTCTATGACCTATGGAGCCGTTATCAGCCGGAGACCCGGGGAGTCATGATAGCCTACGCGTCGATCTACGGAGGAACCGCCGCAGCCGCTCTCGAACTCGCCGACATGCTGCGCCGGGCAGGGATTCAGGTTGCGGTGATGGACCTGACGAAGTGCGATATGAGCGAAGCCGTAGCCCAGGCTTTCCGCCTGAGCCACCTTGTTCTCGCCACCCCCACCTACGATTCGGGCATATTCCCCGTCATGCACGATTTCATCCACCATCTCTCGCTGAAAAACTTCCGCAACCGCATCGTGGGCTACATCGAGAACGGCTCGTGGGCTCCCACGGCGGCGAAACGGATGTCGGCCCTTATGGCCACGATGCCCGACATAACCGAACTCACGGCCACCGTCACCATCCGGTCGCGTCTTGACGAGAACTCGCGCCGTCAGCTGGCGACTCTGGCCGACACACTTGTCACCTCCCTGTCAGAACAGGAAAAACATTGATAACAATAATAACCATAAAAACCGATTTAACATGGAATTTCTAACAGACGAAAAACTTCTCATCGTAGGTGCAGCCGGCATGATCGGCTCTAACATGGCCCAGACCGCCATGATGATGCACCTCACCCCCAACATCTGTCTCTACGACCCCTACGCACCGGCTCTCGAAGGCGTTGCCGAAGAGATGTTCCACTGCGCGTTTGAAGGCGTAAACCTGACTTTCACTTCCGACATCAAGGAAGCTTTCACCGGTGCGAAATACATCGTTTCAAGCGGTGGTGCCGCACGTAAGGCCGGCATGACCCGTGAAGACCTCCTCAAGGGCAACGCCCAGATCGCCGAGGATTTCGGAAAGAACGTGCGCCAGTACTGCCCCGACGTGAAATTCGTGGTTGTGATCTTCAACCCCGCCGACATCACCGGTCTGATCACTCTTCTCTATTCTGGTCTGAAACCTTCGCAGGTCGCTACTCTCGCAGCCCTCGACTCTACCCGTCTGCAGAGCGAACTCTCGAAATATTTCCACGTTCCCGCATCGAAGATCGAGAACTGCCGCACATTCGGCGGCCACGGCGAGCAGATGGCCGTATTCGCATCGACCACCAAGGTTGACGGCACTCCTCTGACCGAGCTCATCGGCACTGAAAAACTTCCCCAGGCCGACTGGGAAGCCCTCAAGGTACGCGTTATCCAGGGCGGCAAGAACATCATCGACCTCCGCGGCCGCTCTTCATTCCAGAGCCCGGCCTACATCTCCATCGAGATGATCGCTGCTGCAATGGGCGGCAAGCCCTTCACCTGGCCTGCAGGAACCTACGTCAACGACGACATGTTCCAGAACATCATGATGGCCATGGAGACCACTATCGACAAGACCGGCATCCACTACAAGGAAGTGGCAGGCACTCCCGAAGAGAAAGCCGAACTCGAAAAGAGCTACAAACACCTCTGCGACATGCGTAAGGAAGTCATCGACCTCGGCATCATGCCTCCCGTTGCCGACTGGAAGAAACTCAACCCCAACATGTAATTTTTCCCTCCATTCAATAAAAGCAGGCAGTCCCCTCCGGGCTGCCTGTTTTATTGTCAGACGAGTGGGACTTGTCGGACTTGTCGGAGGAAATTTGAGGGGAATTGTTGCAATGTCGGAGAAAATGGCGTAACTTTGTTGTCCGTTATGAAGAACGGATTTGACAACGACAAGTATCTTAGAATACAGTCAGAACACATTAAAGAGCGCATAGCTCAGTTTGGGAACAAGCTCTACCTCGAGCTGGGAGGAAAACTTTTCGACGATTATCACGCAAGCCGCGTTCTGCCGGGATTCAAGCCCGACAGCAAGCTCTGCATGCTTCGGCAGCTGCAGGAACATGCCGAAATCGTCATAGTCATCTCGGCGGTCGATATAGAGAAGAACAAGGTGCGTCAGGATCTCGGCATCACCTACGACATGGATGTCCTCCGTCTGCGCGAGGCTTTCATGGAACGCGGATTCCTGGTAAGCTCGGTGGTCATCACCCACTATAACGGCCAGCGGAGCACCGACGCCTACCGCGAACGTCTCCAGCGCATGGGCATCCGCAGCTACATCCACTACACCATCGAGGGTTATCCCAACAACGTGGGGCTTATCACGTCCGACGAAGGTTTCGGCCACAACGACTACATAGAGACGACGCGTCCGCTGGTGATTGTGACGGCCCCGGGTCCGGGCAGCGGCAAGATGGCCGTCTGTCTGAGCCAGCTCTACAACGAGCACAAGCGCGGAATCGAAGCGGGCTACGCCAAGTTCGAGACCTTCCCGGTCTGGAACCTCTCGCTGAAGCATCCCGTCAACATAGCCTACGAGGCTGCCACGGCCGATCTCAACGACATAAACATGATCGACCCCTTCCATCTGGAAGCCTACGGAAAGACTGCGATCAACTATAACCGCGACATCGAGATTTTCCCGGTTCTCGACGCTCTGTTCGAGGGCATCTACGGGCACAACCCCTATAAATCGCCGACGGACATGGGCGTCAACATGGTGGGATTCTGCATCTCCGACGACGAGGTGTGCCGCCGCGCCTCGAAAAACGAAATAATCCGCCGCTATTTCACGGCTCTCAACTCCATGGCCCGCGGCGAGGTCAACGACAACGAGGTCGCCAAGACGGCCCTTCTGCTGAAACAGGCCGGCATAGACCTCTCCTACCGCCGCCCCATAGCGGCCGCACGCGAACGCGCCGCGCGCTCCGGGGTGCCCTGCTCGGCCATAGAACTTGCCGACGGCACGATCATCACCGCCGAGACCTCTCCCCTGCTCGGCCCGAGCGCCGCGCTGATACTCAACGCCGTCAAGCATCTGGCCGGTATCGACCATAAGGTCAAGCTGATTCCGCAGGACATGATAGAGCCTATCCAGCACACCAAGATCAACTATCTGCGCAGCCGCAACCCGCGCCTGCACACCGACGAGGTGCTCGTGACGCTGTCGGTTCTCTCGACCCGCGACGACCTCTGCCGCCGCGCTCTGGAGAAATTGCCTGAGCTAAACGGCTGTCAGGTCCATTCCACGGTCATGCTCGGCGAAGTCGATCATAAGATTTTCAACAAACTCGGCGTCGGACTGACATGTGACCCGGCTAAGAAAAGACGGTAGTCACGCCACCGGCGACACTCTTTTAACCCTCTGTCCATGACACATTTGAATCTTTCCCCGGTCATAGCGGCCACGCTGTCTGTGACCGCGGCGACGTCACACGCCGCCACGCCTCCTGCCGCGAAAGCCCACTCCATGCGCCCCAACATCATCCTTTTCATGGTCGATGACATGGGCTGGCAGGACACCTCCCTCCCCTTCTGGAAGGAGAAGACGCGCTACAACGAAATGTTCCGCACGCCCAACATGGAACGCCTCGCCTCCCGAGGGATGAAATTCACGCAGGCCTACGCGTGCAGCGTCAGCTCCCCCTCGCGCGTGAGCCTCATAACCGGCGCCAATGCCGCCCGCCACAAGGTGACCAACTGGACGCTGAAAAAAGATGGCGACACTGACATCAGGAGCGACGAAGTGACCACCGCAGGCTGGAATCTCAACGGCGCCTCACGCGTCGGCGGAACGGACGCCACGTTCGTCAGCCCGTCATCGTTCGTCGATGAGCTGCGCAAAGCGGGCTATCACACCATCCACTGCGGCAAGGCACATTTCGGAGCGATCGGCACCCCGGGCGAAAATCCCTGCCACTGGGGCTTCGAGACGAATATCGCGGGCCACGGCGCGGGTGGCCTCGCCACATATCTCAGCGAGAAAAATTTCGGCCACACCCCCGAGGGCGAGCCCTACGCGCTCAACGCCATCCCCGATCTGGAGCGCTACTGGGGGACCGGCATCTTCGCCACCGAAGCACTGACCCGCGAGGCTCTGAAAGCCCTCGACAAAGCGAAAGGCTACAACCAGCCCTTTTTCCTCTACATGTCGCACTATGCGGTCCATATCCCCTTCGACCGCGACATGCGTTTCTATGACAGCTACATAAAGCGCGGCTATTCTCCGAAAGAAGCGGCCTACGCGTCGCTCGTCGAGGGGATGGACAAGAGCCTCGGCGACATAATAGACTGGGTGGAGCGCAACGGCGAAGCGGACAACACGATCATCATTTTCATGAGCGACAACGGCGGTCTGGCCTCCGCTCCCGAATGGCGCGACGGCGAGCGCGACACTCAGAACTATCCTCTCGACAGCGGAAAAGGCTCGCTCCACGAAGGGGGCATCCGAGTGCCTATGATCGTTTCGTGGCCCGGAACCACGCGGCAAGGGAGCTCTTGCGACGACTATCTGATAATCGAGGATTTCTACCCCACGCTTCTCGAGATGGGCGGCGTGAGGAAATATGACCGGAGCCATGTCGATGGCTTCAGCTTCGTCCCGATGCTTCGCGGCGAAGGCACCACCTCGCGCGGGCGCGCCCTCGTCTGGAATTTCCCCAACATCTGGGGCAACACCGGCCGGGGCATCAACCTGAACTGCGCCATCCGCAAGGATGACTGGAAGCTCGTCTATGACTACCGCACCGGTCGCAAGGAGCTTTTCAACATTCCCGCCGACATAAGCGAACGTCATGACATGGCCTCCGAGCGTCCCGATCTGGTTAAAAAGCTTTCGGCCGAACTCGGGCGCCTTCTGCGTGAGCGCGGAGCCACGCGCCCCTCCTTCACCGCAACCGGCAAGCCGTGTCCGTGGCCGGATGAGATAAATTAGCTAAGTCAGCTACATTAGCTAACTTAGCTAAAATAAAAAAAGATCCCGGTATCATTCACTGACGCCGGGATCGCTCATAATTAATTGAATTTATGCCAATCTCCTATTTATTAAAGGATTCGCTCCATTCATTGGATTCGTTTCATTCACCCCATGCCTGGCCTTTGGGTGCTTCGTAGCCGGGGTTCTGGCGGAGAAGTTTGTCACCGTCAAGAAGGGTGCGGTCAAGCGGGTAGAGCACAAGGTGCTTCTGCGTTGCATAGTCGAGCACCGGAGTGTTAGTAGAGATGGTGAAGGTTCCGAGCTGGTCGTAGTTGGCGGTAACCTCATACATGTTGGGACCTACAGTCAGACCGTAGCCGATGCAGCCTTCCGGACGGAAGATGAGGTGGTCGCTGTCCTGTCCGCCCTTGACGGCAGTCATACGGCGGAGATCCCACCAGCGCTTGCCTTCCTGGAAGAATTCTTTGGCCGATTCCTGAAGGATGGCAATCTCGTTGGCCTTGAAATCGCCGGCGGTGTAACCATATTTGGTGACATCCCAGTTGCTGCCGTAAGCACGCTCGCGGATGGCGTTGATGTAACGTACGACGTCGCTGTTGTTGCCTTCGTAGTTGGCGATCTCGGCGAGATTCAGATAAACCTGAGCGAGACGGTAGTAGGGCATTTCGTTCGTACCGATCATGCGGCCGCCGGTACCCATTGATCCGTGATATTTCCAGACGTAGCATCCTGCGAGGATGTGGTCATTGAAATCGAAGTTGGGGATATACTGCAAGTCAGCTTCTTTTTCCTCAGGTTTGATGAGGTAGATGGGCATGAACTGCTTGATGCGCGAGTCTTCCTGATCGAAGCGATACCAGTAGGCGTTGCGCACGGCCTGATGCTGCTGGCCGGTCATACGTTCGTTATAGAACGTGTTGCGCTCTTTGGTATTGTTGACGGGATCATACCAGTAGGTAAGACGGTTTGCGGTTGTTGACCATGTTGTGCCGTCCTTCTCCACGCAGCTCCAGAAGTTGTTGGGCGAGCCACCGGTTGTGGGGTCATACATTATGTAGTTGAACCAGTTGGTGGTAGCCTCGGTCTCGCTGTAGTAAGTGGCAAAGATGACTTCGGTGTTGGCCGACTTGCTTCCGTTGATAGCGTCGTCGAATGTAGGCATCAGGCTGAAGCCGTAGTTGTTGAGCACGTTGGTGAAGTAGGTCTTGGCTTTTGCCACGTCGGCGGGATCGGCCTGATGGTCGAGAGTCGAAACCTTGCCGCTCCAGAGATAGACCTCACCGGCGAGCATTTCGGTTGCGGCTTTTGTCCAGAAGTTGTGGCCGCGGTTACCGGAGTAAAGCGAGTTGCTGTAGTTGCCGGCGGCGTTGAAATGAGCGAGGGAAGCGTCGATGTCGCTCTTGATCTGGGCGAGAGTCTCTTCGGCAGTAGCGCGGGGCATCTGAAGAGCTACCTCGTCATAGTTTCCGAGAAGCACGTCGGGCTTGATGCGGAGCGGACCGGAGCCATAGAGCTTGTGGATCTGGAAGTAGCAGTAGGCGCGCATGCCGTAGATCATACCGCGGAGATATTCGCGGCACTGCTCGGTCATTACGTCGCCGCGTTCCTCATCGTAATAGAGGAAGGTGTTGCAGTTGGAGATCATGCCGTAATAACCGCCGAAGTTTGTGAGACCCGGGGTGGTATAGTCGATTGCATTCAGAGGCCACTGAGTGTTGCGCAGACCTGATCCGTCTGTACCGCTGTGGGGCCAGTAATAGTCGGTGCGGAACTCCCCGGTGTAGAACAGAGTGTTATTGTCAAAGCCGCGCCACTGGTTCATGAGGGCGACCAGATTTCCGGTAAAGTTTGCTTCCGTGCGCCAGAAGTTACCGGCATCATAACCGTCGGGGTTGGAGAGATCGAGGTCATCGGCACAGGAAGTTGCCACGAGGGCGCTTCCCGCAACGGCGGCTGATGTTATGATCGATAAAAATTTATTTTTCATAAGAATTTTCAATTGAAATGATTAGAATGAGAGGTTGAGGCCGAAGATGACGGTGCGCGGCAGGTTGTATGTACCCTGGTTGTCGGCGAAGCCGAGATTCTGGGTGTTGTCGGGCAGCGGCAGCGTACATTTCTTTATGTAACCGAGGTTCTGGCCTGTGATTGAAACGGTGAGGCCCTGGCTGCGGAACTTCTTGCAGAGAGCGTCGGGCAGCGTGTAGCTCAGAGAGAGCTCGCGGCAAGCCAGATAAGCGCCGCTTTCGGCGAGGATGTCGCTGGTGCGGAAGTATGCGTTCGTACCCATGTTGGATGCGATGACATAGCGCGGATATTTTGCTCCGGGGTTTTCGGGAGTCCAGGTGTCCTTGATCTGCTTCGGACCGTTGTAGGTACCCTGGCCTGCACCCATCCACCAAGTGAACGAGGAGTCATATACCTTAAAGTCGAAGCCCATGTCGAAGCGTGCGTAGAGCGAGAGACCCTTCCAGGTGAAGGTGGTGTTGAAACCGCCGGTCCAGTGGGGAGTCAGGTTGCCGAGGTCATACTGGTCATATTCGTCGATCTTGTTGTCACCGTTGCGGTCCATCCAAGCAACGTCACCGGGACGGAGCTTGACTGCGGAGCCGGCGAGAGAAGGATATTCGCGGCGGAGACGTTCGAGACCTTCGTCGTTGGCATAGATGGCCACAGCTGCGAGAGCCGAGCGGGAAACGTCGATGTAGTCACCGAGAGCCTTGATCTGATCCTCATTCTGAAGGATGCCGGTATTCTTGTAACCGATGATGTGGCGCGGTTCCTGACCTTCCTGCAGACCGCCGATAAAGTAAGTGGGCCATACCCATTCGCCAGCCTCGTTCTGATACTGCGGGCCGCCGGTATAGACCTCATAACCGCCCTGACGGTTGTTGACGTTGGCGTTGTCAGGCAGATCCACGACGACGTTCTTGTTGTAGGTCAGGTTGAGGCCTGCGGTCCAGGAGAAGTCGCGTGTGCGGAGGATGGTGCCGGTAATGTCGATTTCGACACCCTGGTTGCGGAACGAACCGTTGTTGGTTGTCACGCTCGAGAAACCGGTTGTCGGAGGAAGCGCCTTGCTGGCGTACTTGTCCATGGTCAGACGGTTGTAGTAGGTGACGCCGAGGTTCACGCGGTTGTTGAGGAAGCCGAGGTCGAGGCCGACTTCACCCGTGCGGGTGCGCTCCCATTTCAGGCCGAGGTTGGGAAGACCGCTGATGCGGAAACCCGTGTTGCCTGCGTAATCGTAGGCCGAATAGGAACCGAGCAGAGTGTAGTAGCCGATAACGCCGCCGTTGACAACGCCGTTGAGACCGAACGATCCGCGGAGTTTGGCGTAGTTGATGAAGTCAGCGAGAGCTGATTTCTGGAAGAAGTCTTCCTTGGAGAATACCCAGCCGGCGGATACACCGGGGAAGAAGCCCCAGCGGTTGTCCTGCAGACGTGAGTAACCGTCCTGACGGAAAGTGGCTGCCACGAGATATTTGTCCATATAGTCATATTCCACGCGGCCGAAGTAAGAGAGGATAGCTTCTTCTACCTGAGATGAGCTGATGCCGAGGCTGGAAGCCTTGTAGGGCGACTGTGAACCGGTGAACGCATAGTCGAGTTTTTCGAAGTCATCGGTCGGAGCGCCGTTACCGGCAGCGCTGAATGCCTTGTAGTTACGTTTGTAGTACTCCATACCGAGCATGGCGTTGACCGTGTGCTTCTCGGCGAATGTGCGGTTGAAGTTGGCCACGATGTTGTAGGTCTGGTCGAAGTAGCGCAGGAAGCTTTCGGAAGTGCTGCGGCTGCGGTTCATGGCGCCGTTGGCATTGGTCCAGAGGTCCTTGGTGAAAGAGCGGGTGAGCTGCTCGTTGTAGTACCAGCTCATTGTTCCTTTCAGAGTGAGGCCCGGCATGATTGTTGCGGTGAGGCTCTGGGTCATCTGGAACTTGTCGGCCTGGTTGTCACGCAGATACTGCTCGGGCTGGAACAGGAGGTTGGTCGAAGCGCCGCCGAGGTTCTGGTGATAGAGCTGTTTGCCGTCCTCGTTCTGGAAACGGATTGTGGGAGGCATTGAAGCCAGACGTCCGAAGTTGTAACCGTTGGCACGTCCGTTTGATTCGTTGTTCCAGTTTGAACGGATGTAGTTGAACACCGAGTTAGCCTGCAGCCAGTCGGAAATCTTGTAGCCGCCGGTGAACGCGAAGTTGTAACGTTTGTAGAAAGTCGAGGGGAATGCACCGTCAGCCTTGTAGTAACCGAGCGAAGCATAGTAGTTTGCGCGGTCGTTTGCTCCGGAGAAGCTCAGGTTGTAGTCCTGGGTGGCTGTCGGGTCCTTGAGGTTATATCCCAGAGGATCGGTATCCTTGAAGAGGATGGTGGTTTCGGGGAATACATTTCCCTTGTTGTCCATTGGACGGCCTGCGAGAGGATCCTGCATTGTCTGCCAACCGTAATCGAGAAGATATCTGTTGTCGTCGGTCAGGGTCAGGACATTCCAGGGGCTGCGGTCGGTAATGGTTGTACCGCCGGTAGAATAGGCCTGTGAACCGTTGGTAAGGTTCTGATAGAAGTTGTTGAGCCAGTTGCCCTTCTCGTAAGGATAAGATGTGTTGTAGGTACCTGTACGGGTCCAGTAGATGTAATCCTGAGCGTTGAGCATCTCGTAGCCTGAATAGTAGTGGGAGATACCGTATTTGACGTTGAGGTTGATCTTACCGGTTCCGGCTTTACCTTTCTTTGTGGAGACAAGGATCACACCGTTGGCTGCACGGGCACCGTAGAGGGCCGTTGCGCCGGCGTCCTTGAGGACTTCCATCGACTCGATGTCGTTGGGGTTGATGTCGCTGAGTGAACCGCGGATCTGGCCATCGACAACAACGAGCGGGTTGTTGTTATTGCCGTCCCAGTTCGTACCACCGCGGACGGTGATCGAAGGAGTTGCGGAGGGATCACCGGAGGTCACGTTGACCTTCACACCTGAAACCGCACCGGCGAGTGCCTGGGCGGGGTTGGCGTTGGTTCCGACCGTAAGAGTTTTCTCGCTTACCTTGGCCACTGAGTTGGTCACTTTGGCGCGTTTCTGCTCGACGCCGTAACCC